>Ga0182027_10007803_pt1 | contig 15697 bp, 13 predicted proteins | sample 712E1DmetaG_FD_121300 | JGI IMG/M metagenome (GOLD analysis project Ga0182027, IMG submission 121300) | Permafrost microbial communities from Stordalen Mire, Sweden - 712E1D metaG (Illumina Assembly) | ecosystem: Environmental > Terrestrial > Soil > Wetlands > Permafrost | place: Sweden...
CATGCGCTGGAACGTGGTGATCGGCGGGCAGTTGTTCTCAAAGAGCTTTCTGGGCTACACGACGTACAAAATGGTACTGGAGACCAAGGAAGGGTTGCTGGCGGCCATTGGCTTGACCATCCTGCCGCTGCTCATCTTGTGGGTGCTGATAAAGCTGTTGCCTCCATGGCCTGAGAAGAGCGCGTCTGCGGCCGCGGCGGGCGACTGAGCAGTTCCCGAATGGATGTAGGCGGAAAGCTCACATCCAAGTGTCTTTTCCCTGAGAAAGAGACACCTTTCACGGATTAACGGAGTGCACGTAGATTCGGGAAATGCTCTGAGCGGAACAAGATCCGCGCAAGACCGGTTGGGAACGATGAGCGATCTCCCTGATGGTATCGACCGGCTCACCGAACGCGTGCAAGCGCTGGAGCAGCGCCTGGAATCCCGTCTGGAATCTTTGGAGCGGCGTCTTGATGCGCTGGAGCACCCGCTTGCCGCGCAATGGCCGCATCCCTCGGCGGAGACTGAAGCAACACCCGCGCCGGCCGCGGCTGCTGCCCCGCCCACTGCCCAATCCGGCGGCATGTTTCCAGTGTTGGGCAGGGCCATGCTGGGCATTGGCGGCGCCTACGTGTTGCGCGCGGTGGCGCAAAGCAGTTCGCTGCCCAGGCTGGCGATCGCCTGTGCCGGCATTGCTTACGCATTTCTGTGGCTTGCGTGGGCGGCGCGTGCGCGCGGCGGACCACGCGGCGGGAATCGATACACAAGCTCGCTCTATGCCGTCACTTCCGCGCTGATCCTTGCTCCCATGCTTTGGGAGTTGACCCTGCGCTTCAAAGTTCTGCCGGCGGCGATCGCGGCCGGCGTGGTTTGCGGCTATGCGCTTGCGGCGTTGGCGTTTGCGGCATTTGGCCGCACCCAATCTGATCGTGAGTCGCCAAGCGGCGCTGCGCCGGTGCTGCGCGTGGCCTTCATCGCCGCAGCCGTGCTTTCGCTGGCCCTGGCGATTGCTTCGCACGCGATCCTGCCGTTTGTTGTTGTGCTGCTGGTTCTAACGGCGCTCTGCGAGTTTGCTCCGGGGCTGGATCGCGTGCCGGAGATCGGCGCACTCATGGCGCTCGCTGCCGATGCGGCGATCTGGGTTCTGATTTATATCTACTTCTCTCCGCAATCGGCAAGCGGAGACTATCCGCCGTTAGGCAAGGCCGCGCTGCTCGCTCCGGGCATCACGATGTTCGTCCTCTTCGCGGTCAGTGTGGCTTTCAGGACATTGCTGCGAGGAAAGCAGATCACGGTCTTTGCGGCCATTCAGACTACCATTGCGCTTCTGCTGGCTGCCGTGAGCCTGGCCGACTTCGGGCCGCCGGCCGCCATCGTGATTCTGGGTGTGGTTTGCCTGGTGTTGTCGGCGGCGAGTTATGCGGCCGTCTTTACGGTTTTCGATCGCACACCCGAGCGGCGAAACGCCGCTGTCTTTGCCGCATGGGCCGCGGCGCTTCTTCTGGCAGGAAGTTTTTTGTGCCTGCCGCCGTTGCCCGTGATGGCGCTGCTGGGCGCGGCTGCGATTGCGGCAACCTTCTTAGGAAGCCGGAAGAGATTGCTGGCGTTCGAGTTCTACGGGATGGTGTTTCTTGTGGCCGCGGCTTCGGCATCGGGATTGTTCAGCTTTTTCGTGAGCGCGCTCGCCGGGACGCCAACCGGCACACCGGCGCTGGGCATTTGGCTGGTTACGGTTTGCGCGATTCTCTGCTACGCGGCTGCGATGCCCAGGGAAGCTGAAAGCTGGAAGCCGCAAACTCTTCATCTTGCCTTTGCCGCTCTGGCCGCGGCTGCGGCAGCGGCGCTGGTAGTGCAAGGACTGGTTTCGCTCGTCGCGCTAAAGGTAGTTCCCGGCGCGCATCATTTGGCGTTCATTCGCACGCTGACTCTGTGCGCGGCGGCTCTGTCGCTTGCGTTTGGCGGCGCGCATTGGCGACGCGTGGAATTGACGCGGCTGGGCTACGCAGTCCTGGCGCTGGTCGCGGTCAAGCTCGTCACCGAAGACCTGCGCCACGGCCACCTCGGATACATTGCCGCTTCCATCTTTCTGGTGGCGCTCACGCTGATCGCGGCGCCGCGCGTAGCCCGCACGCGCCAGAAGGCCTGAGACGCGGACTGCTATAGCAAAACCAGAGATGCTGTAACCCGAAGCCGCTGCACTTAAGTCGCCGCGACCCCAAGGAGCGGCGACCTTTAAGAAAGCTGAATAGGGCACACCTTCTCTGGTTTTGCCGTAGTCATTGGCCGCCATGCTGGCGCAGCAAGTCTATGACTGCCTGCTTGCTTTTTGCATCGCCCTTCGCCTGGGGCGCGTTTACATAAGCCAATGCTGTGTAGCCGGATTTGTCTTTGGCATTGACGTCAGCGCCGTGAGCCAACAGAACTTCCGCCACACTTTCTTGCGCAAAAAGTGCAGCCACCATCAAAGGAGTCGAGCCTGCAATGTTTTGAGCATTGACATCCGCGCCGTTTGCCAGCAGCAAATTCACCGCCGCCAGACCGGTGCTCGCCGCATAGTGCAGAGGAGTCTCGCCCAGGTCGTCTCGAGCTTTGACATCCGCGCCCTTTGCCAGCAGCAGTGTCGCCACCCCCGTCGAACCGTCGAACGCCGCATCGAACAGCGGCGTCGCGCCTTGTTGGCCTTTGGCGTTGACATCGGCTCCGTGAGCCAACAGCAGTCCCACGACGTCCTTGTGAGCCTCGTCGTCTTCCCAGACCGCCTCGTGCAAAGGTGTATTGCCGACGAGGTTCCTTGCATTGACATCAGCTCCGTGAGCCAGCAAGAACTCCACAACGTCTTTTTGGCCCGCCAAGGCCGCCATGGCCAGGGGAGTTTCGTCAAGTTCGTCTTTGCTGGAAATTAGAGTGGGGTCCCCTTTTAGCAGCGCCTGAACCTGTGCCAGATCGCCCTTCCTGGCCGCATCGTGGATCGGGCCGCAAGATGCGGGAACTGCGAAAGCAAATGCAAACAAACCAGCCAGCGCAACCAGCCTGGCCGGCGCGCGGTACAAGCTTGAGCAAAATGTGGGCCCGCAAGACAACACGTTCGTGCACATAGTTCCTCCTTCGGTGGCCCCCGGGGACTGTCGATGGATTTCGAAGCGAGTCTACCACGATTCTGCCCGTCTCACGCTGCAAGAAATTTCAGATCGTTCTTTCAGAGGCCGGTCCTCAGGCCGTCTGCCCGAGCGGCGTTCCTGGTCGTCCTGGGCAAGATCACCCCTCAGCGGTAAATCTGCGGTTGGTAGACCGGGTGCGGCTTGCCGGTGTGATGGATCGCCTCTCTCAACTTCATCTTGCTGATGTGCACGTCGTAGCCGGTTCCGGGCAGCAGCGACTCCAGCACGAATGTCTCCGTGCCGCCGCTCTTCAACTCGCGATAGCGGTAGACGCCCACATCGCTGGCGCTGGTTTCAGATCCGCTGGCGGGCGCGTCGAGAAAATGCTGTGCGTCGGCCACGCTCGGCGCCGTATGGTCCTCGCCTTCCGTCAGGCTCTCGGCCGCATAGGAACGCACCAGCTTGGTCCAATAGCGGGAGAGCAGATCGGTGTTAGCAAAGAGATCGGCCCAGATAATTTCTCCGCGCACGGCCACCACCACGCCGACGGCGTGTTCGTCGCGCAGCTTGGCGAGCACCTGTTCACGCGCCTGCATCACGGGAGCGGCGGCCTCATCCACTTTCTCGCTGACGGGCTCGCTCTGCATTACCTTGGCGTAGCTGGTTGTGCCGGGATAAGAACGGGCTCCAGCGCCGGCGGCAGCAGTTGGCGGCGCCGCAGCCTCCATCTGCGAGATGGCGCCATGCACTGAATCCCACACCTGCTGCTGGTCCTGGTCGGCCATGGCGCGCTCGCGCACCGTGGGCTGGACCATCATGCTGCGCGCAGACGACTTGGACGAGGCGCCAAAGGTAGACGAACTCTCAGTCCAGCGGCCCGGCTCGATACAAAATACGGAAAGATCGATGGGATCGGCCTCGGCAGGCACAATGCGGTCCTTGGCAACGATCCGGTCCTGCTTGCCGCCGGTCACGATTTCTCCGGCGAGCAACAGCAGAGGCCGCTTGGAGCGATTGACGAGAACCAGCGTGTTGACCTCGTCGCCGCGCGAGGTTTCCTCCTGCGGCTCGGCCCGCGGAGGCTGCGGACGCTCAATATCCTGGCCGTTGTTATGCGGAGGCACGCCGATCGTGTCGCCGCGAGGCCGCACCAGTCCCCGCGCCCGGCCGGCCTCAGTTACTTCCACTTCTCCGTTCTTCAGGCCTTCGTCGAGCGTGATAAACGGAGTTTCCGCGACGGATTTGCCATCGGCCCGCACCACCGGAAAGAGCAGAAGATTGCCGCTGGCAATGGGATCAAGGACCCGGTAGGGGCTGCCTGCGGGCTGCGCGGGTCCACCGGCCGCCTTCACGCCGCTCAAATGCTGAAATGCTGCGAGCGCAAGGAGCAGCGCCGCCAGGAATGAAAATCTGCCCAGGTTTTTCATCAGTCTCCTCCGCCGGCATTCGCTGAATCGCACCGACTTTCGACCGGAGAACGGAGGGCGGAGGGGTTCTTGCAGAATTTTTTTGCGCCCCAAGCCAGCCTGGAACTTTCGCTCCAGCCCCGGGCTCGTCGAATAGAAGAGTTCTGATTTAAGAGAGCCGGGCTTTAGGCGTATCTTGGGGGCGTGGGGATGGCGCCAACAGAATCCGTGGCAAACGCAGGAGGAGCAGGGATGGCAGCCCTGCCGGGTGCGCTCGACCGCGCCCTGCTGGAGGAGTTGTGGCGCGCAAGCGATGCGGCAGTCTGGGGCCTTGCGCGGGAGGACTTCGACCGGATTCTGCTGGAGGTGGGAACGGGGTGGAACTGCGGCTCGGCGGAGGGCCTGCAGGCATCCCGGCAGCAGCAAGCCGCCTTCTTCCGCGGATTGCGCCTGGCCGACCTTGTGCTTGCGCGCGCCTGCGCCGCTGGGAACGAGCGGGCGTGGGAGCGGTTTATCGCGGTGTACCGCCAGCCGCTCGTCCGCGCGGCCACTGCCATCACCGGTAGCGAGACGCTTGGGCGGGATCTGGCCGATCAACTCTACGCCGAGCTCTACGGCCTCACGGTGCGCGATGGAAAACGGCGCTGCCCGTTGCATTCCTACCGCGGCCGCGGATCGCTGATGGGCTGGCTGCGGACCACGCTTGCACAGCGGCACGTGGACCATCATCGCCGCACACGACACGAGGAACCGATTGAAGAATTCGACGCGCCGGCGTCCGATCCCGCGCCCGGGCAGCCGGCCGGCGAGCTTTCGGCTTTAGGGCGCGCGATTGAAGAAGCTTTGGAAAAGCGGGAAGCAGAGGACCGCTTCCTGCTGGCCGCCTATTATCTCGACGGGCAGACGCTCAAGCAGATTGCGGGTGTGCTCGGCGTGCACGAGGCCACGGTGAGCCGCAAGCTGCGTCGCGCAATTGAGGAAATCAGGAAGCAAGTTCTCAGGAATCTGCAAAGTAGCGGGCTCAGCCGGCGGGCGGCGCAGGATGCGCTCGGGGCCGATCCACGCGATCTGGACGTGCCCCTGAAAAAACTGCTGCAAAATTCGCAAACGGAGACGTTCAAAGAACAGGCTGCGCCATGAACGCGACGATGAATACAGGCGGCAAACACGATTTTCATCCCGATGCGGAGAGCCTGAGCGCATTTGCCGAGCAGGCGCTCAGCGGGCGGGAACGCAGCCAGGTGCTTGCGCATCTTGCGGTGTGCGGCCGATGCAGGCAGGTGGTCGCGCTGGCGCAAGAGGCCGGCCTTGACGCGGACGTGAGGCCGGCTGCGGCGGAGCGCCCAGCGATTCAACCGTATGCTTGGTGGAGAAGTTGGCGGTTCGCCTGGATTCCGGCGGCGGCGCTGGCCGCCTCCGTTGCGCTGGCAGTCTTTGTGCATACGCGGCATGTGGATCAGAGCGCGGAGATGGCGAAGAACGAACGCCAGCAGGTCACGCAGCCCGCAGCCACACCGGCGTCTCCGGCGCAGCAGGAGCGGGCGCAAGCTGCGTCTCCAGTGGCTGCGCCCGCGCCCGCCAAGTCCCAGGCGCGAAGTTTCAAGCGAACGTCTGAGGGCACGGCGCCTAACCGTCCGCCGCAAGAGTCTGTTGTAACGGCTGCAATGCCGGCTGAGCCCAGCGCCATGGGCCGGACGGAAGCCACGCGCGCAGAGGCAGAGCCAGCGTCAGGAGCGACGGGGCAGGGAAGCGCGGGCGAGGGCTCGGCGGGGGAGCGAACAACGGCCACTTACACGCCGGAGCCAGCAGTGGATGCGTGGCAGGAGCGGCAGGAAAAAGCGGCGGCCGGCTCGGAGCAGAGACGTTTGTACGCCGCCAGGGCAGCGGCGCCGACCAGCGCGCGCGGCACAGACGGCGGCGCGGCGGGAGGAAGCAGCCAGCAGGTCACCGTCTCTGTCGATCAGGTTGCGCCGCAGGCGCAGCCGGCTGCGCGATTTGCAACGCAGAAAAATCCGCTGGCCGCAGGAATTTATGCCGGTGCGATGAAGGCGATCCATCTTCCCAGCGGCTTAGCCGCCGTGTCGATGGCGGAAGCGGGCCATCGCACACTGGCCATTGACGAGGCAGGCACGCTGTTTCTCAGCGTCGATGCCGGAAATCACTGGGAGACTGTGACGCAGCAGTGGACCGGCCGCGCGGTTGAGGTGCGTGCAGAGACGAAATACAGTGCTTCAGCGACGCCTGCCGCGCGAGCGCCGGCAAATAGCTCCAACGATGCGGGCGCTGCGCCCTCGCCTGCCTCATTTTTTGAAATCCTTAATGACAAAAATCAGGCCTGGCTGAGTACCGACGGAGAAATCTGGGTCGCAAAATGAGTTCTGGCGCGCCGTTTCCCGTATGGCGATGAATTCTCACTCTTGAAAACCCTGCCGCTTGCCGAAAAAGGACTCATTGGGGTACGTGCGGTTTCGACTGCGCACCGGGCCGTTCTACGTGTGGAGAGAAAAACCGATCTTCGCGCCCGCAGCGGTTCCACAATTGCTGTACCCTGAAACCGCAGTGGCTGAGTGGCTTTTTCCCTAAGCAAAAGCCACCTTGTTCGGCGCTGGAGAGGGCACGTGAATTGTGGAACCGCTCCGATGGCGAAATGCCGCTATGCGCGCATCAGCCTGCGCTGCAATTCCTCCAGGGTTTGCCCCTTGGTCTCCGGATATGCAGCCAGCACCACGAAGAACTGCACTGCCGTCATGACCGCAAAAAACACAAACGGCGTCGCTGTGCTCATTCTGTTCACCACAACAGGAAACATCTGAGCGATCAATGCGTTCATGAACCAATGGCTCGCGCTGCCCACGCCCTGCCCCTTCGCGCGCACCGACGTGGGGAAAACTTCTCCGAGATACACCCAGATTACCGCGCCCTGCGAAACGGCGAAGAATGCAATGAATGCGATCAGCAGCCAAAGCAGCGCACCGGGATGCGAATGCGTGCTGAACAGCCACGCCACGCCGGCCAGGCACGTCGCGCATCCCGCAGAACCGATCAGCAAAAGCGTCTTTCGTCCCGCCTTGTCGATCAACGACATGCCGGCTATCGTGAACAGGAAGTTTGTCGCGCCGATTGCGATCGCCTGCTGGTCGCTCGAGATCTGGCTGAAGCCGGCGGCCGCAAAGATGTTATTCAAGTAGTAAAGAATCGCATTGATTCCCGTCAGTTGATTGAAAACCCCGATCGAAATCGCGAGAAAGAGCGGATAGCGGTACTTCCATTGAAACACGGGCTCGTGCGCCGTCGCGTGCTCCTGCGCCAAGGCCGCCTGGATGTCGGCCAGCTCCGCCTCGGGGTTCGGCTCGCCCATCATCTTCAGCACGGCCAGCGCCTCGTCCATCCGGTTCCGGGAGGCCATCCACCGCGGACTGCGCGGAATTCCGAACAGAAGCGCCAGGAAAAGCAAAGCCGGCGCAGTTGCGACGCCCACCTGCCATCGCCACTCGGTCGCGCCCAGGTGCAATGTGCGAATCAAGTAATTTGAGATGTAGGCCAGCATGATGCCTAACACAACGTTGAATTGAAAGGCACCCACGAGCCGGCCGCGCCACTTTGCCGGAGCCAGCTCGGCAATGTAAACCGGGCCAAGCACCGACGACGCGCCAATGCCCAGCCCGCCGACAAATCGAAAAATCATGAACGACGGCCAGTTCCAGGCGAGCCCGCACCCCAGCGCAGACGTGAGATAGAGCAACGCCGTGATGCGCAGTGTCTCGCGGCTGCCGAGCTTTTGTCCTATATGTCCCGCGCCCAGTGCGCCGATCACCGTGCCTACCAGTCCGATGGCTACAGTGAACCCCTTTTCCTGTGGGTTCAGTCCATACAAGCGAACGAGCGCGTCGATCGCGCCCGAAATCACGACCGTGTCGAATCCGAAAAGCAAGCCACCCAAAGCCCCTGTTAGCGTTGCTCTGACCAGATTGGAATTGAGTCCCATCAATTTTGATCCTTGATTTTCTAAACCATGCTACAGCCTGGCGGCGAAGGCAGTAAACCGGAAGAATGCTCGTCCGGCGAGTGACAAAAGTCGCTGCCGCGCCGGGAACTAAAGTCTAGCTTTGAACCATTAGGAGGTTTTCCATCATGATCGATTCCGCATCCACGCTACGCTCGATTGCTCTTGAGCAGCCCGCCACCATTCGCGTCTTTGAGCGCTTCCATTTGGACTATTGTTGTGGAGGCAACCGGCTGCTGGCCGAGGCTTGCGCCGAGAAAGGCATCGCCATGGACGAAGTGGTGGCCGCGCTGGCCAAGGAAGCCAAGAGCGCACCGGCCGAGGAGGACTTCAGCCAGGCCACATCGACCGCGCTCATCCGGCATATCGTCGAAACCCACCACGCTTATGTTCGCAGTGAGTTGCCCCGTCTACAGGCCATGGCGGAGCGCGTAGCGGCGAAGCACGGGCCCGCGCACCCCGAATGCACTTCAATCCAACGCAATCTGGCGCAACTGGCCGAAGAGCTAAACTCTCACCTCAACAAGGAAGAACGTATTCTCTTTCCCTACATTGAAGACCTGGAGCGAAGCCAAAGCCGGGATGCTGCGGCTCCCAGCGCCTGTTTCGGTTCGGTCGAGGGTCCCATCCAGGTGATGATCAACGAGCATGAAGGCGCCGCAACATTGCTCGGCGAGATGCGCGCAGCCACGCATGGCTTTGTTCCGTGGCCGGAGGCTTGTCCTACGACGGTGGGCCTTTACTATGGGCTCGACGCCTTCGAGCGCGATCTGCACCGGCATGTGCATCTGGAAAACAACCTGCTCTTCCCGCGCGCTATCGCTCTGGAGCGTGAGGTCCTGGCGGCGCAGTAGCCTGGATTCGATCTATCGACCGCAGCTAGAGCACTTTCGATTCACATATCGACATTGCAACATCTTGCAAGGTGGCTTTTACTTCCACCCCTGCGGCGAAGACCTGCCGCAGGGGACCCCGGAAAGGAAAAAGCCACTTGGCAGCCCGGTTTCTGCAACGAGCTGAATCGAAAATGCTGAGCCCGTGGGAAGGCTTTCGCTTGTCGCGTGGAGGCGAAAAAGTCCGGACGCTCTTCAAAACCTCTACGAATATTCCTCTCATCACCGGATCGGCACGATTCTCGAATTTCGAAACCGGAGTTCGCGGGAATTTTCCGGGGCTTGTTCAGGATGCCAGGGCAGGGTGCGCGAGCGCTTGTCTGGTACCCTGTTCCAGGGGTTCGAGGAAGACGACCATGATGCATGCAATGCGCAGGGCGATGAAATCCGGCCTGGCGTGCGCGGGGCTGGTGGGTTTGGCAGCGCTTCTGAACGCACAAACGGCAAGTGCGCAGACGCCCAACTGGCAAACCTACAGCTATTCCACAGATGGTTTCAGCGCCTCATTTCCAGCGCAGCCGGAGGTGCAAAAAAAGAACGTCAACACCGAAGCGGGCACCTTTGAACTGCGCTCCTATATCGGGATGGATGGCGAAGTGGCGTTGTTTGTTGGAGTTTGCGATTACGGCGATGCGACCGCGGGCAAGAACCCCGACGATCTGCTGCAAGGAGCCAAGAACGGAGCCCTTCAAAACGCTAGCGCCCATCTTCTCAGCGAGACAAAGACCACTCTCGGCATCTACCACGGCCTCACCTTAGAGGCAGAGAGCGACCAGGCGCACCTTTCGCTGCGTATCTACATGGTTGGCTCCACGCTCTACCAGACGCTGGTTGTTGCGCCCCTGGGCAAGCCCTACGCGGATACGGCGCGCTTCTTAGACTCGTTCCAGTTGATCGCGCACACGACACCCTAGAACAGGTTGTTGAGCCCAGACGGCATTTTCCCTGCTCAACTTGCGGCGCGAGCGGCGCCGGGCAAGATCGCCAGCACGCGGCAACGGTGCTTGCCGGCCGCGCTCCAGGCGAGCGGTATCTCGCTCTCCATGCACGCGCAATCGCCGGTCTCGAGCACCTCGTGCAATCCGCCCGCGTCCAGTCCCAGCCTCCCTTCGAGCACATAGACCACCGCGCCGGTTTCGTGGAAGGCGTTGATAGCGACGGTGGAACCGCCGGGCGCGAACTCGACGATCTGCGCCACCAGGCGGAATCCTTCCCCTTCAGCATTCAATGGCGTCACCTTCACGGATTCCGGGGTGCGCCCGTCGCTCTGCAAGTGGGCCTTGCGCGTGATGGAGAGCGCGTGCCGCGCGGGCTCGGCGAAAAAGTAATTCAAGCCCACGCCGTAGACGCGGCTGATTGTGGCCAGCGTAGGCAGAGTGGGAATCATCCGGTCCGTTTCAAGCTTCGAGAGCAGAGCGGTGGAGAGCCCGGTCTCGGCTGCCAGCCGGGAAAGCGTGAGCCGCTTGCTGGTGCGCAAGGAGCGCAGCTTGAGACCGATGCAATACGGTTCCAGTGGCCATTGGACGTGCGGAGCAGTCTTGGACATCGCAAACTCCCGCCGGGGCTAGTAGCCGATCCGGGGCGAACGGCCTCAGACGGGAGAACAGGCCCTGATGCTGTTGGTAAGTCTGTGATCCAGTTTAAGCCAAACCTCCGATACATGCAGCGCGAACCAGACTGGCGGCGGTAGTTCTTAAGGGACGCATAAGAGCAAACAACGGCAACAACGCGTTGCGTCCCGTCTGGCATTGAAGAAGACTACGTTCCAGTTCACGATGGGATTGACGTACGCAATCAAGTCGAAGTACTAAAGGCGAGCCTCCAGCCTCTAGCTGCCAGCTCCTAGCCCGGTTTCCGGCTCGTCCGATTCTGTGGCCCTGCGAAAACATTGCTCTCGGGCATAGGTCCAGGCCGAGAATGGAACTGGTGCGACGGTGGGGTCGTCGGTCTGAATGAACGGATCGGGGCCAAAGGCCACATAGCTTTTGTACAGCTCGCCGCCTGAAAGAGGCTCTCCCCTGCGGTTTTCCTCCAGAAATTCGTCCACGATTCGCCGGCACGCATCTATCGCGGCATCGAGGCTCGTGAAAGCGCCAAACGTGAACCGTTCCGACTCATCCATGTAATGGAAGTTGTCGTCTACGGCCACCGTATAACGATACTGGTCCGCTTTCATAGTCCTCGCGGGAGGGCGCAGAGTTCACATCTTCAAAAAATTCTCTTGCGATAAAGCAGACAAACCGGGATCAAGCAGACAGCAGTATAGCAAGCCGAGTAGACGAATGCTCTCCAGCCCGAATCGGTAATCATCGCGAAGAAGCTCTGGTTCGAATAGATCAGGGGGTTCGTTGTTCGCCCGCCAGACGTGAAATGAATGAGCTCGATGGCGCTGCCTGGCAGTTCGCTGATCATGTAGGCCGTGATGGCGTTTGCGCCGAAGACCAGCCAAGGCCAAAGGAGGGCCCTGCTCCAGCGCGCCTTGCCCCACCCACGCCGCTCCATAAGCCAATAGGCAAGCGGCGGTGTGACGCCCTGCCCCTCCCGCTGCTACACTCGCCATTCAGGGATTTCTCTTCAACTTCGCTTGCGTTATCCGGAGGCTAACCTTGCCCGACTTTCAGCCCTTCGTTCCCGCTTCTCAGAAGCCGCCCGAGTTCACGCTCCGCGCCGTGCTGCTGGGCGCATTTTTCGGCATCATCTTCGGCGCCGTCACCGTCTACGTGGGCCTGCGCGCCGGGCTCACTGTGGCCGCCTCCATTCCCATTGCGGTCATCTCCATCAGCTTTCTCCGCGACAAGGGCAAGGTTTCCATCCTCGAATGCATCATCGTCCAGACCGCGGGCAATGCCGGCCAATCCATCGCCGCGGGCGTCATCTTCACTCTTCCCGCGCTCATCTTTCTCGGCTTCGATCTCGAATACTTCCGCATCTTCATGCTGGCGCTCATCGGCGGCTATTTCGGAGTCCTCTTTATGGTCCCGCTGCGCCGCCCGCTCATCGTCGAAGAGCACGGCAGCCTCAAGTTCCCTGAAGGCACGGCCTGCGCCGATGTGTTAATGGCCGGCGCGAAGGGCGGTTCGTTCGCCAGCCGCGTCTTCTTCGGCCTCGGCCTCGGCGCCATCTACACCTTCTTCCAGAACGAGAACCTCTTCGGCGCGTGGCCCGGCACGCCAGAGTATCAACCCGACTTCGGCCTGCAGCACGTGCTCAAAGGTGCATCCATCAAGGCCGACGCCACGCCTGAGTATCTCGGCGTGGGCTACATCATTGGCGCGCGCACCGCGGGCACCATGTTCGCCGGGGGCGTCTTCTCCTGGCTCGTCCTCATGCCGCTCATTTACTTCTTCGGCAAAGATCTGCCGCATCCCATCTATCCCGGCACCGTACCCATCTCTCAGATGGGTCCCAGCGATCTGTGGATCACCTACATTCGCCCCATGGGCGCTGGCGCGGTGGCTGCCGCCGGCGTCATCACCCTCTTCAAAACGCTGCCCACCATCGTGGGCGCGCTGCGCTCCGGCTTCAAGCAAATACGGCACGGCTCTGCTGCGGCCGCAGCGCAGCCCATCCGCACCGAGCGCGACTTCGCCATGAGCACCGCCGTCTTCGGCTCCATCGCGCTCATCGTCCTCATGTTCTTCTTTCTCGAGTTCAAGCCCGTACCCGGCGCGCAGGTGGGCGTGCTCGCCAATGCCGCTGCTGCCGTTCTCGTGGTCGCCTTCGGATTCCTCTTCGTCACCGTCAGCTCGCGCATCGTGGGCCTCATCGGCAGCTCGGCCAACCCCATCTCCGGCATGACCATCGCCACGCTCATGGCCACCTCCGCCATCTTCCTCGTCAGCGGCTGGACGGCGCCTGCCTTTGGCGCTCTGGCCATCACCATCGGCGGCGTGGTCTGCATCGCTTCAGCCGAGGCAGGCGACACCTCGCAGGATTTGAAAACAGGATTTATCGTCGGCGCTACGCCACGCATGCAGCGCTTCGCCTTCCTCATCGGCATCGCCGTCTCCACCGTCGCCATTGGCGGCACGCTCGAGCTCATGAACCAGAGCCTGCAAACCTTCCGCGCCGCGCCGCAGGCCTGGGACATCGACGCCTCCCATCCCGGCGTCGAGATTCAGAAAGACATCCACGGCCTTGTCGAACAATTCCCCGTGATCGGCGCCGACAAAACCACCACCACCCACAAGAAGAGCGAGTACATCGTGCTCAACGCCATTGGCTCGGCCGAACTGGCCAACGGCAAATATCTCTACTCGCCCGCAACCCACCGCATTGAGGTGCGCTGGATCTCCGGCATCGGCAGCGAGCGCGCCGCCGCGCCACAGGCGCAGCTCATGGCCACGGTCATCAACGGAATCCTCAGCCGCAAGCTGCCCTGGGGACTGGTCATGATCGGCGTCTTTCTCGTCATCGCCATTGAGCTGCTCGGCATCCGCTCGTTGTCGCTCGCCGTCGGCGCCTATCTCTCCATCGGAACCACGCTCGCCATCTTTACTGGCGGCGTGGTCCGCTGGTTGGTCGATGCAGCCGTAGCCCGCGCCGGCGGATCGGACGAGGGCGACGTCTCGCCGGGCTCGTTGTACGCTTCGGGCTTGATTGCCGCCGGCGGCATCGTCGGCCTGCTCGGCGTAGCCCTGCAAGGCTACGAAAACTTCTTCGGGAAGTCCAACCCCATCGGCTGGCCGCACACCTTCGTTTACAATCCATGGGTCTCAGTCGTCGCCTTCGCGCTGCTGGCCTATTCGCTCTATTACTTCGCCCGCAAGCCGCTGAAGAAGTAACAGGGGAGTCGACGTCGTGCTGGAAATGCATGAACTTCCCGAAATGGGGCTTCAATAAGACATTGGGACACCACGCAGTCGATTTCAGGCTTTACACTTGACATTACCGGTACGATGACTTTATGTATCATATATTGGAGGGTCATGTGGGGCCACAAATTGGACCGTACCGCGCAAATTATGTGTATGAAGGTGACTGCGTATCCCTTATCGGTGCGCTCCCCAACGAGTCTGTTGACGTGCTGGTCACCAGTCCCCCTTATTGGGGGCAACGCTTATCTGCCGGGACCGGAACTGAGCAAGATCCACGAGACTATCTTCAGTTTTTGACCCGCACATTCAAAGCATTTCTTCCGAAGCTGAAGCAGCAAGGTGTTGCTTGGATCAATTTAGGTGATGCTTACAACACTCCTGTGAACTGGCGGCTAGATGATCTGAAATACAGCAGCCTCGGACCCGACAAAAATGGACTCGCAAACGACAATTCCGCATACACAAAGCCACGCGCTAAACGAAAGGCTTTCGTCGACGATGAGGCGCCCTGGCTTACGTATGGGAACCTCTTGGCTTTACCTAACCGCCTCATAATTGCGCTATGCAACGAGGGGTATTTATTCAGAGGCGAGGTCATTTGGCGAAAAAGGAACCTCATGCCCGAAGGTCGCTGCCGCCGCCCGCACCGCCAACACGAATCAATATTCCTCCTCGCACGTGACGAGGGTCATGCGTTTCGGGTCTCACCCCCGGTAGGCAGCGTTTGGGATTTTGGCAACGAAAAGATTGACGGATTGGCACACTTCTCAAGGTTCCCAGAGGAGCTGCCCCGACGCTGCATTGACGCCTATGGTCAATTAGGTCCAAGGACTATTGTCCTTGATCCTTTTTCCGGCTCAGGCACAACCGGCATCGCTGCCATGAAGCTCGATTGCAGCTACATCGGCTTTGAAATCGACCCGCAACAAGTGTGTGCGTCAAATAGGAGATTGCGCGAGGTTGAATTGAATGATGCTCCGCTATTCAGGACGCACGAAACGCTTGCCATCGCAGCAGAATAAAACGTGAGAATGCATCATCCGGATTGGCGAAGTCGCACAAATGCACGCGTCGCTCCGGTGGCAAAATAGCCGGGCTGGGCAGCGTGTTTCGATTGTATGAGAAACAGCCGGTGAAGAAGCCATCGTCCTCTATGTCCTTGCGCTTGGCGCTTCGTTCACCGTCCACAGCACCCAACTCGCCGCGATTGACGGGATGGGCATCTGGCATACTCTTGTTGTCCAGCGTCCACAGGGGCGATGTGTAGCCGCTTCTAATCAGCGCTGTGCTGAGTGGCTGGTCGTCTGTTCTTCGTTCCGCAAAGCTTGCCTTCACATGCACGACTCCGAAAAAGCGCGGCCCCTTTGGCGTATCTCCGCTAGAGCAATTTCTCTAATACTATAGAGTGCCGAATCGGAGTCTGAACCAAGCCTCGGCATTCTCTCGCGTGATTTGGGGAAGCAACTCAGAGATAGCTTGGTCGAGAGCTTCTTTGCTC
>Ga0182027_10007804_pt1 | contig 15695 bp, 17 predicted proteins | sample 712E1DmetaG_FD_121300 | JGI IMG/M metagenome (GOLD analysis project Ga0182027, IMG submission 121300) | Permafrost microbial communities from Stordalen Mire, Sweden - 712E1D metaG (Illumina Assembly) | ecosystem: Environmental > Terrestrial > Soil > Wetlands > Permafrost | place: Sweden...
CGTTTATTATCTAAGTTTAACTTCGCTTGGTCTCTTCCTGGGCACGGTTGCAGTTGAAATCCGAAGGTGGAAATAATGGCAAAAAAATCGAATTCCTCCAAGAAATTATCTTTAAAGCAGTATGCTCCTGCTGGTTTGTGGCTCTCCGGTGTTGCTGTTCTGGTAGTCATAATCACACTTATCGTAAAGCTTCTTGTCTTTATTGGCTTATACACGCCTCCGGATCAAAAAATAATCAACCTGATTCTTTGGATAAGTGTGGGTGTAGCTGTTATTGGTCCGGCACTTTACGCACTGTTTGATCCGCAACGAATAAGGGAGTTTCTTTCAGGCCGGCAAGCCCGCCATGGCAGTAATGCAATCATCGTGCTTGTTGCCTTTATTCTTATTCTGGTTGTGATCAATGCAATCGTTTATCAAAATCCCATCCAATGGGATTGGACCGAGGGCAAACAAAATACCCTGGCTCCCGAAACAGTCGACACACTTAAGGCTCTCCCGGCTCCAGTCCATGCAATCGGTTTTTATACATCCCGAACATCCAACACCACCACGGTAGATCTGTTCACCAAACTTAAAGCCAAGAGCAATGGCAAGTTCGATTACGAATTTGTTGATCCTGAAGCTAATCCGGCGAAAGCACAACAATACAAAATTACACAAGATGGATCGGTAGTTTTGACAATGCAAGGTCGTCAGGAACTGCTCACGAGTCCGACCGAACAAGATTTCGCTAACGCTCTGGTGCGGCTGATGAATCCTGGCTCGCGGGCTGTATATTTCCTGACCGGGCATGGTGAACGAGACATACAAAACCCTGGCGACAAAGCCTACACACGCGCTCGTACGGTGCTCGAATCGAAGAATTACACAGTTAAATCCCTAAACCTTCTGGCTGAAAATAAAATTCCAACAGACGCTCTGTCAATTATCATCGACGGACCTACCCAACCAATTTCCAGCCAGGAGATGACCCTTCTGAAAGCCTATGTGACTAAAGGAGGTTCTCTTATTATCATGGAGGATTCTTCTTTGGCATCGAATACGGGCAAAACGGCTGACCCATTGATAGATTATCTGACAACCACATGGGGTATTACCATTGTTAATGATCTCGTGATTGATCCGAGTTCGAGCCAGATCATTGTTGCGGTGGAAAATGCTTACGGTTCCCATCCTATTACCGATAAGTTACAAAGCCAAAACATGGTTTCATTCTTTCCAACCGCATGCAGCCTTACCCTGAAAAGCAATATTCAGAATGTACAAGCGACTGCGTTGGTTACAACGATAAACACTTCCTGGGGCGAGACTGACTTTACTGCCTTGCAAAACAACCAGGTTTCTTTTGATGCGAAAATCGACTTCGCCGGTCCATTAACGGTTGCAGCTGCAGCTGAAAACTCCACTACAAACGGCCGGGTGGTTGTGGTCGGTGACTCTTCCTTTGCCAGCGATATCTATTTTGATCAGTATGGTAATGGCGATTTCTTCATCAACGCGGTTGATTGGGCCGCTGGACAGGGCAATATGATCAATCTGACCTCCAGCCAACCCATTAGTCGCCAGATGCGCTTGCCAAGCAGCTTCACAGTTCTACTACTGGCTTTCGCTTTTGTCATTTTGATCCCGGGATTGATTATCGCGGCTGGTGTGTCATCCTGGTTGGTACGGCGCTCACGAGGATAATCCCATGGTTAAACGTTCCACCTGGATTTTGCTGGTAATATTGGCACTCGTCGTTGGTGCTTATTTCTTGATTGAGAGCCGGCCTTCAAAAGTTATTGCTCTAACGCCCACGGCAACCGGAGGTAGTTTTCTTATCCCCCAGGTTGAAGGCGTCTTACAAAGCCTGCATATTATCGACAACAAAGGCAATAACTTCCAAATGCAACGGGATCTGAGCAAGTCATGGGTGATAACTGCACCAACTTCCGGGGCTGCTGATCAAGGATTGGCCGGTGCCGCAGAGACGCAGGTGGGTTCATTGAGTATTGTCAACACTCTCAATACACCGCCTGACCTGAATGCGGTGGGCTTGACAATTCCGGCTTACACCATTGATCTGGTATTTGTCAACGGAACGAGCCATAAAATAGAAGTAGGGAATCTAACCCCAACCGGTAGTGGATACTACGTTCGTTTTGACGGCAAGAAAATCTACGTAATTGAACAGTCTGGGATCGATTCACTCCTGAATTTGCTTAAAACTCCACCATTCCCTGCCACTGCGACACCTGTCACAACGTCTGAACCTACCAGAACGCCAACATCCTAGATCACATCATCGTCTCATTAGATTAGGGTCTTGAATTTCAACTAAAAAAAGAGTATTCTAATTAAAAACAATTTGGTAAGGAAATAAAATGGAAAACCCTTTACTGCTTGAGGAGGAAGAAGAGTATTCGCCGATTGCCCGGCTGATTGAGTTGGGACGGCAGAAAACCTATGTGACTATTGACGACATTCTGCATTTCTTCCCCGAGGCTGAACAGGATGTAGAGCAACTGGAGGAGGCATTTGCGGCACTCCTGAGCGCGGGCGTGGCGTTTGTCGAAGATACCCCAACCAGCGAACCTCCAGAAGAAGAACTAATCGCTGTTGAAGAAGCTGAGACTGAGGTCGAGCCTGAATTATCATTGGACGACTATCTTGCCAATATTGATACCGATGATACTATTGGTTTATATCTCAAAGAAGTCAGCCGCGTCCCGTTGCTTACCGCAACCCAGGAAGTTGAACTTGCCCAGCGCATCGAACGTGGACGTATGGCACGCGAAGAATTAGCCCGCGGCAACGTAAGCATGCGCCGCCGAACCGAATTACGAAAACTCATTGAAGATGGCTGGGCAGCTCGCGAACACCTTATTACGGCCAATTCTCGTTTGGTGATCAGCGTCGCCAAGAAATACATGGGGCGCGGAGTCCCTTTCCTCGATTTGATCCAGGAAGGCAATATTGGTCTCATCCGGGCCACTAAAAAATTCGACTATCGCCGCGGTCATAAATTCAGTACTTATGCCACGTGGTGGATCCGCCAGGCTGTAACACGCGCAATCGCAGACCAGGGTCGCACCATCCGCGTCCCAGTCCATATGGGTGACCAGATCAACAAGCTTCTGCGCGTTCAGCACCAGTTAACCCAACGACTAGGGCGCGAACCAACCGTCGAGGAGGTAGCAGAAGCTCTTGAAGTGCCGCCAAAGAAAGTGGAGAATATGATCCAAGTGGCGCGCCGCCCGCTCTCACTGGAAACGCCAACGGATGATGAAGAGGATTCAGTGCTAGGTGACTTTATCGAAGACGATGAGGCCGCGCCTCCCGATGAAACCGCAACTTATAATCTGTTGCGTGAGCATTTAAGTGAGGTCTTGAATGGGCTGCCTCCTCGAGAAGTACGCATTCTGCAATTGCGTTATGGTTTACTGGATGGGCAGGCATACACATTGGAGGAAGTTGGACGCAAGATGGGCGTAACACGGGAACGTGTCCGTCAGATCGAAGCCCAGGCATTAAGCCGCTTGAGGCATCCATCCATTCGTCGTAAATTGCGCGATTATCTGGGCGAATAACCAATATAAAAATCCCCGCCACTTTATAGTGACGGGGATTTTTTATTCGAGCGAAAATAAATATGATGACCGGTTTACCTGTTTGTTCAAGAAGCAGTAAAATACTGTTATGAAATTATCTATCCGCCAGGTCTTTTTCATCATCCTCGTCCTGTGTCTATTCCTGATGACAATACGCCCGATCGCCGACCCGGATTTCTGGTGGCATTTACGGACCGGTCAAATCATTGTTCAAACGCACTCCATTCCTCACACCGATTCGTTCTCATACACCAAGGTAGGTGAGCCGTGGATCACACACGAATGGCTGTCAGAGATACTGATCTATGCTCTCTTTCGGCTGGGCAGTTATGGATTATTGATATTTATTTTTTCACTCATCATTACCGGGGCCTTCTTACTCACATACCTGCGCAGCCCGGTAGAGACGCGGCCTTATATGGCTGGATTTGTGTTGCTTTTTGGCGCTATCTCCACTGCACCCACATGGGGGGTGCGTCCACAAATGCTTTCACTTCTTTTTGCCAGTTTTTTTTTACTTTTACTTGACCGCTTCTGGCAAGATGGCAAATTAAAATTTCTTATTCCGCTTCCATTAATCATGCTGATATGGGTCAACTTGCATGCAGGGTATTTCCTGGGTCTCGTTCTTGTTGGTATTTATATTGCCGGTGGGTTGATAGAGATCCTAGTGGCTGGGATTTTCAAAAGAGAGCAGGTTGATCGATTACCAACCTTTAGAGCGATCCTCAGTTTGTCCATAACTTTGGGCGTTTGCATCCTGGCAACCCTGGCGAACCCGAATGGCATTTTCATCATAATCTACCCATTCCAGACATTGACCAGCTCGTCCATGCAGCATTTTATCCAAGAATGGTTCTCACCGGATTTTCACCAGATGATGTGGCAGCCTCTCGCTTGGCTTATCCTGACCCTTATCGGTGTTGGTATGATTAGTAAGAAATCCATTTCTCCCACCAATATCCTCATGACAATCGTGTTCGGTTACGCTGCATTAATCTCTATGCGAAACATCCCATTTTTCGCACTCGCAGCCATCCCAGTATTGTCAGAACAGATCAGTTCCCTGATAAATATCCGCAAAGCTGCCTATGCACCGAGTCGCTTATTTCGATTAATAGTCCCGATTCTGCTGGGCAGTATTTTATTGATTACCAGCCTGCGTTTTATCCAGGTCGTTAATGGGCAACAAAAAACAGAGGCGAATAATTTTCCCCAAGCCGCTGTGGATTGGATGCAAAAGAATGTGCCTGCAGGAAACCTATTCAATTCATATAATTGGGGTGGTTATCTAATTTGGCGTTTGTACCCCCAGTATCGTGTTTACATTGACGGACGCGCAGATGTGTACGGGGATGCATTTATCTTCGATTATTTAAGTATTTACAACGCTGAACCTGGCTGGGAAGATAAGCTGAATAATAGAGGCGTACACACAATCCTGGTGGAATCAGACGCTCCATTGGCTAATGTACTCCGCCAATCGCCTGCCTGGCATGTCTCTTTTCTCGATAAACAAAGCATTATTTTTGTAAAGTGAAAAATAGAAAATAATTGACGACCGATCAATGATCGCCAATCATCGATTCAGCCTTCCTAAAGCATCTTCACCGCCTCCAGAACCTCAGCGCTATGCTCGGTCGGCCTGACATTTTCAAAAACTTTCGCAATCCGACCATTTGAATCAATTAGAAAAGTCGTCCGCAAAACGCCCTCATATTCGCGCCCCATTAATTTCTTGGGTCCCCAAACGCCATACTCATCGCACACTTTGTGATCGTCATCTGCTAGAAGGGGAAATGGCAGGGAATATTTTTCTTTGAACCTGGCATGGGATTTAGGAGAATCCGGGCTGACTCCCAGCACGACGAGATCCGCTTTTACATAAGCGCTATAGTCATCACGAAAAGCACAGGCTTCAGTGGTACATCCCGGTGTATCGTCTTTGGGGTAAAAATACAATACAACTGGCCGGCCGTGGAAATCAGAAAGTCGTCGGGTGAGATTACTCTCATCTGGCAGAGAAAAGTCTGGCGCTTGGATCCCAGGTAAAATCGGCATTTCTAGCTCCTTCCGCATATAAAGCAGTAAATTTATAGATAAATATTATCTGTATTATAAATAATAATGGTGCGATTGCCTAGTCCATCACTACATTGTTTGAAACAATTCAAACATAAATAATTTTATGAATCCCATCTTTATAGCTCCTTCCACAACTGTAACAAAAACTTGCTTGAGCCCGACGGCATTAGTTATATCCTAAATCTTTTGCATGTACATCAATACTTTGGCATGTATATTTTTATCAATATTCTAAGTGCGACCGTCTTTTCAATTCTCCCAAAAACAAAGCCGGCAGGCATCTCTGCTTTATTTATCGGATCCAATAATTAATTGCCAATAAATAAGCCGTTAATCCATAAGTAGCAGCCGCCAAAGCAGTCATAAACTTCCAAAACGTCCGACCGCCCAAGGCAATCCGCTGGAGCCATACGATCTGGATTACAGCGAATGGTAGGGCCAGAAAAACAGGCCAAACCAATCCCCAGGGTAAACCCAGGAAGGGGATGGTCGCGAAAAAAAGGAAAGACACCAGGACTAGCAAATGATGGATGGGAACGGCATACTGCCATGTGAGACGAGTAAGCAAGGTATTATGTCCAAACTTCAGATCTGTTGCAAAAGATGGAAAATCATTTACCAGTAGATAAGCCAGAGCCAGCAAGGTGAGTGGGAACGTTGTAAATGTCAATAGCCGGTGAAACTCTCCATATTGGAGCAAGAATGCCAAAGCTGGGAAAAAAGTGCCCAATGCTATTGCCATGGCCAGTTCGCCATACCCAGCCTCTGCCAGTCGTATGGGTGGAACAGAGTATACAATAAAGAAAATGACAATTAGTCCCATCAGAATACCTGCCAGCACAGGCAGTAATCGTGCAAGGAGCAAGGTTACTATGATCGCTCCTGTAACGGTCAGCAGAGCCACAGCAAACAGGAAAAGGCCAGTTCGTAGCACTTCTCGATGGCAAAGAGTCTCATCCTTGCCTAAAGGGGTTAACGGGAGATGGAAGTATTCCACCAACCAAAAAGCTGCCACTTCGATCGCCAATATAGCCAGCAACCCTAATCCAAAAACTGCTGCATGAAACGGGTGCCCAAGATAACGGGAGATCCCCGCGCCGAGGCTATAGGTTAATACAGCCAGTAATAATTGGAACGGCCGTGCGAGTTTAATAAATGTCCGAATGTTTAACATTCACACCCTTGAGAGAAAATCAGATTATCAGGTTAATGAATATCCACCATCCACATATATCGTCTGGCCGGTAATCGACTGGTTGGTAAGTAAAAATTCAAATGTACTGGAGAGTTCATCCATCGAGGTAGGGTGCTTGAGCGGAAGGCGGCTTACCAGTTTCTCCCAATCCTCAACCGATATATCGCTGGATGGTAATGTCAATCCAGGTGCGATGGCATTAACACGAATATTCGGGGCATAGGTTTTCGCCTGGAGACGAGTCAGAGTTTCAAGCCCGGATTTGCTGACCAGATAATCCGGGAACCCGCTCCAGGTTTTCCCAATTCCGGCATCGGTAACATTTACGATGAGGCTGCCTTCCTGCATACGCTCGGCCGCTCGCTGGGCCAAAAGGAACGGTGCACGCAGATTCAAGTTAAGGGTGGCGTCCCAATCATCGGCTGAAACGATTCGCAGGTCCGCGTGTTTCATTCTCGCAGCAGAATTAATAAGAACTTTCAAAGAGAGATTCAGAGTGTCTAGTTTTGAGAACAATTCTTGGATTTGTGTTGCATCAGTTAGATCAGCTTCTACCGGAAAAACCTGTACACCCAGAGCGCGGATTTCATCCGCTGTCGATGCAGCGGCTTCAGCAGAATGATGGTAGTGCAGTAAAATGGTATATCCATGCTGTGCCAGTGTTATGGCAAAGATGCGGCCTAGGCGATGCGCTGCTCCGGTAACCAGGGCGAGAGAACCTTCTTCCATGCCTATGTTGTACCACAAATAATATGATGCATCTCTGAGGTAAGGGATTATTTTCTGAAGAAATTTGAGACAAAGAACCACACATTTGCAGGTCGTTCGGCCAATCGGCGCATGAAATAAGGATACCATTGCGTACCATATGGAACGTAGATCCGAACCGGGTAGCCCTCATGTATGCATTGGCTCTGCAGATCGCGACGGATTCCATAAAGCATCTGGAATTCAAGCGCCTGTTTGGGCAGGCCCACCCTTTCAGCGTACTCTTTGACAAACCGGATACGCTTCTGGTCGTGCGTGCCGAACGCCGGGATGGGAGGAATTCGCCCATCTGCACTGATATTGGGCGAACCGGCAGCCAGAGCAACATCAACCAGTTCCTGAGCCAGCTGATCAAAATTGGCGTCCACGTCGGCCTTTTTCGGAAAAGCCAGATCAGGCGGTTCCTTATAGGCGCCTTTGACAAGTCTGATTCGCATTCCATCGTTCTGCAACTCCCCCATATCCTTCTCAGACCGGAAGAGATACGCCTGGATTACCAAACCTGTTTGTTGGTAACCCTTGGTATACATCTGCCGGTATTGTCGGATGGTTTGTTCAGTATAAGGTGAATCTTCCATATCAATACGTACAAAATTCCCATATTTATCGGCGCGCGCCAGAATGCGATCCAAATTTTGTCTGCACAGTTCCTCATCTAGGGCCAGTCCAACCTGTGATAATTTGACTGATACATTTGCCCGAACGTCTGCGCGATCAATCTGGTCAAGCAATTCCAGGATATCGTTGGTTGCCTGTTTGGCTTCTTCAGGCGTGGTAGTGCTCTCCCCCAGATGATCCAGGGAAACATTAATCCCTTTTGCATTCAATTCTCTTACAACAATTACTGCCTCTAAAATTGTGCTTCCCGCCACAAACCGGCTGGCTGCCCGCCAGGTAAATTTCTGACCGGTGACAAGCCGCTGCGCCCAGGCAGCCTTCGAAAGGTATATCAAAAAAGATCGAAGCATGGGCCCTCTTTTCGCTAATGTAAGACAATTGGCAACATTATTCTAGCACAATTGTGTTTAGTGAGTGTGTTATACTTTTTACCCGGTGCATTCGATAAACATCACTTATTCATTTGATTTGGAGGTTTTGTGAGACTACGCGGTTCTTCTCTTTTCTTACGCGGGGTTTCCTTGGTTTTCATCCTGGTGGCAGCTATATTTATTGTCTACCAGCTGGTTCAATATAGTGTGTCCCGCTCGAATTATCCGCCAGATATGACTATTGGCGGTGTACCTGTCGGTGGACTCGACTCACAATCTTCCGCCCAAAGACTTCTGCAGGTTTATTCTGTTCCGATCGAAATTCACTACAATAATGCGGTAATTGACTTGGACCCTGGCCTGATCGGTTTCCAGTTGAATACGGAAAGTATGTTAGCTGCAGCAGATTTGCAGCGAACTGGCTCATCTTTCTGGGGCGGTTTTTGGAACTATTTATGGAATCGGCCATCTCCGGCCAGCCAGATCCCGTTGGTAGCTACATACTCGGAAGACCGGTTACGGATTTACCTGCAAAACGAAATATCCGCAAGATACGACCAGGCACCCGAATCCGCCCAACCTATCCCCGGAACGGTCAACTTTACTCCAGGCACGCCTGGTCAGACTCTCGATATTACTCGGGCAGTGGATTTAATTGGAAGCGCTTTGGAATCCCCCATTCAACGTGTGGTTCTGCTTTCCTCCGAGCGTACAGCCGCCGGGCGGCCATCCTTGGATACCCTACAAATCCTGCTAAAACAGATTATAGACAAGAGTGGTTTTACAGGGATAGTAGATCTCAACTTCCTTGACCTGCAAACCTCAGATGAAGTGCAATTCGCCTATCAGTCTGGACAGAACATTTCTGTCAACCCTGATATTGCATTTACTGCTTCCAGTACCATAAAAATACCCATTATGGTTTCCGTGTTCCGTCACTTCAATAGCAACATCAACAATCAGATTGGGACAGAATTAAAGGATATGATCGCCCTATCGAACAATGACGCAGCCGACAGCTTGATGGAGTCGTTGGATAAGGTACGTGGTCCTCTGGTAGTCACGGAAACCATGCAAGCACTGGGCCTGGAAAACACTTTCATCAACGGATATTTCTATCCAGGAGCAGGTGTTCTGAAGTTTTACAACACCCCATCAAATCAACGGACAGATATAAATACCGATCCGGACACTTACAGTCAGACTACTCCGGCCGACATGGGTATGTTACTTGAAGATATTTACTTATGCGCTCAGACCGGTGGCAGCTCTCTGGTTGCAGTATTTCCCGGGCAAATTAACCAGGCAGCCTGTCAGCAGATGATCCAATACCTGCAAGAGGATAAGCTTGGAGCTCTGATCCAAGCTGGAGTACCGGAAGGAACTATCGTAGCCCACAAACATGGCTGGGATATTAATTTGACCCAATACAGCGATGCTGGAATTGTATACACACCCGGAGGCAACTATGTTCTGACGATATATGTGTACAACCCGGGGGGAGGAAACTGGTCCACGGTCTCTCCAATGTATGCCGAACTTTCACGTGCCATTTACAATTACTTCAACTTGCCATCGCAATGAACTGGAGCCCACTGTTTTTTTTCTATGGCAAGCTTTTTTGTCCAAATTCTTCTTTCAATAACTGTAATCAGTATATAATGATGCAATGAATCAGACATTGAGTCTCTACCGTCTCCAGCAAATAGACCTCCAGATCGACCGTCTCCAGGCGCGTATGGACACCATCCAGGAGATATTGGATGATGATGTTGAATTGCGCCAATTAAACGAAGATATCAGGATAATCGAGGCTTTATTCAAGGCTGCTGGGCAGGCACTAAAGCAGGCCGAAGGGGATGTCCAGAATCAGCACATCAAGATTGAGCATACTCAATCCAGCCTATACGGGGCGAAATCTCATAGTCCAAAGGAATTGCAGGATCTGCAAAACGACCTGACCTCCTTAAAACGTCATCTGGTAGTTCTAGAAGATTGTCAAATTGAAGCCATGATGGCATCTGAAACAACCGAAGCGGACCTTCAATCTGCTCAGGCAAAATTATTGGTTGGTCAAAGTGGGAAAGTTGAAAAGAATAAAGGCTTGCAGTTGGAACAAATGGCACTTAAGAATGATCTAGACAGGTTTTTCATCGAGCGCAATGCTGTTGCAGGAACAATCCCGCCAACTGAACTGGACCTTTACGATCAATTACGCCGACAGCGCCGCGGTATTGCCGTAGCAGTAATTGGTGATAACTCCTGTGGAGCTTGCGGTTCCACTCTTAGTCTTGCTCAGATACAATCCACCCGTTCATCCGGTCAAATGACTCTTTGCCCATCTTGCGGCCGGATCCTATATGGAAGTTGACTTCTGACTCAAGTAGCGTATGACCTATCTCTTCCCAAATATCGATAATCTATCTTTTTCTCATGGGACTATATCCTCGAGCAACCTAAGTATCTCACCCCACTTTCTGGCGTGGAATCGAGGAAGCCTCTGTATACCGAGATTATTTATGGGACCTTCATCCCTCGAGAAATCTCAACCAGATCCTTCTTACCTACATTTGTAAGGAAATCATTGCCACTTAACAACCAGAATTGACCGCCATAGTGCTGGAAAGGTTCTAGGTAAATTTATAATGAGCACAACTCCTATTTTGTCAACCATCGCTGTCCTTGGTGGTACTGGGAAAGAAGGTAAGGGTCTGGCTTACCGTTGGGCAAAAGCTGGATATCGGATCATGATCGGCTCCCGCAACCCCGAAAAGGCCAAAGCTACTGCGCTGGAGATTCTTGTTCTGCTCGGCGGAAAAGCGTTTGTTGAGGGAGCCACCAATATCAAAGCTGCCCAGACAGCTGAAGTCGTTGTATTGACAGTTCCATACTCCGTCCACCGTGAAACGCTCGAGTATGTCCGAGAAGCTTTGCAAGGCAAGCTCTTGGTGGATGTGACCGTTCCACTGGCCCCGCCAAAGGTAACCAGAGTACAGATGCCCTCCGCCGGTAGCGCCGCACAGGAAGCGTATGCGATTCTTGGCGAAAACGTTCAAGTGACATCCGCTTTCCAAAACATTTCCTATGAACAATTACTGCAAACTGAACCAATCGAATGCGATGTGCTCGTGACTGGAACCAGCAAAGAAGCACGCGTAGCGACTCTCAAACTGGTTCTCGCAGCCGGACTGACTGGCTGGGATGCCGGGCCAATCGAGAACTCGGTCGTGGTCGAAGGGCTCACCAGTGTACTAATCAACATCAATCGACAATCTGGCTCGAAGAACGCTGGGATCAAAATAACGGGCATCCCGAAACAGATCGCAAACACGACCATCGCGTTATAATCCCTTCTGCAAGTATCCAACAGGATCATTGTAATTATTCACACCTTAAAACTCTCACTTATCAATAATTCGCATGCCTCTCACCTTTATCCCTCTTCCTAAAATTCCTCTTATTCACCCTGGTGACGATCTGGCTGATATTCTTCTGACTTCCTTGCAGACAGCCCGCATCTCACCGGAAGATGGGGATATCCTTGTGCTTGCACAGAAAATCGTCTCAAAGGCTGAGAACCGCCTGGTTAATCTGACAACTGTCACTCCATCAAAAGAGGCTCTTGAGTTGGCCGCCCGTAGTGAAAAAGATCCACGCCTGGTGGAACTTATTCTGAGGGAAAGCCGTTCTGTCTTGCGCGTCCGCCCGGGTACCATCATCGTGGAACATCGTTTGGGATTTGTCTGTGCCAGCGCCGGGATAGATCACTCTAATGTAATGGGAGAGGATGGAAAATCGGAAGATTGGGTTCTCCTTCTCCCCGAAAATCCTGATCAATCTGCACTTGAAATTCGCCGAAGAATAAAAATTTCCACAGGGAACCGCCTCGGAGTAATGATTATCGATTCACATGGACGCGCCTGGCGATTGGGTACAATTGGAACCGCCATTGGCATTTCCGGATTGCCTGGTTTGGTGGATAAACGCGGTTGGAAGGATTTGTTCGGCTACAGGCTGAAGATCACTATTGTCGCTGCAGCAGATGAACTGGCTGCCGCCGCTTCCCTGGTGATGGGCGAAGCCGCCGAAGGAACTCCTGCAGTGCATGTTAGGGGCTTCCCCTACCCCTTGCGCGAAGGCTCATTAAACGAATTGCTCCGGCCCAAAAAGCAGGATCTTTTCCGCTAGATCGATAGAATGAACGGCATCGCATCGCTACTCGATCAACCCGCTACATCCCGTGTTAAACAATTGTGGCAGGAATTGGAAGCACGCTATGGTTTGGTTGTAGTTAAAGCTACGCCCTTCCCGCATTTCTCATGGCAGGTGACAGATGACTACAATCTTCCCCGGCTTGAGACCGTCCTTCCTGCGCTGGCCAAGCAAGTACAACCCTTTACCATCCAAACAGCCTGACTTGGCCCGTTCACCAGCGAAAATCCCATTGTGTACATTTCTATTATCAAAGATGAACCGTTAATGCATTTCCATTCACTACTATAGGAAAAGTTGAAAGGGATTGCCGTTCCTCCAATTCTTTTCTACACGCCCGATCAGTGGGTTCCGCATATCACCCTGGCCTACAAGGATGTAACATCTGCTAACCTGGATTGTGTCATGCAAGGACTGGCCTTCCAAGTCTTTAAATGGGAAATCCAGATTGACAACCTGATTCTTGTTGTCCAAGGGGAAGATCATTATGTTGAAACCATCCGGTATCATTTTGGGCTTTAAAATTGTGGATTTACGCTCTTCAGCCTCATTCTGGGATTATTTGGAAAAATTGGTGGGCTCCAGCCCACTGATCATTGACCGACCGGTGGGCACTCCTCATCCTCGTTACCCTGAACTGGTTTATCCTCTTGATTATGGCTTTCTGGAAGGGACCGTCTCGGCGGACGGTGGTGGGATTGATTTTTGGCTGGGAGCCTCCGGAAGCCGTGCCATATGCGGTGTTATTATGACAGTTGATATGCTCAAACGAGATATAGAAATTAAACTCTTGCTGGGATGTACCGGAGAGGAAATACAAATGATCCTTGATTTCCATAACACAAAAAGTATCCAGGCATTTCTGGTCTACCGGCCTAATGATACAATTATGGATCCACATATCGATTGAACCTCTCTGTAAATTGGAAAAGACTTTTAAGAGATTTTTTTATCAATCAATAAACGTGAAAGGAAATAGAATATGATAATGATCCCTGAATCCCATCTTGATTTACTCAAAGATGAAAAACGTGCATTCGTCTACTTGGGAACCCTGATGGCAGATGGCTCTCCGCAGGTCACACCAGTCTGGTTTAACACCTCTGGGGATTACATTTTAGTAAATTCGGCCCGGGGCCGTGTAAAAGATAAGAACATGCGCGCACGTCCGGTAGTTACTTTATGCATCCAGGATCCGACCGATCCCTATCGCTATTTACAGGTGCGCGGCCGGGTGGTGGATATCACCGAAGAAGGCGCGGATGCACACATAGATACGCTGGCTGGCAAGTATACCGGTAACTTCAAATACCAACACCATCAGCCTGGCGTGAAACGCGTAATTTATAAGATCATCCCTGAAAAGGTGGATCCGCATGGATAAACTTGGATGAACTGGATGAAAAAAGACGACCTACACGCCTTCCTGCGCTCACGACGTTCCATCCGCCACTTCAAACCTGACCCGGTTCCTCATGACTGTATTCAACGTATCCTGGAAACCACAATTTTCGCTCCCTCTGCGCACAACCTGCAACCATGGCGTTTCGTTGTCATAACCAGCACTGCAGCGAAGTCTCGTATGGCAGAAGCCATCACAGCCCGGTTCCGACAGGATATGATTGTCGATGGCGTTCCTATAGCTGACATTCAGGAACGGGTCGAGAGGACGGTTCGTCGAGCCGGTCAGGCACCCGTCATCATTATTCTTTGCCGTGATACGACACAGATCAAACCGGAGCAGGATTCGGTACGCCTGCAAAAGGAAGCTTTGATGGGCACACAATCTGTGGCCTTGGCCGGTCTGCAGCTGCTTTTAGCTGCCAACGCCGAGGGCCTGGGCGGAACCTGGATCTGCTGGCCGCTTTTTACGCCAGACGAAACTCGTCGCGCCTTGGGCTTGGCCAAAGAGTGGGAGCCCGAGGGTATGATATTTCTCGGCTATCCCGACGAAACTCCAGAAATTCCTGGAAGGAATTCATTGCAGGAAGTAGTCAGATACTTATGAAAATCGTGGCATTGGCAGGTGGTGTTGGTGGTGCAAAACTGGCCGATGGACTCGCCCAACTACTCTCCCCCGATGACCTGACCGTGGTTGTCAATACTGGCGACGATTTTGAACACTTGGGCCTCTCCATCTGCCCCGATGTGGATACGGTTTGCTACACACTCGCCGGGCTGGCGAACCCTAACACCGGTTGGGGCCGGCAAGCGGAATCATTCCAGGCATTGGAAAATATCAAAAAGCTAGGTGGCCCGGACTGGTTCAGGATTGGCGACATAGACCTGGCCACCCACATTGAACGGACACGCCGCCTGCAGGAAGGGCAATCACTCAGTCAGATAACGCAGCATTTTTGTCAGGTCTGGGGCGTGCGCCACCTGGTTCTGCCTATGAGTAACCAGCCAATTCGTACCATAGTAGATACCCTTGATAAGGGAGAATTACCTTTCCAGGAATACTTTGTCCATCGGAATTGTGAACCAAGGGTCAGGGGTTTCCGGTTCGCGGGAATTGAATTGGCCGAGCCCGCTCCAGGAATATTGAAATCCATTGAAGAAGCAGACGCAGTTGTGCTCTGTCCGTCCAATCCCTGGGTAAGCATAGATCCAATTTTGGCGCTGGTTGGGCTTAGATACGCCATCGCGAAGAAACCCGTCCTTGCGGTTTCCCCCATTATAGGAGGACGCACTGTCAAGGGCCCAGCTGCAAAAATGTTTTTTGAATTGGGCATTCGGCCCTCGGCTATCGCCGTCGCTGATCACTACGCAAACTTGTTGTCTGGATTCATCCTGGACATAGTTGATAAGGACATGGCGAAAGAATTTACCATCCCCATCACCATAACCCAG
>Ga0182027_10007805_pt1 | contig 15695 bp, 13 predicted proteins | sample 712E1DmetaG_FD_121300 | JGI IMG/M metagenome (GOLD analysis project Ga0182027, IMG submission 121300) | Permafrost microbial communities from Stordalen Mire, Sweden - 712E1D metaG (Illumina Assembly) | ecosystem: Environmental > Terrestrial > Soil > Wetlands > Permafrost | place: Sweden...
ATTTTCAATCACGCACGGCCCGGCGATGAGCGTCAGTCGGCTGGGCGAATTAAGAGCTTTCCAAATGGCTGTAGCGTTAAGCACGCGGGCATTTTATCACCAGCAAAGCCGAAAGTAAATGGCGGTGAAAATCAAATCACCGTTCCGTGCGGGATGACGGTTTTTTTGGGAATGACGACAATGCCGTCACGGATGCAATAGAGTTCGTGGTCGAATTTATCAGGCTTGCCGGCGGGCGAAATGACGACGTTGTTTCCGATGCGCGCGTTTTTATCAATAATGGCGTTTTCAATTTTGCAATGGGCGCCGATGCCGAGGCGCGGCTTGCCTTCGCGTTCGTGCTTGTCCACCGATTCCTGCGGTTCGTAATAATCGCTGCCGAGAATGACGACGCGGTTCAACTCGGAGCCGTCACCGATGATGGTGCGCAGGCCCACGATGCTGTTCGTGAGGCGCGCGCGGTTGATGATGCAACCGTCGGCGAGGAGCGCGTGGTCTATGAACGCGCCATTGATTTTGGAACTGGGCAAATACCGCGGGCGGCTGAAAATCGGCGCGCTCATGTCAAAGAAATTGAACCGCGGCAGTTCGGAAGCGAGGTCGAGATTCGCCTCAAAAAACGAACGGATGGTTCCGATGTCCTCCCAATAGCCTTGAAAAATGTAGGAAAAAACGCGACGCGAATTAATGGCTTCAGGAATAACGTTCTTGCCGAAATCAGACAGCGAATTGTTGAGCAGGTCTTGAACCAGACTGCGGTTGAAAACGTAAATTCCCATCGAGGCGAGGAATGTTTCCCGCCCTTCGGCGACACCGAATTTGGAATGCCATTCCGGTTGCAACCGGAGTGAATCGAGCACGGCGGGATCAGTCGGTTTTTCCGCGAAACGCTTGATGCGGCCATCTTCCGAGATTTGCATGATGCCGAGCGATTGCGCCTCGCGCCGCCCGACGGGCTTCGTAGCCACGGTGATGTCCGCGCCGGTCTCGACGTGCTGTGCGATGACGCGGCGGAAATCCATCCGATACAGTTGATCGCCGCTCAAAATAAGCAGGTAATCAAAATCATGGTTGAGGAAATGCGTGAGATTCTTTCGCACGGCATCGGCGGTGCCTTCATACCACGACGTGTCGGTGAGCGTCTGCCGCGCCGCGAGCATTTCCACAAAGCCGCTCGAAAACAAATCGAATTTATACGTTCCCGAAATGTGCCGGTGCAACGAGGTGGAATTGAATTGCGTCAAAACGTAAATGCTCCGGAAGCCGGAATTGATGCAGTTGGAAATGGGGATGTCCACCAGCCGGTATTTGCCCGCCAATGGCACGGCGGGTTTCGCGCGTTCCCTCGTCAACGGGAACAACCGCTTGCCCTGGCCGCCGCCCATGATGACGCAAAGGACATCATTGGCGCTGAGGGGTCGGCGGTCGATTTTTGGCATACAATTTTACTGAACTGCACAAATCATATACCTCTTCTAATGGCCAGACAAGCGGCTGTTTGCAAGAGTTTATTTGCGAGACAGCCTACACGTCGCGCACGATGTAAGGCGCAAATTCGTCGTGGTGACGGGGTGGAATGCGGACTTTCAACCGCGCCACCGGGCCGCGATAGCGACGTTCGATGACCTGGCCAACGGCGTGCAACCGCGCGATCACCGCCGCCTGCTCGTGCGGCACGCGCAATTCCAAAAATTCGCGCTTCGGCCGCAATTGTATTCCGATTTCAGCGAGCAAAACTGGAATGCCTTCGCCAGTCGTTGCGGAAATTGCGACCGCGTGCGGGTGATGCGCCTGCAACCGATTCAACACCCCATCGCTGTCAAGGCGATCCATTTTGTTGAAAACCATGATCGTCGGCTTTTCGCCTGCTCCAATTTCGGCCAGCACGGCGTTCACCGCCTGAATCTGTTCCTCGACTTGTGGATGGCTGATGTCCGCGACGTGCAGAAGCAAATCGGCCTGGACAACTTCTTCAAGCGTTGCCTTGAACGCTTCGACGAGTCCGTGCGGCAACTTGCGGATGAAACCGACGGTGTCCGTCAGCAAAACGTTCTGGTTCGTCGGCAGCCGCAAACGGCGCGTCGTCGGGTCGAGCGTGGCGAACAAAATGTCCTTCACCAAAACATCTGAACCGGTGAGTGCATTGAGCAAAGTGGATTTGCCCGCGTTCGTGTAGCCGACGATAGAGGCCAGCGGCCAGTTGTTACGCTGGCGCACGCTGCGTTGAATGCCGCGCTGTTGCCGGACCAGTTCCAGTTCACGCGAAATTTTGGCGATTCGATCCTGGACTCTGCGCCGGTCGGTTTCCAACTGTGTTTCGCCTTCGCCACCGCGCATGCCGATGCCACCTGACTGCCGGGACAAGTGACCCCAAAACCGCGTCAGGCGCGGCAGCAAATGTTGAAGCTGCGCGAGTTCGATCTGCAGTTTGCCTTCCCGTGTCCGGGCGCGCTGCGCGAAGATGTCGAGAATGAGCGACGTGCGGTCGAGGATTTTGCAGTTGAAAATTTTTTCGAGATTGCGGCTCTGCGCCGGTGAAAGGTCGTCATCGAAAATCACCGTGTCCACGTCTTGACGCCGGCAGAAATCCGCGAATTCAGCCGCCTTGCCCTTGCCGATGAACGTGGCGGGATTCAGCGATTCCGTTTTTTGCAGACCGTCTCCGACGACTTCGCCACCGGCCGTCGCGGCCAACTCGCCGAGTTCGGCAAGCGAATCGCGCGTGTCTGCATGGTTGCGCGATTTGAGTTCGACACCGACGAGGAAGACCCGTTCGGGTCTCGTCTTTCTGGTTTCGATGAGGGCTTTCAACGTCTTGCTGTATAAATCATACCACGAACGATTAGGAGATAATTACCGAAACTCCGAATGGAACCTCAAGTTCGGTAAATAAGCCGAGGCAACGGTGATCAACATCAAATCCAGCGGTGCAACTGTTGCTGCGGTAACCACAGAAAATATCAACATGAAACTTTGACTTGAGGCTGCGTAAATACGGAATGTGAGGACGGATTGCATCCCAAAGTGCCATAATGTGCTCATGAAGAGGCCGTGCTCTATCAACTGGTGGCTGATAGCTCCACATATCGTGCGGCCACGGTTCTGAACGAGGGGATCGCCGCTCTCCCTTCCGATGAGAATGAGTCGGGGTGAGTCCGAGAGTTTGGGAAATCTCGTCAAAGTCTACGCCATCACCATAAATGCGCAGGCCGGCTCTGAACTTAAAAAAAACGGGCTCTTCCTCGTGGATGACTTTAGCTTTCTTTTTCGCGGGATTGCTCATACGCGTGCTAATACTCGACAGTAATCAGACCGCATTGTGGAGTTTAATCCGATTGACAGTTTGGTTTGCATTTCAAACCTAAAAATCCGTCGCGGATTTCTTTTTCGTTTTGCTCAACACGCGCATTTTTGGGGCGTCGTAAATGACAATGGAGTTTGGCGGGACGCTTTCCATGAGGAACACATTGCCGCCAATGGTGCTGCCCGCGCCAATGACCGTTTCGCCGCCCAGAATTGTCGCGCCTGGATAAATCGTCACGCGATCTTCAATCGTCGGATGCCGTTTTTTGCCGCGCAGTTGTTCCACGGCGGAAGTGGATTTCGCGCCGAGCGTGACGCCGTGATACATCTTCACGTGATTGCCGATGGTGGTTGTTTCACCCACGACCGTGCCGGTGCAATGATCCACAAAAAAGTGCGATCCGATTTGCGCGCCCGGATGCAAATCCATGCCGGAACGGGAATGTGCCCACTCCGTCATGATGCGCGGAATCAGCGCAACATTTTTCAAATACAACTCATGTGCCAGCCGCTGCACCGCTATGGCTTCGACGAACGGATACGATACCAACACCTCTTCCTTGCTCTTCGCTGCGGGATCGCCGGCGTAGGCCGCTTCCATGTCCGTCTGCAGCACTTCGCGCAATCGCGGCAGGCTGCCAAGAAATTCCAATGTCAAACCATGCGCCGATTTTGGGATGTCCTTTTTCGGCAAATTGTCGGGCGGATTGTATTCGAGGCTCTTGCAGATTTCGGTCTCCAATTTTTCCAGCACCAAATTCAACAACGCCGCCGTCTCCGCTTTGATTTCCGAGGAATGCAGCGGTTTCTCGTCAAAAAATCCGGGGAACAGCAACCGCAGCAAATCCTGCGTGATGGCCGTTATGGCGCGTTTGGACGGCAGGTTTTTGCCGTCCAGATGATTGATGCCCCCGACGCGCGCGTAGGACGCGACGAGCTGGTTCGTGAGTTGAGTGACCGTTTCCACGGAAGCAAATTTACCACGAAGGCGTGAAGGCAGAAAGTCAATTATCCGTAGCAGCCGAGGTGACGAGGCTCTGACTAAATTTACGATTTACGATACCTGATTTACGCGACACGTCTGAATCGTGGAGGGATTCGTCCATCGTAATCGAATGTCATTAATTCGATCAGTGTCTCGTTACCTCGACGCCTACTGGGCGCGTCTTATTCCGCCTTGCCAAAGACGTTGCCAAGAAATTCCGGCTGCTTGGGAAGTTTTAGCAATGTTAATTGCTCGTATAGTCCGCGATCTGGCCACAACCACAGGCTGCCGTCGGCGGCCAGGGCGATTGTGTCTTCCCAAGTGTTGGCCAGCGCGACCCAATCGTTGTGGATGCCCACGCGCATTGGCGGCTTTTGGATCAGCCGAAATAAATATTCTGGGTTGATGGAATTCCATTGCCGGTTGAAAGCCCATTGCCAAAGTGAACCATCGGATTTGAGCGCAACCATTTTATTCCAAGTCAGGGCGACGGCTGTCCAATTGGTTTCCGTTCCGACCCGCACAAAGAAGCCTGAATACACATTCGTGCCGTTTTGTTGATAGTCCCCACTCATCCACAAAGTTCCATCCGGGCGGACATAGGCCATGTCTCCATCGCCAGTTAAAGACAACGTCTGAAACGATACTTGGTCCAAATTCGTCTCCCGGTGGAATTTGTCTTGCCAGTATTCGTCTTTCACGTTGGCAGACCAAACACTGCCGTCGGATTTTCGGACGAGGGTATTCCAGTAACCACGGATTTCCTTCCAGTCGGAATCCGTGCCGATCCGCTGCAGCGGGCAAGTGCGCAGGCTTGGCCAGTTTGTCTGCCAGTTGTTCCAGTCAAAATGGTTCGTCCCCCTGCGCCAGAGCGTGCCGTCATTTTTCAAAAGCAAAACTCCAGCATGCGAACGAACGACTTGCTGCCAGTTCGTCCCGTCGCCGAACCGGTTCATTTTATCGCCGATCCAGATGCCATTTGTTTTACCATCTGAAATCCAGAGTGTGCCATCGGCTTGAACACCCACCATGTCCAGGTAACCGACGACATGATTTTCAGGTTTATTGCCTGCTTCTTCGTAATGTTGGTAGAAAACAATGTGCCTGGCCGTTGCTGACACCCAATTTGAACCGGCAACGAACTGCTGCGGTCCGGCACTTCCCGGCAAAGGAGAGACAAGCTCCCGCCACAACTCTTTCCATCGGCTCGGTTGACCTCCCAAAAAGTCCCAACTCAAGTTGTTGAACCAGACCCGGCCATCGGGCAATTGCACGAGCAGATCGCCGTGTTCGTTGTTCAGTTTCGGTGGATTGGCCAGCGAAAATATCGCCGGACCATGCGGCGGTTCCGCCGGCTCAAAGAATTCCCAGGCGCGATTGTAGAGCGCGGTAGTTGTCAGGACGATGAATACAAATGCCCCGATTAATCCAAGCAGGTTACGCCGCCACAAAGGCCAGCCATCGCGGAAATTTTTGAAGTTCAGATAAGCAAGCCAGAGCAGGGTGACGATGAGTGTCGGAATGGCGATTACAATCGGCAGGAAGGAATGCACGGATATGGAGTCAAAGAAAATCATCCGATTGTTGGTGAAGACCGGAATCAACAGCATGCAACCGATAAAGGTTGCGATGCCCAGGCCAACGGCCTGCAAAAAACTTTTAGCAAGTGTCGAGGCAAAGAAGCTGACCAAAGCCAGCCATCCGGCGAACGCTACGATGCCCAATTGGAATAATAAAACGCCAAATTTCCCCGTGTAGACTTCAGGTGTGAACATCGGATTATGCGCGCCAAATCCAACCGCAATGTTTTCCAGCAACATCGGCATGACGCCGCCGAGGAATGTGCCGAGAAGCAAAGTAAAAAATCCTTTGATGGCGAACTGAATTCGGCGCGAAACCGGCAGGCACAACTGGCATTCCATTACGCCGAGCCGCCGCTCTTCGGCCACCGCCATGGCGCCGATAACGACTGGCAGGACCAGCCACAGCGTCCAAAAAATTACGGTCAGGACTTCGCCGGCGGAATCTATGGCAAAGTGGTGATATTTTCGCAGGACGATGACGCCGATATGCAGCACCAGCAATCCGGCCGCCCCCATCAAACTGACTTGTTGCAATTGAAATTCCTTTTTGAACAGCGCGAAAATCGGTTTCCGGTTCCGGAGTGAAACTGCACTTTCCGAACGCGCCTCAAAAAATTTCCATTCGGGAAGTGAAATGACTCCGCCGGACCAGCCCACGTCCTGTGCGCGGAAAAACAACCAGCGTGCAAACAGAAATCCGCCGACCGAATAAATCGCGAAGACGACGCACAGGACGGCGATGACGGTGCTGTTGGACTGGCTTTGGGTAAGAAATACGGCGGAGAACCCGGACAAAACCGCCGGCACCAGCAGCGTGAGCCAGAATGCGCCCGCGATCTGGCGAAGCAGCAACGTCGTCCAGAGACCACCCGTGAACGTCGCGGTGGCAATCAGACAGATGGTGATGAAAAGATTGTATGAAGACGCCTCGGCGGAAGCATCCACGTAGTTGGAATTTATTATGAAGGCGATGCCAAAGGCCGCAAGCCACACAGCGAAGACTGTCAAAAAGGCGACGGCAAGAACGGAAAGTTTTGTCTGCCAGATCCGCAACCGCTCCGCCGGCTGGGCCAGCAGCAACGAAAACGTGTTAAGACTGGTTTCGCGGCCAAACGTCGTCAGCGCCATAATCGTCAAACCAAAGAAGAGCAGGGACGCGACATAGAAATCATAGGGCCGCGCAATTGCTTGAACCAGCGCCAGCAGCATGGCGACAATCCAGCTCGGCAGCAGCAGGCGGATTTCTTTTTTGACGAGCGGGTTCATGGATTTGTCTTTTTCAAGATGTTCGACGCCACAAAAATTTCCTCCAGCGACAGCGATTCGCAGCGCAAATCCTCCGGGTGGAGCGCGCGGAGTTTTTCCAGCAATTGCTCGCTGTTGCCGTTGATGAGGATTTCCACTTCACGTCCATTTTGTTTCACGTTCAACGCGCCGATGAGGCCAAGCGGTGTGAGAGGTTGCGGGAACCGCGCGCGGATTTTGCGGAAACGGTCGCGCGCGTCGTCGGCTTCCATTGTCAGCAATTCGCGGCCTTGCTCGATGATGGTGAATTCATCAATTAATCCCTCGAATTCCGAGATGAGATGTGTAGAGACAAAAACCGTCCGGCGTTCTGGGTCACCCGATTGGTAGGCGCCTATGACTGTTTCGATGAATTCGCGGCGGACAATCGGGTCAAGCCCGGAGGTCGGCTCATCCAGCACGAGCAATTCCGGTTCGGGACAAATCGCGCCGATAAGCGCGAGTTGCGTGCGCTGGCCTCTCGAGAGATTGCTGGCCTTCTGTTTCGGGTCGAGTTGAAAGCGTTTCAGCAGGTCGGCTTCGATGTCGCGGTTCCAATGTTTGCGGAATGAGGCGAGATATTCCAGCGTGTCGCGCACGGTCATCCACGGATAAAACGCGACCATATCCGGCACGTAGGTCAGGCGGGATTTGACGGTCACTTCGTTGCGCTGCGGATCGAGTCCGAACACGCGCGCCGTGCCGGAATTCGGACGGAGCAGATTCAGCAGGCATTTGATGGTGGTGGTCTTGCCAGCGCCGTTGCGGCCGAAAAAGCCGTAACAGCGTCCGGCACGGACGGTCAGGCTCAGGCCGTTGACGGCGTCCAGCTTGCCATAACGGCGGGTCAGGTTTTGGAGTTGGATGACGGGAGGATTGGTTTCCATAACGTTCTCGTTTCGATTGAATCAACTTTTGGTTTCGCCGGATTTACGCTCAAAGTAGTCGAGCCGTTCCTTGACCAGTGCCAGGAACTTTTCCCGATCCACTCGCAGGTGATGCGCCATGACCACGGCTTCGTCAATTTCCGCCGCCAGCAGTTTCTGACGGACTTGTTTGTTGAACGGAGAATCGCTTTTTTTCAAGAAGCAGCCCTTGCCGGGAATCGTTTCAATGACGCCCTGACCTTCCAATTCCGCGTAAGCCTTGGCAATGGTGTTGCGGTTGACGCGCAGTTCCTCGGCCAGCGGGCGGATGAACGGCAGCGGTTCGCCGGTGCGCAACGTGCCGGAAGCCGCCGCGTAGCGGATTTGGTCCACCAGTTGCAGGTAAACCGGCTTGCCGCACTTGAAATCAATCTGAAAAATCATAACTTTCTTTTACTGTCATAGAACAGTATGACAGTTGGGCCGGCAAACGTCAAGAACAATTTTTTAAGAATTTTTTAAGGCGTGAAATTTAGACTGTGGAGCGCCGGCTTCCAGCACGGCATGATGCTGAAATAGGCCTCAAAGCGCCGTGCCGGAGGCCGGCGCTCCCGCCCTGCGGGATCAGTCCGCGCTGATTATCCGGGACGATGGCGCCGACTCACGTCGGCGACTACACGGTTTTGAAATGGCCGTCTTTGTGGCTTCGTTACTTTGTGGTTCAAACCAAAGACAAAACGGCTTCCACCACACGTTCGACGCTGATGCCATTCATGCAACGAAAATCAATCGGGCATTTGCGGCGAAAACACGGCGAGCATGGCGCGTCGGATTTCAACAAGTGGTGTCGGGTATCGCCCGGCAAACCCGGCCCGGTCAGTTCCGGCGATGTGCTGCCGAACGGCACGACGACCGGTGTTCCCAGCGCGGCGGCCACATGCATCGGGCCGGAGTCGTTGGTGAGCAGGACGCGACAAATTTTCAGCAGCACCATCAATTCGTGGAGTGATGTTTTTCCGGCCAAATTTAAAAACGTGCTTCCGGCATCCTGCCGGAAGTTCTGTTCTGCCGACAAGATGTCGGCAGCACGTTGACTCGCGGCGTCAGCTTTACCGCCAAATATCAGCCAGACGCAATTTGTGCGTTGCTGAATTTCGCGGGCGGCGGCGATGAATTTTTCAATCGGCCAGCGTTTGGCCGGACCGTATTCCGCGCCGGCGTTCAAGCCGAAGATCGGCCCCGTGATTTTATCGAGCCTGAATTTATTCTTGGCGGCTTCGATTTCATCTGGCGTGACGAATAATGTTGGTGGCAGCGGTTCGGGATTTGCGCCTAACGCGGCGGCCAGATGTAGGCATTCGTGGATTTGATGAGCGTTTGAAAGTGGCACAGGCCTCTGGCCTGTGTGAAGTGAAGGGTTCACAGGTTGGAAGCCTGTGCCACGAGCAAGTTTTTTAACTTCCGTGACGGATCGCTTCCGCATCTTCGCTGCTTCGGAGCGTGGCGCAATTGCGTTCGTCAGAAAAAAATTCCGCCAGGGTCGCGCGTAGCCGATGCGCTGCGGGATTCCAGCAAGCCAGGTTTCAATCGCCGAGCGCGGCGAGTTTGGGAATATGAGTGCAAGATCAAATTTGCCTGCGCGCAATTTTCGCCCCACGGAAAACACATTTTCGTGCGGGGCAATGGAAATTATCCCGTTCACCGCCGGATGGGCGAGCCAGAGGTCGCGCAGTTTTTCCGGCGTGAGCAACGTGATATGCCCCTCGGGAAAACGTTCTCGCAATCGCAGCAGCGCGGGCGTGGTCATCACCGCGTCACCGAGCCAGTTTGTTCCGCGCACAAGGATTCTTGCGGATCTCGAATTCAGGATTTCGGATTTCGGATTCACGCGGCGATCCGGGGTTGTTGGCTATCGACGCTTGACGCTCGACCATCGTCTTTCTTCGACGCTGGTTTCCAGCGTTTGTGCACCCAAAACCAGTTGGCCGGGTCGCGGCGGACGGCGGCTTCAAAAGCGCGATTGACGTCACCCATGATTTCTCCGGATGGACGGGGACGGTTATTTTCGTGCGTGGGAATTTTTTCGCCGAGTTCGATCCGCCATTTCGCCAGTGCGACGCGGTAGCAGAAGCCGGTGAAGAGTTCGCACTGATAACGCAAGGCGAACACGGCGGGCGCGAGCGTGGTGGAACAGTCGTGGCCGAGGAACGGCGCCCGAAGGCCGTTGGAGCTTTGGTCGGTGAGCAGGCCGAGAAGGATTCCCCCCCGGTTCATCGCGGCGCGGAGCAGCAGGCCGTCGGCGCGGCGCTCGAAGTAAAGGCAGCCGCTACGCGTGCGCAAATCCTGCATGAGCCGGTTGAACGCAGGGTGCTTGAGTGCGCGGTAGGTCGTGGCGCTCTGGTAATCCGGCCGGACGTCCTGAATCCGCGCGTTAAGTTCGAAGTTGCCGAAGTGGCCGATGGCGATGACGGCGCTGCGCGGCGGCTCGTCGCCGGATTTTTGCGGCAGGCGGCCAATGCCGGCAAATTCGATGTGCGGCCGCAAATCCTCAAAACTCATCGCGGCGGTTTTGATGGCGCTGGCGTAATTTTCGCCAATGCGCCGGAAATTTTCCCGGGCGAGCGCGCGGATTTCTTCAGGCGGTTTCTCGTTGCCAAAACACATTTCCAAATTTTGCAGCGCCACGCGCCGATGCCGCACGTCGAGCCAATACGCCAGCGCGCCACCCGCGCGGCCGATGCGCGCGACAAGCGTGAGCGGCAGCGCCTGAAGCAGTGCAATAAGTGCCCGTGCGAACCAATAAATCAGCGTGTCCATTTTTGGGTGGTGAGCGGCTGCGAATCTGCCTGGGGTCCTGTCACGCATGGCGGGACAGTCTGTTCGCAAACCGGCCTTTGCCGCCTGAAGGCGGAACTCCGAACGCGCTTCAGACATTCGTGTTCATTCGTGTTCATTCGTGGTTTAACGAAAACAGATTTTGCGGACGCAATCCTGGAAGTCCTTCGCCCCGCTGACGATTTGGATTTCCACGCGCATGAAGTAAATGGGCAGGTCACGCCGGTCAATTTTCGGAAAACGCACGGCGTCTTTTTGCGTGGTGATGATGGTGGTGGCCTGGCGCTTTTTCGCGCGATTGATGACGTTGAGAACTTCCTGCTGCGTGAAGCGGTGGTGATCGGCAAAACGCTTGGAATAGACCAGCTCCGCGCCAAGTTTTATGAGGTTTTGCTCGAAACTTTCCGGTTGCGCGATGCCGCTGAACGAAGCGACTTTCCGCCCTCTTAAAAAATCCAATCCGGTTCTCTTGGCGGTGAACACATCTTCGAGGTAAAGTGGATGATGAACACATTCGATGATGGCGGCGTCGGGGTTGATTTTTGCAATGCGCCGGCGCAGTTCGGAGGACTGGCCGTCGCTTTTGGTGATGAAAATCGTGTGAGCGCGGGCGAGGTGCGATGGCGGTTCGCGCAACGTGCCGCGCGGGAGCAAATGTTCATTGCCGAATGGCTGCTGGCGGTCGATCAGTACCACGTCGTGCCGGCGCCCGCGCAAATCCCAATACTGAAAACCGTCGTCGAGCAACAGCGTGTCGCAGCCGAATTTTTCAATCGCATAACGCCCGCTTTTCACGCGGTCCTTGTCCACGAGCACGACGACGTCCTTCAGATTCGACGCGAGCATGTAGGGTTCGTCGCCGGCCATTTCCGAATCGAGCAGGAGCGATTTGCCGTCGGACACGACACGCGGCGGCGTTTGGTCTTCGCGCAAAAGGATTTTGTTGAGCAGCCATTCATGAAACGGCGGCGGCTTGGAACGATAGCCGCGCGAAAGAATGGCGACGTTGCGTCCGGCGTCGCGGAGTTCACGCGCGAATTTTTCCACGACCGGCGTTTTGCCCGTGCCGCCGACGGTGAGGTTGCCGATGGCGATAACCTGGACGCCCAGGGTCTTGTCGCGGAGGATGCGCATGTTGTAAAGCCAGCGGCGGATTTTGACGCCGACCTGGAACAACTTTGAGCTGCCGAACAGAAAGCCGCGCATCAACGCCGCCTTGGTATCACGGCGTTCGCCGGAAATGACTTCAAGGGCGAGGGTTTCGAGGCTTTCAATCCAGTCCCGGAATTGTTCGCGCATCACGCGTCAATGTGCCAAGCAAATGGAATCACGGCAAGACGAAGGCGCGTTAATCAGAAGCCCATCCGCGAAATCTCTTTTTCCAGCGCCATTTGAAATTGCTGCACATCCGCCGCGGATGGTTTATAGCCCTGCTGTTTGGGCACCACACCAAGCCGTCCCGTCTGGTCGAGATACCAGTCTGCCTGTTGATTGTCGCTGAACGTGACCTTGCCGCTGACGATTGAGCCGGGCCGCGTCAATTGATCCACGCTGACGGAAACTTTTCCGGTCGCGGACGATGGTTCAGCGGTCGGCGGGTTTTGGGGGGCGTCGGCGGGTTTGGTTGGGGTTGCCGCTGGTTGTGGATTGACGATTACGGCGGGTTTGGGCGGGTCCGGGTCTTTCAGCGTGAGTTTCAAATCATCCACGAGCAGCCGCACTTCCATGTAAGTGAGCCGCTGGCCGAATTCCTCCGCGAGGCGGCTTTGGATTTCCGAGAGCTTTGCGCCCTGGAGAACCCAGGCGGTAATGCGTTGACGTTGAGCTTCGTCCAGATTCATGGCTCAAGTTTTAACCGCTTCGCCTTTCGCAATCCAGTCGTAACCTTTGGCTTCGAGTTCCAAGGCAAGATTTTTACCGCCAGATTTCACGATATGGCCATCCACAAGCACGTGCACAAAATCGGGAATGATGTAGTTCAGCAAACGCTGGTAATGGGTGATGACCAGTTGTGCGCTGTCAGCACGTTTCAACTTATTGACACCGGAAGCCACGATTTTCAGGGCGTCAATGTCGAGGCCGGAGTCAGTTTCGTCGAGGATGGCCAGCTTGGGTTCGAGCACGGCCATCTGGAAAATCTCGGCGCGTTTCTTTTCGCCGCCGGAGAAACCTTCGTTGACCGAGCGCCGGAGCAGTTCCTCGGACAGCTCGAGCAGTTTCATTTTGTCTTTCACGAGTGTGAGAAATTCCATGGCGTCGAGCTCGGACTCGCCTTTGTGCTTGCGGATTTCGTTGAGCGCGGCCTTGAGAAAATAGGTGCTGTTGACGCCGGGAATTTCGACCGGATACTGGAACGCGAGGAACAATCCTTCACGGGCGCGTTCCTCGGGGTCGAGGTCGAGCAGGTTCTTGCCTTGGTAAAGCACTTCGCCGCCGGTCACATCATAACCGGCGCGCCCGGCCAGCACCGCAGCCAGCGTGCTTTTGCCGCTGCCGTTCGGGCCCATGATGGCGTGAACTTCACCCGATGAAATCGTCAGGCTGACGCCCTTGAGGATTTGTTTGCCCTCAACGCCCGCGCTGAGGTTTTTAATTTCGAGAATCGGTTTGCTCATTTTCTAAAAATTTTTAACCACGGATGGACACGGATAAACACGGATCAAAACATTACAGGACAACACGCTCAAATTCCAGCCGGGCGTTTTTGAAATTTAAAATCAAGCCGACCCGCAACTTTGTGATACGGAGATAATTCAGCATTTGACCACGCTCATGGTCGGTAATGCGATCAATGACCTTCGTATCCACAATCACCGAACCAAAGGCAATGAGATCGGGAACAAATTCGCCGACTTCAACACCACGAAAGTGAACTGGAAATCTTCGCTGTTGGTCAAACACAATGTTGTTTAGCTTGAACAGAACCGTCAGCGAGTTTTCATATATTTTCTCGTTTAACCCATGGCCAACCTCATTCAAAACTTCAAAGGCAAAACCAATAATCTTTTCCGTCTCGGCCTTCAAAATGAGTTTTGATTCGCCGCCACGACGCAAATCTGGTCTTTCATCCGTGTCCATCCGTGTTAATCCGTGGTTAAGACTAGCCCACACTGCCTTCCAAACTCACACCCAAAAGTTTCTGCGCTTCCACGGCGAATTCCATCGGCAATTCTTTGAACACTTCCTTGCAAAAGCCGTTTATAATCATGTTCACCGCATCCTGTGTCGAAAGTCCCCGCTGATTGCAATAAAAAATCTGGTCTTCGCCGATCTTCGACGTCGAGGCCTCGTGCTCCACTCGCGAGGAAGTATTTTTCACTTCAATATGTGGGAACGTGTGCGCCCCGCACTTGTTACCGATGAGCAGCGAGTCGCACTGCGAGAAGTTGCGCGCGTTCGTAGCGCTCTTCAGGACTTTTACGAGGCCGCGATAGCTGTTCTGCCCGTGTCCGGCGGAGATGCCCTTCGACACAATCGTGCTGCGCGTGTTCTTGCCGATGTGAACCATCTTCGTGCCGGTGTCAGCCTGCTGATAATTGTTCGTCACGGCGACGGAATAAAATTCGCCGACCGAGTTGTCGCCCTGCAAAATGCAGCTTGGATATTTCCAGGTGATGGCCGAGCCGGTCTCGACCTGCGTCCAGGAAATTTTCGAGTTTCTGCCCCGGCAGAGGCCGCGCTTGGTCACAAAATTGTAGATGCCGCCCTTGCCGTTCTCGTCGCCCGGATACCAGTTCTGCACGGTCGAGTATTTGATTTCTGCGTTGTCGAGCGCGATAAGCTCAACCACCGCCGCGTGAAGCTGGTTTTCATCGCGCATCGGCGCGGTGCAGCCTTCGAGATAACTCACGTGCGCGCCTTCGTCGGCGATGATGAGGGTGCGTTCGAACTGGCCTGTGTTCGCCGCGTTGATGCGGAAATACGTCGAAAGCTCCATCGGGCAGCGCACGCCTTTTGGGATGTAACAAAACGAACCGTCGGTGAAAACGGCGGAGTTCAGCGTGGCAAAAAAATTATCCGTGTAGGGCACGACCAGGCCGAGATATTTGCGGACGAGATCGGGATGCTCCTGCACCGCTTCGCTGAACGAACAGAAGATGACGCCCTTCTCGGCGAGCTGCTTTTTGAACGTGGTGCCGACCGACACGCTGTCAAACACCGCGTCCACGGCCACGCCGGCAAGCCGCTCGCGCTCGCGCAGGGGGATGCCGAGCTTCTCGTAGGTCTCCAGCAATTTCGGATCAACCTCCTCGAGGCTTTTCGGTCTGTCGCCCTTTTTCCCGGGCGCGGAATAATAAACGATGTCCTGGTAATTGATTTTTTCGTGATGAACTTTCGGCCAGGCCGGCTCCCGCATCGTTTGCCAGTGCCGAAACGCCTTGAGCCGCCAGTCGGTCAGCCATTCCGGCTCGTTTTTCCGGCGCGAAATCAGCCGGATGGTGTCCTCGCTCAAGCCCGGCGGCGCGGAATCGGTTTCCACGTCGGTGTAAAAACCGTATTTATAATCCTGTTTGACCAGGCTCTCGATGGTTTCCGTGGCGGTGCTCATGTCGAAAATTATTTCTTCCACCTGTTCCGCTCAAAACGGAATTTCAATGGGTTACTTCTGATAAACACTCACGCGCGCGGGCGGCAGGTTCAGCCAGATGATGTTGGAAGCCAGCCGATGGAAAAGCGTGGCGCTTTTGTGGTGCCCATTGCCGAGATGATAACTGTATTGAACCCATTTGCCGCCGTGGTCCAAAATCGCGCGGATTTTTTCGGCGAGCGCATCGGCTTTATCCGGCGGAAAATTCAGCAATGGCAGACTGGAAATGACCGCGCCGACGGATTCAATCG
>Ga0182027_10007806_pt1 | contig 15694 bp, 16 predicted proteins | sample 712E1DmetaG_FD_121300 | JGI IMG/M metagenome (GOLD analysis project Ga0182027, IMG submission 121300) | Permafrost microbial communities from Stordalen Mire, Sweden - 712E1D metaG (Illumina Assembly) | ecosystem: Environmental > Terrestrial > Soil > Wetlands > Permafrost | place: Sweden...
GCCGACCAGTTCTTCACACGGTATAATGTCTTCGGGCGTGGCTGGGTATGCTTTTGTTTAGGCATAAACTAAAATTACTCGGTCACGCCCTTTTTGTCAATCTTTCATGCACCAATGCCGATCTGGGTTATAACGTACTGATCGTGCCCCTGCCGCATCACGGTCTGGCCGACCGTATGACGGATGAACAGAGTCAACTGACCGCGGATGAACTCGCGGCGTATGCCGATCAAATGGTGGATATCGCCGATGGACTGGGCGATCAGGTGACAATGATGGGCATCTCGGCTGGCGGGGTGGTCACTTCCTGGGCGGCTCAGAATCGCAGTGACGTTGATCAGGCAGTGATTATCTCCCCTGCCTTTGGGTTCAAGCAGATTCCGACTCTGCTCACGGCTCCCGTGATGAACATGTATATGACTCTTCCCAATTCATATACATGGTGGGACCCGGTCCTGCAAGAGCAGGCTGGACCTATGCATGCCTATCCGCGTTATTCCACGCGTGCTCTGGCTCAGACTTTGCGGCTTGGATTTGCGGTGCAGATCAAGGCATGGCAAACGGCTCCCGCTGCGAAAACGATTCTGGTTGTGACCAACGCGAACGACTCGTCGGTTAACAATGCTCTTACCGCTCAAATTGTCGCGAACTGGCGTCAACGCGGCGCAAGCCTTAAGACGTTTGAGTTTCCGGTAAGCCTTGGCTTGCCCCATGATGTGATTGACCCCACACAACCTGACCAGCACATTGATATTGTTTATCCTCAACTGATTGACTTGATGACCCATTAATAGTTCACTGACATATGCGCAGGTAAGTCCGCTGGATCGTTGTCAATAAAAGACCTGACGCTATCCCAGCGAGTATAGTGAACTAATTCTTTCTCACCGCAAAGATCACACGTGTGCCTGCGGCGCAGTGCAGGCAGAGTTCGCGAAGAAAAACCTGGGGAGAACTCTGTGGACTCCGTGGTGAATGATTCAGAAGCCCACGAAATGAGCCGCTTTCCAATAAGGATTGTATGTCATTAAAAGAATATTTTCTCCTCGATCCGGATATTGTTTTCCTCAATCACGGCTCCTTTGGCGCAAGCCCCAAACCCGTTTTTGAAGCCTACCAAAACTGGCAGCTCAGACTCGAACGCCAGCCAGTCCTATTTCTTGGCCGTGAATTGGATGCCTTGCTGGGCGAGTCGCGCTCTGTGCTTGGTAAATATCTTGACGCCGCTGCGGATGACTTGGTTTACATTCCCAATGCCACGCACGGCGTCAATATCATTGCCCGTTCCCTGCATCTCAATCCGGGTGATGAAGTTCTGACTATCGATCATGAATATGGCGCCTGCGACTACACCTGGGATTTCAATTGTCAAAAAACGGGCGCACAATATATTCATCAATCCCTTCCCTTGCCTGTCCATTCCGAGGCAGAGATCATCGCACGGTTCTGGCTCGGCGTCACGCCGCGCACCCGGGTGATTTATTTGAGTCACATAACTTCTCCGACTGCCTTGCGCCTTCCGGTGGAAAAAATTTGTCAGCGTGCCAGGCAGGCGGGCATATTGACTGTGATCGATGCCGCTCATTCGCCCGGACAAATCCCCGTTGATCTCCAATCTTTGGGTGCGGACTTTGTCTTCGGGAATTGCCATAAATGGATGCTCAACGTCAAGGGTTCGGCCTTCCTCTATGTTCGGCGCGAAAGGCAGGCCTTGGTCGAACCCCTGATTGTGAGTTGGGGCTATGGCGCCACGCCCGAGACAACCACCGGCTCCCGCTATGTGGACCTCTTGCAATGGACGGGCACGAAAGACCCGGCTGCCGCATTGACCGTTCCTGCTGCCATCCAGTTTATGCAGGCGCATGCCTGGGACGAAGTGCGTTGCGAATGTCACGTTCTGTTGCGCCAGGCCATCGAACGGATTTGCGAGTTATCGGGTTTGCCTCCCCTCTACCCGCTCGATTCGGACTTTTATAGCCAAATGGGCATCGCGCCGCTTCCCTCATCCAACCTGGTGATTCTCAAAAGCCGTCTATATGATGAATACAAAATAGAGGTACCCTTGATCCAATGGCAGGATCGCCAATTTGTCCGCATATCCGTGCAGGGCTACAACACTTCCGAGGATTTGGAAAGACTGGTGAAGGCGTTGAAAATACTTCTGCCTCAGGTTGCTGCCTGATTTTTCATACATGGATGTTTCCCTGGTTGGCACAGGTTTCTCAGGTAATGCGAAGAGTCGGATATTTTAAAAGTTGTATCCGTGTCCTCGGGATCGCTCAAACCTTCTAACCTTTCAACTTTTCAACTTTCTAACTTTCCAACCTTCAAACCTTCCAACTATTTGCCCATCACGCGGATGTTAAACCTTTGATTAATGTCTTGAAGCCTTCTCCGCTTGTGAGCGTATAATTTACCTGAGAGTGTTTGGCTGACCGCTGAAAGCTAATAGCTAACAGCTAACCGTAAGTTTTCTTTGATGCGCATACTCAGGATAATGCTATGGATATTTCACTTGCACTAGGCGGCGGCGGAGCAAAAGGCAATTCCCACATTGGCGTCTTGCGCCAACTGGAAAAGCACGGTTTTCGCGTGCGTGCCATTGCGGGAACGAGTTTCGGTGGGGTGGTGGGCGCTGTCTATGCCGCCGGTTATTCGATGGATGAACTGGAACAGATCTTCGCCCGTGTCGATCAACGGCATTTATACGGACGCCGTCCCCAGGATACCGCCTCGTTCTACGGCCTGGCAGGCGTCGAGCAATGGTTGAAGGATACTCTTGGTGACCGCACGTTTGCCGATCTCAAGCTCCCTTTTGCGGTTACAGCTGTGGATTTAAACAGCGCGCGCGAGGTGATTTTGTGTGAAGGCCGTGTACGGGATGCTATTCTAGCCACGATTGCCCTGCCCACCTTCTTTACGCCTTTCCGCGTCGATGGCATGGAGTTGGTGGATGGCGGCGTGTTTGATCCTGTGCCGGTCTTACCCGCCCGTTCCCTTGCCCCTCATCTGCCGGTCGTTGCAGTTGTTTTGAATGGCTCTGTGGGCGAACCTGCCCGCCTGCCTTCCTTTCATTTGCCCCTTCCTGACCCCATCGTTCAACACCTGACCCGCCTGCGCATTACACAGGCCTTTGGTGTGTTCATGCGTTCCTTGGATGCCTCCGATCGCATGTTGAGCGACCTGCGCCTGAAGATTGATAAACCCGATGTGATCATCCGCCCGGATGTGGCGGATATCGGTTTGTTGGATGTAGTGGACGTGCGCGCAGTGGCCAAGCGCGGTGAGGCTGCTTTTGAAGCGGCTTTGCCCGAACTCAAACGTGTCACTGCCTGGCCGAATCTTTTGCGCCGCCGCTTATTGGGAGATGGATCATGAAACGGGATTTGCGTTCCTATGCCAGGCAAACGAATGTCCAACTTGCCTTTGGAGCCTTTGTTCTGCTGTTTATCTTTGGATTGGGGTTGATCTGGTTGATCTATGGTTTAGGTGCGGCCATCACGGGCCTCTTATGTTTGCTGGGTGCGCTTGTGCCGATTGCCCTTATTTTCCTTGCCCTTTATGGGATAGATTGGATTGTAAAACGTGCGAATTCCAAGTGATACGGATGTAATAACCTTTCATGACTGGACCTTGCGAGTGCGTCCCGCTTCGCGGGTTCCTGCGCGGCTGTTGCTTCTTCTGCATGGCTGGACCGGCGATGAAAACTCGATGTGGATCTTTACGCGGAATTTTCCTCCCGATTACTGGGTCATTGCACCGCGTGCGCCCCATACGGCCGACCCAAGCGGCTACTCATGGCGTGCTCCTCAGGGCGGCCAGCGCGGCTGGCCTACGTTCGAGGATTTTCGTCCCTCTGCCGATTCCTTGATTGCGCTGATTGATGATTATGCCGCCCGGCAAAATCTGGATGCGGGTCAATTCGATGTGATCGGCTTCAGTCAGGGTGCAGCCTTGACGAATGTGCTGGCCTTGCTTTATCCCGAACGCATTCGGCGCGCCGGTGTGTTATCCGGTTTCATTCCCATAGGATCAGAATCTTTGATCGAGAAACATGGTTTAAGCGGCAAACCGTTTTTCGTCGCGCATGGAACGCTGGATGAAATGGTCCGGATCGAGTACGCGCGTCAATCGGTTGCGCTGTTGGAACGCGCCGGCGCACGGGTCACGTTTTGTGAAGATGAAATTGGACACAAGCTCAGCGCCAACGGCTTGCGCGCCCTCGAGGAATTCTTTGCATGATCTTCACACCTTCCGACTTTCCAACCTTTCAAACTTTCCAACCTTCGACCTTTTCGACCTTTCAGACCTCTCGACCTCTCAGACCTTTTCGACCTCCTGGAGATGGATTTGACTTTGCGTCTCTTTACGGGTATCCTTGCCCAATCTTTTTCAAGGTAAATGAACATGAAATCTCATCCTTTATCGCGTCGTGATTTTCTTAAACTGGCCGGTCTCGGCACAGGCTCGCTTGCATTGAGTCCGTTGCTGGGTACGCGCGGCTTTTCCGTTCCCGCTGCGCCGCAGGTTCCTGCAGCCGCCAATTTGCAAGGCCGCGTTTTAAATAAACTGAATGTCATGTCCGCACCCAATCCCAATGCCTCCATTGTTAAAATTCTTTATGAAGATGCCCTGGTGGATTGGCATACTGAATTGGCCGGCCCCATGCCGGGTGCTATTAATCAGCGCTGGGTTGAGACGAATGAAGGCTTTATCTATTCGCCGTTTCTCCAACCCGTACGCAACCTGCCCAATACGCCCTTCAATGCCATCCCCAATGGTAAAAAAGGTTTTTGGGCTGAAGTGACCGTACCCTTTGTCAACCTGGATTTGAGAGGCGCGGCTCCGCAGGCGCCCTGGTCCAAGGATTTGACCTCGCAAAATCTTGCTCCGCGTTTGTATTACAGCCAGGTGGCCTGGATCGACCAGATCAGCGCCGATAGCAGTGGAAAAATTTTCTATCGCTTCAATGAGAACGGCGGCCGTCCTGCCGGTATGACGGGCGGCAGCTATGGCGATATCTTCTGGGCGGATGCTTCCGCCTTTCGCCCCTTGACGCTTGATGATACTTCACCGATCAACCCGGATGTTGACCCGGCCAAGAAAGTCATCAAAGTGGATATCACCATCCAGCATCAATACCTGCAATGTTTTGAAGGCAATACCGAGGTTTATTTCTGCCGCATCTCGAGCGGCGCGCTCTATGATGCCTACGGCAATCAAGTGACGAAGTGGCTCACTCCTCTGGGTGATCAGACCACGTGGCGCAAGTCTCTCTCGATTCACATGGCGGGCGGCACCACTGGGGCGGGCTTCGATACCCCTGCCATTTCCTGGACCACGTTTTTCAATCAAGCCGGTATGGCCATCCATGCCGCCTTCTGGCACAACGACTTCGGCGAGCCGCGTTCCCATGGCTGCGTCAATGTTGCGCCGGAGGATGCGAAATGGATCTTCCGCTGGTCGTCTCCCAATATATCCCTCGATCAGGGCGATATTGTGCTTCAGTATCCCAATGGAGGCACGCATGTGGTGGTCAGTCAGTTGAAACTCCCCACGCAGTGATCTTTGCAATGCGTTTTTTCAAAATCAACATGGATGATAGATAAACGAGATGGACATTACCCGAGTCACTATTGGCTTGGCTTTTCTTGCCGGGCTGGCTTCATTTCTCTCCCCCTGCGTTTTTTCCCTGGTTCCGGCTTACATCGGTTATCTTAGCGGACGCGCGGCGGGCGGGGAAAATACCGCCTCCAATCGCTGGATAACTTTCACGCACGGCCTGGCCTTTGTGCTGGGCTTCAGCGTGGTCTTCATTATCTTGGGCGTGGCCGCCTCGGCGGCAGGCGGGTTGCTTGTCAGCCTCCGTTTTTGGCTGGCGAGGATCGGTGGGTTTGTGGTTATTGTTTTTGGTCTGCACATGATCGGCATCTTGCGCATTCCCTTCCTCGAATACGATGCCCGCATCCACGAACTGCCGGATCAAAATCTGGGCTATCTTTCGTCGGCTCTCATGGGCGTGTTCTTTTCGGCCGGCTGGTCGCCTTGTGTTGGGCCGGTATTGGGCACGATCCTGACTTTTGCCGTCAACGGCGGCTCGGTCGCGCTCGGCACAAAACTGCTTTCCGCATATTCTGCCGGGCTGGCCATTCCGTTCCTGGCCGCTGCCTTGGGCATCGGTTGGGTCACCGCAATTTTGCGAAAGTATAACAAGATCATGCGTTATGTCGAAATTGTCATGGGCTTTATTATGGTGATTGTCGGCCTGATGCTTTTGGCGGGCGTCTTCGAGATGATTGCCCAACGGGCTCAATTCTTCTATTTCAATTTTGGTATCTGATTTGAGGCAAAATGCTTAATGTAACCCTTTATATGCGTGATCCTTGTGAGTTATGCGAGCAGGTCAAAAAAGATTTGAAGGCTTTGGAGAATAAGTTTCCGCATCGTCTTGTGGAAGTAAACATTGATTCTGAGCCGGCCTTGAAGGAAAAATACGGCAATCAAATTCCGGTGGTGGAGATCGGCCCGTATAAACTTAAAGCGCCGATCACCTCTCAGACCTTGGAGATGACGCTGGGAGCGGCCGGCGACCGCCGCGGCCAGTTGGAGCAGGTGGACGGTGAAAAGTTTCAACAGCGCGTCCATAATGGGGAGACCGTCTCGAAAAGCGACCGCCTCTATTTTTGGATCTCCCGTCATTATCTGGCGATTATCAATTGGATCGTTTTTATTTATGTCGGTTTGCCCTTCCTGGCTCCCATTCTGATGAAGATCGGTGCGGAGCTTCCGGCGAAGATTATTTACACGATCTACAGCCCGCTCTGCCATCAGTTTGCGTTCCGTTCGTTCTTCTTGTTCGGTGAACAGCCTTATTATCCCTTGAAGGAAGCCGGGATGGTGGGCGTGAAAACGCTGGAGCAGGTGACCGGGTTTCAGAATTTGGCCGACCCCTTTAACATCTCGCGCATCTCTGCCCGCCAGTTCATCGGGAATGCGGCGCTCGGCTATAAAGTTGCCTTTTGTGAACGGGATGTTGCCATCTACGCCGCGATCGTTCTCTTTGGTCTGATCTATAGTGTAACGAAGCGCCGCCTTCCTTCCCTGCATTGGTCGCTGTGGTTTTTGCTTGGTATCGTCCCGATTGGCATTGATGGCTTTTGGCAGTTGTTCAGCCAGTTCAACTGGTCGTGGCTGATTTCTTATATGCCATATTATGAGAGCACGCCTTTCATGCGCGTGCTGACCGGCGGCTTGTTCGGCTTTATGACTGCCTGGTTTGCGTTCCCTGCCCTTGAAGAATCGATGAAAGATACCCGGGAAATATTAATCAAGAAGTTTGCGGTGAGTAATATTTCGTTGCGGGCAGGCTAAAAGCGGACGAAGCAATCTCGTTCAGAGTACTCTTTCTCCCTCCCTAAATCCGATGATCCAGTCAATACATCCGCCTCCCAACATTTTCTCATTGTATTTGGGGAGGGTTGGGGTAGGGCTGGGGCCCCAGCCACCATTGGATGCGGCAATCTCCTATAACATGTTGTCATTGCGAACGGAGTGAAGCAATCTCCTGTTTTCATGTTGTCATTGCGAGCGAAGCGTGGCAATCTCTGGTAACCAGCATCCTATTGTTTCATATCGCGGCGAATATATTTTTACCCGCCTTTTTTTCTATAATTGTATTTGCTGTCTTGCAAAAGTCTAATAGGTGAAGAGCAAAGTTCCGAAAACAGGTATCTTTTTCCCTTTGTGTACGTAGTGTCCTTCGTGTTTCAGCATTTTTCTTTATAGTTTGATTCCAAGTACAACTTATGTAAGAGATATTTATGCCTTTCACTAATAACCACGGGATTCGTTATTACACGTTTGACCTCTTCCCCGCTGAAGTGACCCACGCGGTCTTTACGCGGCAGGGCGGTGTCAGCCCGCAGCCTTGGGCTTCCCTCAACGTGGGCGGGACGGTGGGGGATGAGGCGGTGCGCGTGCGTGAGAACCGTTATCGTTCCTTCGCAGCCCTTGGCCGGGGCATTGACTCGCTTTTCGATGTCTGGCAGGTTCACTCCGCGGACGCGGTCTGCGCCGATGCCCCGCGCGACCTCGACGCGCCTCTGCTTCAAGCCGATATCATCCTTACCGATCAGCCGCATGTCACGCTTTATATGCGCTTCGCGGATTGTGTGCCTATTTTATTTTTTGATCCCAAACAGGGCGTGGTTGGGCTGGCTCACGCCGGCTGGCTGGGCACGGTGCGCGGCACAACCTCTGCCGCAGTGAAAGCCATGCGCGAACGTTATGGCTCGCGGCCTGAAAATATTCTGGCGGCCATCGGCCCTTCGATTGGTGTGGATCATTATGAGGTCGGTCCGGACGTGATTTCACGCGTTCGAGAATCATTTAATTCCGCCGCCGATCGTTTGATCCAATCCCGGTCTGGCAAGACCTATTTTGATCTGTGGTCTGCCAATACCCTTCAACTTCAAGAAGCGGGCGTGGAAAAAATCGAAGTGGCCGGGCTTTGTACCGCCTGCCATCTTGACGATTGGTTCTCCCACCGCGCCGAAAAGGGGAAGACCGGTCGCTTTGGCGCCTTGATCGCTCTGGGCGGTTAAGCCACGACCAAAAGGCATCTTTGCGTTCACCCGCCCTCGCTCTTTGAGGGTCACGAGCTTGCATCTTTACATCTTCTCCCTTTGTCCATCCTCCATGAACCATGATCCATTCACCATTCCCGCCCCCCGATTCTCGAGTATCGAATATCGAATATCCAGTATCTCTTCATCCCCCACCATCATCCATGACCCATGATCCATTTCCCAATTCCCATTCCCCATTTCCTTCCGGGTATGGCGCAAAAGTATCGGTAAGTTTTCTCAAATTGCACAAAACGCCTATTTTGCAACTTCCATTACGCCTTTTTGCGCCAGATTGGTAAAGTCACCTACAGTTTTGCGCCATACCCTTTCCTTCCCAAATTCGCACATTTGTTTTAGAATCTTGTGTGCTGGGGAACCATTCATCTCCCCTCACTTGCCCGTAGACTAAGATATTCGTTTTTTCGTTTTCGGAAAATTTTTTACTCAAAAATCCTTCAAAGAATGTTCCCGCCTGGAAGGCTTCCGCTTTTATTAATGGGGGGGCTGTTACTCGCGGCCAGCCTCGCCTGTGGTTTGAGTGCGGCCCCGGCAGGATCGGCTCCTCAACCAACCCTCCTGCCGAACCAACCCGCTCCACAACAGCCTGCTCCTGCACCAACTCAATCTGCTCCAACAGAAGTAAGCGCATTGGCATCTCCCACCTCTGCCTCTGTTGAAGCATTGCCCACCGCGGTCAACGATGGTCAGCCTACCGGCGGGGGAGGTGTTTTGCCCGCAGTTCCTCAGCCTTTCATTCCGGAATCCCGGCGCTTGACTCTGGAATATCCGCCCCATATCCGCGTCGGTGATGCGGATGTGATGCGCTTGACCCTCGAAGTGGATACCCTCGGCAATGTTACACCGACGGCGTTCGTGCAGGGCAATATCATAACCGGGAAGATCATCCAGATCCCCAATGTATATGATACGCATGCTGTTTTTGCCGAGGCGCGTCTGGATATCGCCGGGTTGAATGTCCAGCCTCCTGATGTTCAAAGCGAATCCCTGACTCAGGGCCAGTCTGCCACCTTTTATTGGAGCATCCAGCCGGCCAGCGCCGGAACGTTTCGCGGCACGGTCTGGTTCGATTTGCGTTTTGTGGATAAAGCCACTGGAAAGGAAAGCCAACAGACGATATCTGCCCAGCCCGTCCAGATAGACGCGAATAATTTTTTGGGTTTCTCGGGCGGTTTGGCGCGCGTTGCTGGCGGAGTCGGTTCCATCGTGGGTGCAGTTTTTGGTTTTCCCCTTGCCGATGACATTTTGAAATGGCTGTATGGCCGGTTGAAGAAATCTTAATAAGCCGTATATGCGCATGAGCAAGTATGTGACGAAAATCATGCTAAAAATTGACACTGGTTAGTGTTGCCCTTTTGTTATTAATGGTACAATTTCGCCCGTGCTTTTTCCGGCATAGGCGAAATTTTTTATCGGAGCAGACATGCAAAACGACTGGTTATATATCGGCTTGTTCTTCGTGATCGGGTTGCTCATCCCGGTCTCGGCTCTTCTGGCATCGTGGATCGTTTCGCCGAAGAAGCCCAACCCGATCAAGCAAAGCACCTATGAATGCGGCATGGAAACGGTGGGTGAGAACTGGGTGCAGTTCAAGGCTCAATATTATATTTTTGCGCTTGTGTTCCTGGTCTTCGATGTGGAAACCGTCTTCCTGTTCCCGTGGGCGGTATCGCTTGGCAGTCTTTCCCTGTTCGCGGTGATTGAGGGAATTATCTTTATCTTGATCCTCATCGCGGGCCTGGTTTATGCCTGGCGTAAAGGGATGTTGGAGTGGGTTTAACGCGTTGATATTTTAAAAGGCTGAAAGGTTTTAAACCTTCCAGCCTTTTCTTTGTGTTTAGGAGCGCCCATGAATTTTTGGTTTGACCCCGTTAATTTTATTGCTCATTGGCTGACAGGCCTTTTTGTCGGCTGGGGAATGGCGGACTGGTTTGCCTCTTTGATCATCCAACTGGTGGGGGTGTTCGTGCTGATCTCGCTGATGATGGTGTTCGACGTTTTTCTGGTCTGGGTGGAGCGCAAAGTGGTGGCGCGCTTTCAGGACCGGCTGGGACCCAATCGCGTTGGCCCATTCGGGATCTTCCAGCCCTTTGCCGATGTCATCAAACTCATCATAAAAGAAGACATCACGCCCGCTGGCGCGGACAAAGTGGTTTATAACCTGGCGCCGATCCTGTCCTTGATGTCGGTGTTGTTATTGTGGGCGATTGTGCCGCTTGCGCCGGTGATCTTTGGCGTGGATTTGAACGTCGGCGCGTTATACATTGTCGCTGCCGGTTCGATTGGAACGCTTTCCATTATCATGGCCGCCTGGTCATCGAACAACAAATATGCCCTGATCGGCGCGTTCCGTCAGGTGGCGGTTTTGGTTTCGTTTGAGATTCCCATGATCGCGACCATGCTCATCCCGACCATCCTGGCGGGTTCGATGGGCATGAACGAAATCGTTCACGGACAGCAAAGGGTTTGGTATGTGGTTCTGGCTCCGCTCGCCGCGCTGACCTTTCTGATCGCGGCCATCGCAGAATTGGGGCGTTCCCCGTTTGATTTGAATGAAGCCGAGTCGGAAATTGTGGCTGGCTTTCATATCGAATATACCGGCATGAAGTTCGGCCTGTTTTACGCAGGTGAACTTTTGCATGCCTTTACCTTCGGCGGTTTCTGGGCTGTCCTGTTCCTCGGCGGCTATCATTTCTTTGGACTGGAGAACCTTGGTCCGCTGGTGGCCGCAGTCATCCTTTTTGCCAAGGCCATGTTTGGTTATTGGATCATCATGTGGGTCCGCTACACCGTGATGCGTATCCGCATTGACCACATGCTGGCCTTCAACTGGAAGTTCCTGACGCCGGTGGCGTTTGTGCTTTTGATGTTGACCGCATTAATGAACACGCTCCTGCGCAACACTCCGAACGTAGTTTACATCCTGGGAATGTTCTTGACGAATGTATTGCTCGGCTGGATCATTGTTGAAATTCTGCGCGGATTTAGCCGGCGCGAACGCGAAAGAACGGAAGGCGTCGCCTCCGTCATCGCAGCCGCGCATCATTAGGAGAATGACATGACTGCCATGCAAATCTTCTTTCTGATTACCGGTTTGGTCATTCTTGGCTCGGCGCTGATGGTCGTGACAACCCGCAATCTGATTCATGCGGCCTTGTGGCTGATCGTGACCTTGTTCGGCGTTGCGGTGCTGTATGCCATTCTCAATGCCAGCTTCCTGGCTGTGGTGCAAGTGGTGGTTTATATCGGCGCAATCGCCATCCTCTTTATCTTCGCGGTTATGTTGACGCGTAAAGAGATGCGCGACCGCGGCCCGCAGTTGAACACTGGCTGGTGGTTGAATGCCATCATCGCCTTGCTGACCTTCGGCGGGCTGTTCTGGATGCTTCAGGGTTGGAACGGCTTCTCGAAAACCGCGGCCGATTTTCCATCCGGCTATGATGCCGTGGGGCAGTTGGGCAAGGCCCTGATTTCGCCGGACGCCTTTGTTCTACCGTTTGAAGTTGCCTCGGTTTTGCTGCTGGCCGCCTTGGTCGGTTCGGTTTACCTTGCATTCAATCGGAAATAGGAGTCTTCGATGATGATCCCGCTTTCCTGGTTTCTCATTCTTTCGGCGGCCTTATTCAGCATCGGGTTGTTCGGTGTGCTCTCGCGTAAGAATGCCGTCGCGATTTTGCTTGGCATCGAATTGATGCTGAACGCAGTGAACATTAACCTGGTTTCGTTTTGGCGTTACGGTGACGTTTCGCAAATGGCGGGACAGGTGTTTGCAATTATTGTTTTTGCAGTTGCCGCATCGGAAGTGGCGGTGGGCCTGGCGCTGGTCATTTCGGTGTATCGCCGCCGCAACACGGTGATCGCTGATGAACTTGATTTGATGAAGTGGTAAAGCAAATTGCAGATCCTAAAAGTCTTCAAGACTTTTAGGGCCTTGCGGAGGTTTCATGACGACTGAGACATTGATTTGGTTAATTCCACTGCCGCCGGTATTGGCGTTTTTTCTGATTGTGTTGTTCACGAATCGAAATAAGGCGCTCAGCCATACGGTGGCTGTCGGCGCGGCGTTCCTTTCATGGCTGGGTGCGATGATCGTATTTGGGAACTCCATCTTTAAGCCAGATCTCGGAAAAGCCCCGTTCGCCTCATCTTTAAACTGGATTCCAACAGCGGATACCTGGCTGAAGATCGGCGTGCAGGTTGATCCGCTCAGTGCGGTAGTCTTGTTCTTTGTGGCATGGACCGTTTTGATGATCTTCCTCTACAGCGTTGGTTATCATAACTATGGACAGCCCGCCGGTGATCACGATCATCCCGGCTTGCCGCCTCATGGTGCGACCGATGAACACGGTCACGCCGTCCCGTCCATCGAGCCGATGTATTCGCGCTTTTTTGCCTTTATCAGTTTATTCGCCTTTGGCATGTTCACGCTTGTGCTTTCCGATAACCTGTTGACCTTGTTCGCGGGTTGGGAAATCATGGGCCTGTGTTCTTATCTCTTGATCGGTTTTTGGTACGGAAAAGAATCAGCGCGCAACGCGGCGGTCAAGGCCTTCATGACCACCCGCGTCGGCGATGTGTTCATGCTGTTGGGCATTGCCTTCCTTTACAGCGCAACCGGTTCACTTTCTTACCGCGATATTTTCCAGCCGCAGGTTTTGCATGCACTGGCAAGTGTGCCGACGCCCATCTTCGGGCTTTCCGCCGCGGGCTTGATCGGTCTTCTGCTCTTCATCGGTACGGTCGGTAAATCGGCGCAGTTCCCGCTCCACGTCTGGTTGCCGGATGCAATGGAAGGTCCCACACCGGTCAGCGCCATGATCCATGCTGCCACCATGGTCTCGGCGGGTGTCTATATGGTCATTCGCATGTTCCCGCTCATCAGCCTCGATCCGAAGACCATGACGATTATTGCCATCATTGGTACGTTTACGGCGATCTTTGCCGCCACGATTGCAGTCGCACAAAATGACATCAAACGCGTGCTGGCTTATTCCACCATTTCACAGCTTGGTTTCATGATCGCTGCACTGGGTGTGGGCGCTTATGCCGCGGCTGCCTTTCATTTGGTCACTCATGCCTTCTTCAAAGCCTTGCTATTCCTCGGCTCCGGTTCGGTCATTCATGGCATGGAACATGGCGTTTTGCACACGGGCGATCACAGCGTGGATCCGCAGAACATGTTCAACATGGGCGGCTTGCGCCGGAAAATGCCGATCACATTCTGGACTTTCCTTATCGGAGGCTTTGCCCTTTCCGGCTTCCCGCTTTTGACGGCCGGCTTCTGGTCAAAGGATGAAATCCTGGCCGATGCGTTTAGCAACGGACACTTGATCGTCTTCATTACTCTGGCCGTTGCCGCCTTCCTGACCGCCTTCTACACCATGCGCCAGATCACTTTGACCTTCCTGGGCGAGCCGCGTACCAAGGAGGCGGAGCATGCGCATGAGACATCCTGGACGATGACTGCGCCGCTGGTTATTTTGGCCGGTTTCGCGATCAGTGCTGGCTGGGTCGGCATTCCGCAGGACTTTCTTGGCTTGCATTTGAATCCGAGTTGGTTCCATGAATTTGTCGGAAGCACCTTGGCGGCCATGCCGGAAGCGACTCCCTTCAGTTGGGTGGCCTTTGGAACGTCCCTGCTGGTTGCCTTGGGCGGCTTGTTCTTCGGCTGGCTGGTCTACCGCAACGTGGCCGCGCCCGAACAGGATAAACTCCAAATCCCGCTGCTCAAGAATAAATATTACTTCGATGAAATCTATAACTTCCTGCTCATCAAACCTTCTTATTGGTTTGCGGAAACCTTTGTGTATCAATGGGTGGACAAGGGTCTGATCGACGGCATCCTGCATTTCTTCGGCAAAGCTGCCAATGTCATCGGTTCGGTCGTCCGCAAGTACATTGATCTGTGGTTTATCAACCAAACGGTCGGCGATGGCACGGCTCATATCACACAATGGGTCGGTAAGAATTTGCGTCCAATCCAATCGGGACGCATCCAGCAATATATGCTTGTTTCGTTGATCGTTCTGCTGGCGATCGCGGGCTTGCTTTATTACCTTCTGGTCATTGTTTAGCCAGATAGGAGTGATGTGATGGACTTTTTGAATTCCCATCTTCTCAGCTTGATCTTGTTTATCCCGGCCTGCTCGGCGCTGGTGATGCTTTTCCTGCCCAAGGATGAAGCCAAACTCCTGCGCTGGTATACGCTCGTGGCAACCTTGATCCCGTTTGTCTTTTCCGTCTACTTGTGGGCTCAATTCAAATCTGACGCGGCGGGTTTCCAATTCCAGGAACAATACACCTGGTATGCGGCCATCGGTTCCTCCCTGCATTTGGGCGTGGATGGCCTTTCGTTGACCATGGTCATGCTGACCACCCTGCTGACGCCGCTTGCCATCCTCGCTTCATTTAGCGTTTCAGATCGCGTCAAGCCCTACATGATGCTGTTCCTGTTCCTCGAGACCGGGATGCTGGGCGTCTTCATGGCGATTGACCTGCTGATCTTCTTTGTCTTCTGGGAAATTGGTCTCGTCCCGATGTACTTCCTCATCAATCAGTGGGGCAGTGCCAACCGGAATTATGCCTCCATCAAGTTCATGATCTACACCATGGGCGGCTCGCTGGGGCTGCTGCTCGGCATCCAGTTGATCGGTGTCCATTTCGGGAGTTTCGATCTTGTCACGGTCACGCAGCGCTGGTCCTCCGCCACTGGCCTTATTTTGGGGCTGTCGGACTCGGCCGTCAAGACCGTGATCTTCTGGGCCTTCGTGATAGCTTTTGCCATCAAGGTCCCGATCTGGCCTTTCCATACCTGGCTTCCTGATGCCCATACGGAAGCGCCGACTGCCGGTTCCATGCTCCTGGCCGGTGTGTTGCTCAAACTCGGCGCGTATGGCTTCCTGAGACTTGTCCTACCGCTTTATCCTGAACAAGCCAAATCCTTCGCCTGGATACTGGCCTTGCTCGCCACTGCCGCCATTGTCTTCGGCGCTTTCGCTGCCTATGCCCAGACCGATTTCAAACGGCTCGTTGCTTATTCTTCGGTCAAC
>Ga0182027_10007807_pt1 | contig 15692 bp, 11 predicted proteins | sample 712E1DmetaG_FD_121300 | JGI IMG/M metagenome (GOLD analysis project Ga0182027, IMG submission 121300) | Permafrost microbial communities from Stordalen Mire, Sweden - 712E1D metaG (Illumina Assembly) | ecosystem: Environmental > Terrestrial > Soil > Wetlands > Permafrost | place: Sweden...
ATCTTCTGGATCACCTCGCGGCGGAAGGCTTTGTAGCACGTTTCCATGTCCGTGAGGTTCAGATCCGTGGCCACGTTGGAGCACGTGGTAAGGAAGCTGTTGCCGACCGAATGCCAGTAATACAAAACCCGGTGGGCATCACTGCCGCCCTGAAACCGCGAGCCGTACACAACGTCCGCCTTGCCGGAGCGAATCGGTTCGATGAGCCGGCAATACTCGGCCGGGTCGTACTCCAGATCGGCATCCTGAATGACGGCAATATCCGAGGTTGCATGCGAGATGCCGGTGCGCAACGCCGCACCTTTTCCCTGGTTCACCTCGTGCCGGAAGAGCTTGATGCGCGGTTCGATTTGCGCGAGCGACCTGAGTTGATCCCAAGTACCGTCCAGCGAGCAGTCATCCACTATGACCAGTTGCTGCACGGGACGCTGCGCCAACACCGACTTGACAACCTCGACAACCGTGGCGGACTCATTATAGACTGGCATCACCACCGTTAGGCATGGTTCTATCTCGTCGTTGGATTTCATTCAGGGCCTCATATTAGCTGCAGGACTTCGAAAATCTGGTAAAAACAGACATAAAGAAATCGATCAATCCATATCAAAATAAGATTACCATGACAATAACAGCTCGGGGCGAATATTCGCAAGCTCCGCGTTATGCCAAAGGTCATTTTGTTTAAGAAATACACAGTTTGCACGGCTATGAGGTAAACCACATTACGTGGCCAGAGACCTCGTGACAGTTCTTGCTCTGAAGAAATTATGCTATTCCCCAAGCACTTTCCTGAGCGAGATTCTCTAATCCCAGCTCTAGCAGGGAGCTGGCCTTGGCGATGCCTAAACAACTGCGCGTAGGATCGTCTTCGAGCAGGGATACAAAGCACTGTTTGCTCCTTGAGATAATTTCCTCCCGCGCAGCCTGCGCGTACTCGAGGATAATAAAGTCCAGAGGCATACTCGGTACGCCTGCCCCAAAGCCAATTCCTCAAGGTTTACAATCGATTCGGTCTATTAACTCGTCGCCATTGGATGCAAACCTATGGAGTTCTATGCAGGCAGGTTTTGGCTGCACTCCAGGTTCGGCATCGTGAAAGATTATTGTTGCACATGGAGTGATTTGGAATGCAACCTTTGTGTTCTTAGTTTCGTTATCAACTTCCAAGTGTTCAAAATGCATCGGTGTACCCCTTAATCCGGCCAAAGCCCATAGCGGATACTCCCAATTGTCTTCTCCTAGTTCAAGTCCTACATTGCGGCAAGAACTCTTGGAAAGGATCTCAATTGTATGAACATAGCAATGTATTTCCTCTGGGCGCGTCGCAAAATATTGCTCCGCCCTTGGTTCGATAAAAACACTCTTGGCTCGTCTAAAAGTCACGTATGAGCGACTGACGTTGAACAGCAAGGGGAACAAAGACATCGCAGCTAATACAACGATGATTGTCCCAGCAATAAAACGAGAATGGCGGCGACTCTCAGCAAGAAACACTGCGATTGGCAGGCTGGATAATACAAGAAAAGGTATATGAAGTCGAGATATCCAAGGTTGCCAGGACAATCGCCATGCTATCAGCATGAATCCCGCCCAGACACATAATGTATATTTCATAACCTCAGAAAACCAAAACCGGCTAGTTACTAGAAGAAATAGCGTCGCAGCTATCAGCAGAGCTACTTGTAACGGATTTGCAGCATAATCCTCAGAGTTTGCCATCGTTGACACAGTGAAATGTCCGCCTGGTATAAAGGTATTTCTGGGATCGTCCGGATCAAGCCCAAGTATCTTGCAAACTCCTCGGATCGATTGCTCCTCTACTTTGCTTACACTTTTTATGGGCGTTATGAGTTCTGCGGCAAGATTCTTCATCAAGTTAGACACAAATGGTCCCGGAGCAATAGTCTGAGACTCAACCCATTTCACCTGTATGGTATAGCCGAGCGGGTTTTGAAATGTCTCACTATTGCGCAACCAATGGGGCACATTAAAAACCAGGACGAAACAGCCAATTACAAAGATTCTCGTTACTGCTTTTAACCAACCGCGTTTATTAAATGATTCGAAAAGGAAAAGTAAGAGCAGAAATGGGAGAATGAAAAGTCCAGCAGAGGACTTAGTCAGAATAGCCAAGCCAAAGCTAATACCAGTGAGCGCCGTTTTCCCTGCAGAGAGATAATACAGAGTCATCACAACGAATAATGCGCATACCAGGTCATTTTGTGTCGAACTAGCTTCTAATATTACAATAGGCGTAGTAAGAACTACAAACGCAACAAGACATTGGGTAAAACAGTCCGCGCCTAGACGATCAGCAATTAACGACATGACAATAGCGCAGCCTCCGAAACAGAACCATTGAACTAAGTTCGCCAAATGGTCAGAACCTCCGCTAAGAACATAGAATTGAAGAATAATGTACTCGGCAAATGGGCTGCTATAAAGTTGTCGCTGGATGTTGGTCGGGTAGAAATCAACAGAATTGTTTGCCCACCAGTGCGCTACGCGGCTCATATGGTAGGTCATAGAATCCCAGTTATTTGGCGGTGAGACTATCGCTATCAATGCTGTCGTGGCTAGGCTGATTATTATCCAAAACACTAGAAAACGCTGGTTAAAAGGTATTCCCTTTAGGGAGGGCCGGAAGTATCTCAACAAGTTAATGATGAAGTCTGATCTTAGGATAATAATAAGGACTGAACAAACGATTCCCCAACATAAGGCAAGAGATAAGGAGTTAAGTGCAGAACGCAGAGAAAAAAGCTCTGTGAATATAAATGTTAACGTTGCCCATATAGCTGTTGAACGCAGAAACGCCTCACGCCAGCCATGGTCTACCTCAGATTGTGATTTCCCCAAGCGTCCAGTGAAAAGTGCCAAGAGCTCTACAAAAGCAAACAGTGGAAGTGTAGGTAGAAAAAACTGAGAGATTATTTGCACTGAACGGAAGCCCTCCATAAATGGAAATCTATTCTTCAACACTATTTCGCTCGAATTTTACCACTCTGTTGCGGTATTGCGGGACCTAAGGCGGAGTGCCTGTGGTTTGCCCGAAACTCAGAAAACGCCTGTATATTAGCTCGATGAGTGTGTTGGGCTGTGGCTGTTGAATAAGTCACATTGCTCTAAAAACTAGGGAAATTGGGGATGGATAATGTCCGAGTGTTCCGCTTACTATTTATCTTGCTCAACAAAGGAACGCCTTTTCAGGGGGCGGGCCGGGTTGCCTCCGACAACAGTCCAAGTTGCCACGTCATGGAATACAGAAGAAGCTGCCCCTACCACAGCACCTTCACCCACGTTGACGCCTGGAGCTATGAAAGCTCGCGCTCCGATCCATGCTCGAGGGCCTATCATAATCGGCTTTGTGACGAGTCTAAAGTCCGGGTCGTTGTAATCGTGAGTTGCGGTGCAGAGCATGGCCTGTTGGGAGACCGTGGCGAAGTCGCCAAGGACTACGGCATCAACGGAATAGCAATCGACATCGTTTGCCAGGCAACTGTGTGCGCCCATCGTTAAGTTCCATGGAGCCCAGATGCGGCAGCGGGGATAAGCGTTCGCCTGAACACCAATACAGGCTCCGAAACAGCGAAGCAAAAGGCGGCGCCACCAAAAGAGTGGGGTTGGCGAGGGACGGAAAAGAGTAGCCCATACAACCGTCCAAAGTACGCGCCCAACGCGGTTGAGGTAACTCAATTGGTTTCGGTAAATTAGAGGAGGAGCCATGATCGGATTCACCTGACTACTCGAAGATATCTACGGTCCGTGCTATGAGGATGATAATCTCCCAATCCAAGCCGGTTAACGAATACGGATACACGGGGCAAGGTCTTTACAGTTGATTGTTTATGACCTTCGAAATTTGGTCAACCCATTGCTTGCCAATTCTTTCCGCACTGAACTTGTCGCCGATATGCTCACGAACGCGCTTCACTGTCTCGTCACGCCACGTGCCGTCGGTCATTCTTTCGTGCATAAAACGAATCCAGGCCTCCAACCTTACCGGCAGAACATCAGTTCCGTTGGGAAGTTCGTCCGCGAGATAGACCTGGTCGGAGATCGCCAGGGCACACCCGCTACTTACGGCCTCCAGTACGGCAATGCCAAAATTCTCCTGTTCGGAAGGCAACAGGAACCACAAGGCTCTATGGAATAGGTAACGCTTGTCTGCCCCCGAAACCGGTCCCACAAATTGGACAGCGTCATCAATTCCGAACTGCCGCACCAAATTCGCCAGCTTCGCAAGGTATTCTGGCTCTCCAGGACCGGCAATGACCAGCCGCCAGTCACGCGGGACGTCTGCCCCCGCCCAGGACTTGATAAGTATATCCGGTCTCTTCTTTGGATGAACTCGTCCGAGAAACAAGGCGATCTTGCGTTCCGAGCCCTGATCGACACGAATACTCGGCTTCGCCTGCGAATTGTCGATCTGCGGGGAAATGCCATACGGCGTGACAATCAGGGGATGAATTTCCGGCAAATGAAATGTTTTCCGCGCATTATCCAACTCCCGCTGCATTGTAAAAAACACAGCGCGGGATCCACTTACAACTTGCCGCTCCCGCAAACGCCAGTATAGCGCTTTCTTAAACCACTTTAACCATCCTTGCCCACGTACGGACCATATATCCAGCATCCCGTGGGGGAATACGATGTATGGTATGCCGGCCGCTATGCACTTCCGCGAGAGTGTCCAGTTTGTAGCGCTCCACAGGCCATGGAGTATTACACCATCAAATCGCCTAAGATTGGCGCGGCACCAATTCCTTACAATTGGCGAATATACAAACGAAGTACCCCCCGCTAGAGGAAGAGAATGGATCTGCTCAGAGGGCAAAGGATTATCTTCTATACGAATGGGACCACACCCAAGAATCTCAGACCTAAGGCCGAGTGTCATCGCCATAGCCGACATATCGGTCACAAGTCGAAGTGGGCCGCCCGACCGCTGATCCAGAGAGCCAATTACGTGAAGAATATTCATACATTAAGGAGTGACATCAGAGTTTGCAATCATTGTTTAGGCCTAAGTCCCCTCTAGTCCATGAGGCCTTAATTCGCTGTTGCTAAACGCCTGCGCTAGAAAAGCAGTCAGCTTCTTGCCGACCGCTTCATAGGATGATTCTCTCCGGCTAAAGTTGCGCGCGGCCAGCGCAATCTTCTCGTACTTTTGGGGATTCTCTGCGATCTCTCCAAAGATTCTCACCAACTCCTCTGCCGATTCTTGCTGGAGCATGATCAGGTGATCACCGCTATGGGATGCCAAATCGCCGACATCAGTCGTGATTACGAGCTTTCCGGCCGCAAGGAATTCATACGCCTTCGAGGGCGATTTCAGGTTTGCGTGTCTCCCCTGTCCCTTTTGAAGAGCCAGCGCTACAGCAGTCTCCGCCAACAGGCTTCGGTACTCGTCATCGGACAGCAACCCATGCAGTCGAATGACCGGCTTGCCTTCGGCAGCGCTCAATGACAGTAACTCCGGTGGATAGCTATTCGTCCCGCAGCAGTCGAAGGCATAGTGCTCTCCGGCTGGTCCTCCTGACCGCAGTAGCTTAAGTGTGCCAAGAAGAAGATCTACACCGTGCTCCGATTCATATTTTCCTACGAATAATACTCGAATCGGCGCTCGAAGCTGGACAGGGTGATCCTCGCCCCATTCCGAATCTGCCACGCAACCAGGTACGACGAGACAGGGCTTATTCTTGGGTAGGAAGGACCGAAAGCGCTGAGACGGAACTATCAAACTCGCGGATAGGCCGGCTACCAATTTCATACAAAGCCAAAGCACTAACTGCTGAACGGGCCGTGTCTCGCTGCCAACCCGCCAATCAGAACTAGCTGGAACAGCTATATCTTCAACTTGCACGACGAAAGGAATCCCTAGCATACGGAGAAGTACTGCAACTAGCACAAAAGAAAGAGAGTAATTGTAGAATATCACTCCGTCGAATCGACACCGGCGCAGCAATAAAAGCGTCCAGAGAGGAAACAGAAGAAGTTCCAGCATTGCTCCGATAAAAGGTACAACGACGGCCGGAGCGACAGCGACATCGATGCCATCTTCACAGGTCCTGTAAACCCCTTGAAACATCTTGGAGGTAAAGCCGCAACGCACGCAGATACCCGGCGAAACAATGTGTACGTTCAGTCCCGCACTGTCTAAGGCTCCAGCTATTCGCTTCATCCTGTTGTTCCCTGCGATATTCCTGATCGGAAGCCGACGGGACTTGACCACATCCAGAGGATAGTAGTAGCACAGATAAAGAATTCGTTCTGTACGCATGTAATCACCTTAACGGCTTGAATCGGACTTAGTTCTCAGATTGTCGCAGACAAAGTCTCATTTCCCAAATAAAATAATAAAGGTTCATGAATTTATCTAATTGAAGTCATTCCATAAATACTGAAAATCTTTATGTGCCAATCTTAGCTGTGTCGATGATCTTGTGGAAGTTTACACAAAGAAAAACGCATCGCGCACTCTAATCTATCTGATACAGTCAAATCACGAATGGGTCGGGCGAAGAAACTAAACTGTTCCGTCGCTCAACTTACGACTATGACCAACTAACCTAAGCCTCCTCAAGATATCGATTAGTATTGCTACAATGAAGAGCTGTATCGTAGTTTTAATAAAAATACCGAAATCATTGCGAAACGCAACAATGAAGTCCACATATAGCAAGGGCGCAACCGCATAAAATAGAGTCACTCGCCCTATCCGAGCAGCTCGCGCATTTATCCGTCCTATCAACATCCCAAGCATGCCAAATACCATTGGTGCAAACCAACCGAAGTTTGAATACATCTCTCCGAGAAATGAAAAACCTCCGCCTATAACACCCGTCTCCGAAGTAAGGATACTCTGGTAATCGGATGGCGGCACGTAAACCCCAAACAGGGCACGCAGTGGTGACGGGATGAGTAGGATTAGTTCCGGCAAGAACGTGAGGCCGCCTTGTATCTCTCTTCCCCTTAACACTGCATCTGACAGAATATTATTGAAAAGGGTCGAATACTCAAACGAAAACAATCCCTTCATGAGCAATTCAAGATCGCTCGGAAACCCCATTCGTCCAAGAACAATCAAATTCGGCACAATAATTGAGCAAACTACTAACAGTATATATTTTACTTTCACCTTGTCGCCAGTCCACATCAAGAGCGAGAATGCAACAATTGCAGCAATTTCAAATACCTCAGAGCGAAACTGAAGTAGAATGGTTAATACTGTATAAGTTAATGTAGTCCATCGAACCGATCTGAGATCCCTTCGAGTCCATAGCTGCTTTGGGGGAACATTGAGCAGGAAGTGTGCGAGTAGGATGAGAAATATCATTCGTGACTGAAATAGAAAAGAATATTCATACTTTATAATCACAATTGTAACATAGTCTAGCCTGGAAATGATAACTAACACTAAATTCGTTAGGATTTGCAGCATTCCCATAACATAGAATAATTTCAGTTCAAAACGATATGGCTTGAGATCCACCGCGATGTATGGATTTATCGTCGGACGACGCTTCTTTCTATAAAGCAATATATAGCCAGCGGCAAAGGCGCCAGCACAAGCCAATGCGTAAAGCAAACTGTGTATTGCAACAGTACGGTCAAATAGATAGGTTGTCGTAAAGTAATAGTACGTTGTTTCGGAAGTGCCGAATAAAAGGAATCGCGAAAGACCTTGAATGTGCAAAATGAAAAAAATGAACATTACAAAAAACAGAAGCATTTATTTTGCCTCGCTAAACAGAGGAAGCACCGGAACCCTCATATTGCCAATTGATTGTATGTGTGCTCGCAATCTTAAGTTTCTTTGAAGCCGCACAGCCCAATTCCACAGTTTTACCGCAAGTTCTCCATCATTTACGAATAGCATCTCAGCTACACTTCTCATGAAAGCGCACTCTCCTAAAGCCGCTGATACTGCATCGATATCATATATCGTATCCATATTCCTCTTTCACAACTTCTTGTAACGTCTGCTCCCTCGCCTCCATCAGAGCTCTCAGTTCGTATACTTTCACATCCACCAAAAAACGGTACCAGAATCCTTGCATAAAGTGAAAAACGAGTCCCCGCCAGCCATCCAGAAAGCCAAAGCGCAAAATATAACGATAACAGAAATAAGCCGCCGAGCGTAGCCCGAGCGGCAGATGGGCATAAACCGAATACTTTACCCAGCGCTTCGCGCGTGCCTGGCGACTCATCACAACTCCCTCTGCTTCTCTATCATGAAGCAACTCTTCCGATCTCAGTAATTCGATAGCCTCACGTGTAGAGTATTGATTATGCTTGTCAACCCACCAGGTGATGTTGTTAAGATTGATGTCAGCAATATCCGCGCTCAGGTGTAAAATTCCGCCTTTAACTACGATATGCTCGTCCATCCAACGTTTTTCACATCTCCCCTGACCATTTCTCCAGATCCGAAGAATTCGAATTGGATAGATACTACCATGCTTGATCCACTTGCCCATAAAGTGAATCTGGCGATTAATTGTAAGTCCAACTGTGGATGGCGATATCAAGGGCAACTCTTGTTTCAAACATTCGCTCAGTTGTGGCGTTATTACTTCGTCGGCATCCAGCCGCATTACCCATTCCGTTTGAATCTTGGCATTATCAAGTCCCCAGTTAATTTGCGTTGAGTGATTGATGAATCTGTTTACGTAAATATCGGCCCCCATGTCGGCCGCTATATTGCGAGTCCTATCGGTAGATTCACTATCTACTACGATAACTCGTTGTGCTGCGCCAATCAGGCTTTCAAGGCATCGCGCAAGATGCCTCTCTTCGTTCAATGTGAGCACTATAACAGTAAGATTCGGAACCGAAGACTGATTGGTCTGTCCTCCATCCGGCGCCAACCTGCTCGATGTTTTGTGATAGAGCGGTATGTTGTCACTAGAAACAGATTCACACATTGATCAATATACCTGGTGCAAGTCACTTTGGGTTAGCGTGTTCGTACTGAGCTGAGAGTAATGTTGTCATAGAGCAGCGCTATTGTCTTCTTGATCCCCATTGTGGACATATTATTAACTTGCAAGAAACCTTCGCAAGTATTGATCCCAGCGAGTTATCGTGACTGCCTTTGAGAAGTACTTCAAGTAAACCTGGTGGCAGTGATGGAACATCTCTTCTAGCTCCTGGCGGTCCGAGATTAGACTCGTCAGTTCCAATATGATTCGTTCAGCAGTTTCCGGAACGAGCACCCACCCAACTTTATACTCATTGATCCAATGGGCTATGGCGGACTTAGGGCTGCCACAAAATAGGACTGGTCTTCCCATAGATAAGGCGCCGAAGAATTTTGACGGTACGACGATACCTGTCCATTCCTCTTTGAGAGTAACGATGTGTATGTCTGCCGACGAGAGCCTTTTTGAGATGTGGTTCGAAGGTACAGTTGGAATAAGGATGACGTTCTCATCGCCAGGCAGAATCGACTGATGCAACGCCTTCGCTCCGTTCCCGCTGACACTGAATGCAATCTTTATTTCGTGTTGCCGAAGCATGCGAGCAAGTTGAAGTATATCTTCAAAGCTATGCGCCCTCCCTAAGCTTCCCGAGTACATTAAAGCTAGACCAGTAGCCCCAAAAATCGTACTGCGCTCGGAATTATTGATAGGGGTTGTTTGAGATGACTCCTCGAGTGCCCAAGGCACCAGGGTTTCCAAGGGAGTATCTACCCTGTATCGTTCCAGTAACGCTCTCATGCAGGAACCGATGTCTACGATCAAGTCGCATGCTGCGTAGGCTTTTGTAACCAAAGCGTGAAGAAAATCAACGATTCTGCTGTTTACCTTAAGAATGCCGTCTGCGATGGCAGCTTCCGGATAAAGATCGAAGCACCAATGCACAATCTTGGTTCGCGGCTTCAACTTTCGCCAGACGATTGCAATTAATATTCCGAGGATAGGATCAGTTCCAACGATGAGGACGTCGGGGCGTATTCTTGGGTTACAAGCAAGAAAAGACCAGCGCGCGATCATCCAGACTGCGTTCAATATTCGGCCTGCTCTAGAAGACTGAGCTAAATTCGGACGCCATAGTCTCCGGATATGCACACCGTTCCAATTCGGGAAATCTGAATACCGGAGTGCCTTGTTTTGGCAATCTCGATTGCACGAATACGCCGTAACCTCCCAGCCATGATTGACAAGTTCTTCGGAAAGCTCGCCAAAGAGAACCGCGCTCACCACTTCATCCGGCGGAAGAAAATGATATAAAACAACAGCCTTTGGCAAGTCCTGCTTCCTTAATAGTTCGGACTGGACATTTAGTGTCTCTGGATGCCGGAAGACGGCTTCCAGATCATTATTAAACCAGGATGCGCCCGTTTCGAGCATCTTTTGCCTAAATGTAATGCTTGCATTGCGCCTCATTGCTTCGTCACTGTGAAATCAGTCACCTGCACATAGATCCCTTAGTGCTAGGATTCGGCGAAGGCGCGCCGTGTTTCCAAAAACTCCAAATTCGAGGCATCCGCAGTTCAAGTCAAGACCGGTTCCAAATCCTCCGCGTCCACCTGGATTGCAGCATGCTGATTAATCAATTCGAGCGTGAGCACGAACTTCATGCTACTATTCTTTCTCACAAGAGTCCCCTGAACACCCTCCATCATCCCGCTCTTGATGCGAACCTTCTCGCCTACTACAAGGTCGCGATACGGTTCGATTTGTTCCCTGTGGCAGCCAGAGCGCAGAAACTCGATTTCGGATTCCGAAAGAGGGATATACCCCCTCGCGTTGCCGACAATCCGTAGCACCCCTGGAGACTTGAGTACCTTCGTCCGGTCCCGATAATTGATGTGTACAAAAAGGTAGGTAGGAAACAGCGGCAGGACGAGGCTCATCCGTTGACGGTTCTTCCAGACCCGGGCTGTCTTATACGTTGGTAGAAATGACTCAACCTCTCGCAGATTAAGGTGCTTTAATACCGACTTCTCGTGTTGCGGAACAGTGTACACAGCGTACCAACTGCGATCAGCCATAGGAACTGCTAGTCCCGGATTGAGAGATACCTTACGGCCTAATTCGCAACCTATAGTCTGGAAACTCACTCTGCACCTTTCGGTCAAATGAAGCGTCACACAAACAGGGAGCGTAACAATCCGAACTCGTGTAAATATGTAATACTTACCCCTTCAATTGTGTTAATTGGGTATAGCTCCGCTATTCTGACTTAGCAAACCAACTCAGATCTATGCCCATTGTCCAATCATCAACAAACCGTATAGTTGTCACATAAACGACGAATGTAAAACGCGCACACCACTCGCCCTGCAAACACTCTTGAACGGTATACCTACGGAACATTGTAGCCACAAAAGGCTGTGTTTGTATAGAGATGAACGAATTTCCTCTCGTTTGCTGGCTGCAATAAACTGTAAGCCGATGCATCTAATTTGACAAGTGTCAAATTAGATAAATCTGGCGTCGACGATGATCAGTATTTATTATTTTCGGTCTATTTTGATTTTCATTTTGAAATAATAATTACGCCTATAAACGCTTTGTAATCAAACAAGTAGATGACCTCCCCCGGAAAAATCTACCAGTCGAAGCTGGAGTTCTCTCGTAATCTAAACGGGAGGACAGGATAAAGAGGAGCCTGTACACGGAAGAGCAAATCATTGGGATTTTAAGGCAGCACGAGGCTGGGGCGAAGACGGCGGATCTTTGCCGGGAGCATGGCGTCACGCAGCAACTTTCTACGGCTGGAAGTAGAAGTACGGCTGCCTGGAGGTGAGCGCGGCGCAGCGGTTGCGGGCGATGGAGGACGAGAACCGCCGGCTGAAGCAGTTGGTGGTCGATCTAAGTCTGAACCAGGAAGCCTGAAAACCGTGATTTGAAATACGGCTAGTGCTTGCCGGTCTGAGAGAGGACGTAGCATTCGTCTCAGCGCAGTTTTCGTTGAGTAAGCGCACGGCCTGCAAGCTGCCGGGAATAGATCGGTCGAGCTATAACTATGATCCGAGGCCGGACAGCAACTGCGAGTTGCGTGATGTCATTGTCAACTGAAAAATTCCCAGATTTGAGCGCTTGAAAATTCCCCAGTCTCGGCGGGTTAAGGTTTTGATCAGGCCGAGAGTATGCGGCGGAGGCAACTTCTGGTATACCGCGCGTACCGAGAACCCCAAATGGAAATTCTGGCATAGAACTGTAAGCGTCGACGGGAGGCCCTGTTGACATCTGCTTTATGTGTTTGGATGGGAGATTCCCAGACGTGGTGATCTACGTGGGCGTTATCTCCGTGGTCGTGGCAGCCGAGGATGGAGAACCGGCCCGATTCGTCATCAACATCGAGCCATGCCTCATGTGACTCCATCGGCTCGCCAGGCACACAGTGGCACACGAAATGGTCCACGCAGCTATGTGGACACTGGAGGAGAATGTGGATATGCACGGGGATGTGCAGGACCAGGAGATTCCACGGTTAATGAGATTCTGGCCTTATAAGGTGATGCTTAATATATTGAGAGATTGGAAAAAACTAATTCCCGCTCTAATTGCAGTTATGTACTTAGCGGTGCTGAATTTGTGGGGAATTGAATGCTTCTTAGTACGTATACATTCGATTTTGTACACACTGGTTGAATGCGTGCCAGTCAGTCTGAAATCTCTCGCCACGCGCACAATGACTCAGTGTGCGCGGCGCTACCGTCGCGCAGCCAGGCGTCGAGTTGGGCGGGTTCCTTCAATTGCTGGCCGCGCACGCGTGGCACGGCCACAAAGCGACAACTCAGTTCCGGTAGGGCTGTCATATCGCCCCAGAGCTTTTCGAACTGTGCCACCGGGAAGATATCTTCTTGTCCTTTGCCCCAGCGCTTCTTTACTTCTTTGAGCGTGATGTAGGTCGGCATGCGTGCGGCTACAACGCGAACTGCCTCGTCTACACGTCCCGCGTCAGAGAGAGTATCGCGGGTAAGGCTGAACAGTGTGAGCAAACGGTCGATATCGATCCAGTATGTCGCGCTATTGTAGTAGCGAAGGCGACTTTCCAATTCTTCGCTGGGGAGCGCCAAACCTTCGATTAAACGGGTCCGGCCATCTACGCGGGCGAGACCGCCGCCACGATCTTCGATGTGCCGGGCGATCACCTCCGCGGTGAGTGCGACGCCGTTATGGATGTGGTGACCGAGGATGGCCGGGTCAACATCGGCGGCCACCGTATCGATATTGTGCACCATAAGATAGTTCAGTTGCGGGCGCATCTCGATCAAGCGTAGGAGCGTGCCGTTGCGCAGCAGGTTGGCAATCTCATACCAGTGGCCCACAGGGTGCAGGCACTGCATGGGCACATTATCGGTGTAGTCGGAGCCTTCGCCGGCGCTTTGGGCCCAGTGAATCAGCGCCGCATGCAGGCCCTCACGTACCTTCTGCGCCTGCGCGTCCAGCAATTGTTGCGGCATCTCCTCCCAGGCGAACCGTAGATCGCGCACCATCGGGATCATGCGCAGGCCGATACTGCGTCCGGGCGAAAGCAGGAGCGGCCCGGGATAGCCATATTCATGCTCCGCTGCTAAGTGAGCGGCAATTGCTTCGTGGGTGAGATAGCTGGTCGTGATGACGTGCGGAAGCAGGGAGCCGCACTCGCGGCTCACCCGTAGGCTTTTAGCTAGATGGACCTCGATAAAGTTGCGATATCGTCCGCCAAGCCTGCAGAAAGGACTCAGAGCCTTCACGACTCCGGCGCCCTGGGTCCACCGTGAGCCCACACCTCCCGCCAAGGACACAACAGCAACACGCCCCCCGGCGAGGGCATCCAGGCCGGCAGCGCGATGACAACCATCTACCAGCTCCGCCTCGGCGTCCTCAATACGACTGGTAACGGGCAAGCGGTTCTGCGCCAGCCCGATCCGTCCGGAAAGGAGATCCTGGCGGATTTGTTCGTGCAGCAGGCGGTCAAAGCCGTAGTTGTCGAGGAGGACCCTAAGCGTTTGATTCTCGTCCCCTTCGGCATCGTGTCCGGTCGGAAGCATGTGATCAAACAATATTTGAATCATGTCCGCGTAATCCGCATTGGAACGGCATGCCGCGGTGAAGTGCTCCAGTTCGGCACGACGGACGGGTGAGAGTCGGGGAATTTCGGTGCGAATGAGCGAAGGCACCTGCTGCGTGTAATAGCCGGCTGGCATCAGGGCATTGTCACCGGAATGCAACGCGGCCTGCGTCCCCTGCTCGTTGATGGCGAAATCGTAGACTACAGGCTCCATGGCAAACGGCACGCTACACTCCATATGGTGTCTGGTCTCACTCATGATGGCTTGCATGCGAATCTGGGCCTGTGCCTTGCGTTCGGGGCTGAAAAGGAATCCCATACCGCCGCCGCTCATGCCCCCGAGCATCCAGAAGCCCCAGAAATCGCCGCCGAATTCTTCGCGGACACGGTCGATCAGCGTATTGGTGTACAGGTTGGCGGCCCAGGGAATGATGGTTTGCAGCGGGCCGTCGAAGTTGCGCTGCAGGCAGCCACCGAGCGCGCGTATATCTCCCCTTTGCAGGTGACCGGTGATCTCTTCGAGGATTCCGATCGCCTGGTGGCGGCCGATCCACTCGGTTTCACTCCGCAGCAGGTACTTCTCGGTGACCATCTCAAGAATGGGGCCGACATCCTGCGCCATGCCGCCGTGGACGAGCACCAGACTCTGTTGAAGTTTCTCGCGAGCTTCGTGTGGAACTTCGGTTTCGGTAAAGATTCTGTGTCGCGGAAGCAAGCATCCGCGGCTGATGCCAAACTCGGGATCGCCCTCTGCGGCGAGAACGCCGTGGATGAGCTTGATGCCGGGCCAAACGCCACCGGAATCCTGCCAGCCGCCACCGCTTCCACCCAGCCATTCACCTAGAATCGCGCGCGCGACCAACAGCCTGCGGTCATGTTCTTCCAGGCCTCCGGTGAGCGAATGAATCTGGCCGGTTGCGCGCATGCAAACGGCTATGATGCAGGCCAGAAGGCTGTTGGAGACAGCCAGCCGGGAGCCTTTGGGGATATCGTTCACGCGGCTGACGATCTCAATGCCGTAGCCCGGTCTTCCCGTGAGGCGCTCCAACAGAACGGCCAGGGGCTGAGTTGACCCCTCGATCCCCGGAGGAACAATGCCGCTGGCGATTACACCCGCCTTGAGCAGGCCCAGGTAGTCGCGGGAAAAGTCGAAGACCTCGGCAATGGAAGAAACGTCGGCAGAAGCGTGCAAGTCGACGCTGGTCAGGCGGATCACTGGTTGATCAATCACCCGGAACCACACCTCGACCGGCGGCCTGAACTCGGTAAATCGCTTGCTCGCCCCGTGGACTGCGAGATCGATGGATACGTTAATGACGCGCGCGCCCTCGGGGAAATCCATGCCGAGAAAGAAGATGTCACTCCATCCGCCATGACTCAGGTCCATGCGCACGGGGGTGCGCTCGCGCAGGACCGGGAAGAGGCCATCGGCGCCGCGGCGGCGCAGTTCGGGGCGCAGGCGCAACGGATGGTCCGCCGGATGGCCCATGCGAAACATCCACTGGTTGCCGCGCACCGAGCGCACGCTGCGGCGCACCTGGTCGGCGAGCGTTTGGAACCCGAGTTGTTGATAGGCGGCGGCCAGGGCGCTGGCGAGGCCGTCGGTGGGTCCCGCGGCCTCCTGGACCGCGCGGAAGGCGTCAATCGCCTCCGCGAAGCGGCGGTGCAGCAGGTGTTCG
>Ga0182027_10007808_pt1 | contig 15687 bp, 9 predicted proteins | sample 712E1DmetaG_FD_121300 | JGI IMG/M metagenome (GOLD analysis project Ga0182027, IMG submission 121300) | Permafrost microbial communities from Stordalen Mire, Sweden - 712E1D metaG (Illumina Assembly) | ecosystem: Environmental > Terrestrial > Soil > Wetlands > Permafrost | place: Sweden...
GCACCGTCTTCCGGTGGTCGACGAACGCCTCGTCGAAGCCAAGGACCGGTTCAGCGGTGGCACCGTAACGAGCGGCACCGTCGCAGAAATGATCGGCGGAGCTCCCAGGTATCTGGTGGTGGCTCTGGGCGCGCCACACCGAGGACAGGCGCCCAAGCTTGTGCTCGGAGTGCTGCCGAGGCCTTGAGCGCCGGCGAGGCGTAAGACACTCCGCGAGGCCGGGCTGGGCGCTCAGATAGGAAGAGTGCTGGCCGCGAGCTCCTCGGCCATCGCCCATCCGAAGGCAACGAGGCTGTCGCTCCTGTCGCCGTCTACGGCAGTGAACAGGCAGGCAAGGGACTCGCTCTCTGGCGGTGGCTGCAAAGGGTCGTAGTTGAGAAGCCCAGCGGCGTCGCCGTCGCCCTTCAGCACGAAGGTCCTGTCGTCGAGCTGGCCGTCGGCACCGAATCGCTTGGCGAGGCGGCGTCCCCAGGCACGCTCCTCACCGGTCGCCCGGTGGTCGGGACGCGGTACGACCTCTTCGAGCCCGGCGAAAGCGCGGAACCCTGATGCGTGGGCAAGCCTGGTGCCAACAAGGACGTCCTCATCAGGAAATGCCAAAACGGCGCGCCGGTACAGGTCGCGCATCGCCGCGTCGAGGACAGCGGTCGCGGTCGGACCCCTGGTGAACGCGGCAACGCCCACCAGCAGGCTCGGCGTGCCACCTATCCGTTCGAGGGTTGCAAGGGCATATCCCTGCAGGTTCGATTCCTCGCGTACCTGGGTCACGAGCACCCAGTCCTCGCGCTGCTTAGACAGGAAGCCCACTTCCCAGCTGCCGCTCTCGGTCGCGGAGAGGTCAGCCATTTCGGCTAGCTCGGCGTCAGTGAGCGCCGTACAGTCCTTCGTGGCGACCTCGATCTCGATGGCCATGACAGTCTCATGCTCCCGTGCGTCGCTCTCACCCTGCCGCCCGGCCCTACCTGAGACACGGCTTCAGGCCGGGCCCAACCAGATACTGACCGCTCCTGACGACGCCGAACCCCGACGTGGCCGGCTCTGCGGCACACGTCCCGGCTCGGACCACCAACAGTGTACGGGATTAAACCGATGACCTGCCAGGTGGTGTTCTACAAAACGGTCAGCGCGCGACCGCAGAGGTGCCCAGGAGCTCCTTGAGGGCACCGACCAGGCCACCGCGAGGATTGACATTGAACTGCGGCGGGAGCCGCAGCACCTTCTCGCCGACACGCAGGTGGACTGCGCAAGTCCCGGGATGCTCGCTTACAAGCTCGCGGATCTGTCGCACGAGCGAGTCGGTCAGCCGGTTCAGCGGCAGCACCACCTCGACAGGGGGGTCGTTGCCCGGGGCGCTGAGCTCGAGGCGTCGCACATCTCTGCAGATGAGCTTCGGCTGGTCCTCGCGCAAGTCGAGCCGACCGCGCACCGCCACGATGGCGTCCTGCTCGAGAAGACCGCCGTACTCGAGCATCGTCTTGGGGAACACCATCACCTCGATCGCGGCCTCGAGGTCCTCGAGCACGAAAGTCGCCATGAGCTCGCCTCGCCGCGTGTAGCGCCTGGCAAGAGCGGTGACGACGCCTCCGGTCGTGATCGAGACGTTCTCGGTCCAACCTCCCGGACCGGCCACACCGCCTACGGCGCTGCCATCTGCTCCCGGCAGGGCCGAGTCGAGCAGGTCTCGGATCGTGACGTCGGTGACATTGCGCAACGCCTGCTCGAGGCCCATGAGGGGGTGGTCGCTGACATAAAGCCCGAGCATCTCCTTCTCGAAGGCCAGTCGCTCACCCTTGTCGAACTCGAGATCGGGGATCGCCACCCATGTGCCGTCGAAGCTCGCCCGCGTGCCACCCTCGGCCGCGGCGTTCCCCGCTTCATCGTCGAAGAGCGAGAAGAGCGTCGCGATCCCTTGCTCCTCCTCGCGTCGGCGGACCAGCGCCCGCTCTACGATCCCCTCGAAGGCCAAGCAGAGCCCCTTGCGCGGATGTCCGAGCGAGTCGAAAGCCCCCGCCTTGGCGAGCGACTCGATGGCTCGTTTGTTGAGCGCGCTCGAATCGACCCTGCGGCAGAAGTCGTAGAAGTCGACGAAGGGCCCGCCGCGCTCGCGAGTTTCCACGATGTGCTCGACGATCGCCTCGCCTACGTTGCGCACCGCAGAAAGGCCGAACACGATCACGTCGCGGCCAACCAAGGCCGGGCTCGAAACCGCGCCGCGGATGGTGGTGAAGTTCGAAGACGACGCGTTCACGTCCGGGACGCGAACCTCGATGCCGAGCGTGCGGCATTCCGAGAGGTAGACGGCCGTCCTGTCCTTGTCGCCCTTAACCGACGACAGCAGAGCTGCCAGGTACTCGACGGGGTAGTTCGCCTTCAGCCAGGCGGTCTGGTAGGCGACGAGACCGTATCCGTAGGAGTGGGACTTGTTGAAGGCGTAGTCGGCGAACGGCTCGATGATGTCGAACAGCTGCTTGCCCAGTGCCTCGTCGTAGCCCTGCGTGACGCAGCCTGCGATGAACTTCTTCCGCTCGGCTGCGATGAGCTCACGGTTCTTCTTGCCACATGCCTTTCGCAGGTTGTCGGCTTCCTCGAGCGAGTAGCCGGAGAAGCGCTCGGCGACGCGCATCACTGATTCCTGGTAGAGCATGAGGCCGTAGGTGTCACCGAGAATGGCCTCGACATCGGGGTGCAGGTAGGTGACGGGCTTGCGGCCGTTCTTCAGGTCGGGATAGTCGCGGTGCATGTTCGCCGCCATCGGCCCCGGCCGGTACAGGGCCACGAGCGCCGCGACGTCGTCGAAGCTCGTCGGAGCCAACGAGCGCAGAGTTGAACGCATCGCTGTCCCCTCGAGCTGGAACACGCCGATGGAGTCACCTCGGCGCAGCATCTCGAAGGTCGCCTCGTCGTCTAGCGGCACTGCATCTATGTCGGGCCGGGATCCCGTCGCCTCCTCGATGAGGTCGAGAGCCATCTCGATGACCGAAAGGTTGCGCAGCCCCAGAAAGTCCATCTTCAACAGTCCGAGGTCTTCGACGCCGTGCATCTCGTACTGCGTGACGATGGGGGCGTCCGCCGGATCGGCACCGGGTTCGGGCTTGCGCTGGACCGGGAGGTACTCGGTCAGCGGCTCGTGGGTGATCACAACCGCTGCGGCATGGATCCCGTCTTGTCTCCGGAGGCCCTCGAGGCCCTTGGCGACATCGATCACCAGTTTCGCGTCCGGGTCCTGCTCGTACATCTCGCGGAGGTCACCGGCGGCCATGTAGCCGTCCTCGTGACCGTCGACGCGCTCGAGGCAGGCCCGTAGCGGCGTGTCGCGGCCCATGACCAACGGAGGCATGGCCTTGGCGATCTTGTCTCCGAGCGCGTAGGGAAAGCCGAGCACCCGGGCTCCGTCACGCACAGCAGCCCTGGCCTTTATCGTCGAGAAGGTGACGATCTGAGCCACGTGGTCTGCGCCGTAGCGCTCGGCGACGTACCTGATCATCTCGCCCCGGCGGCGCTCGTCGAAGTCCATGTCGATGTCGGGCATCTGCTTTCGGCCCGGGTTCAAGAAGCGCTCGAAGAGCAGGTCGTAGCGGATCGGGTCTAGATCGACGATATGCAGGCAGTACGCGACACAGCAGCCGGCGGCCGAGCCACGCCCCGGGCCAACTCGGATCCCCGTCTCCCTCGCGTATCGGATGATGTCCCAGACGACGAGGAAGTAAGCCGAGAAGCCCATCTCCGAGATGACCTTCAGCTCGAAGTCGAGCCGCTCGACTACCTCAGGGGGGATCTGCGGGCCATAACGCACGGCCGCACCCTCGTAGGTCAAATGCGCCAGATAGGCGGCCGCAGACTGCTCGTAGGTATCTTTTCGGAAGGCGTCCGGGACCGGGAACTGCGGCAGCGCCGGCTTGCCGAGCTCGAGCTCGACCTTCGCCCGCTCGGCAATCCACAGCGTGTTGTCACACGCGTCCGGCACCTCATCGAAGAGCTGTCGCATCTCCCCGGCCGTCTTCAGGTAGTGCTCTTGGCCTTCGAACTTGAAGCGCTTCGGGTCGTGGATCGTGGCCCCGGTCTGCACGCACAAAAGGGCGTCGTGAGCCACGGAGTCCTCGCGCCTGCAGTAATGGCTGTCGTTGGTGGCGATCAACGGAGCGTCGATGGCGCGGGCGATGCGGATGAGGCTCGGATTCGTCTTCCGCTGTGCCTCCAGACCATGGTCCTGCAGCTCGACAAGCAGGTTCTCCCTGCCGAAGATGTCCTGAAGGCGCCCTGCAAGGACCAGCGCGGCGTCGAAGTCGTCGGCGAGGAGGGCCTGGGCCACGACGCCGCCCAGGCACCCGGTCGTCGCTATCAGACCATCGTGGTAGCGCTCGAGCAGCTCCCAGTCCACGCGGGGCTTGTAGTAGTAGCCCTCGAGGTAGGCGGCCGAAGAGAGCTTGATGAGGTTCCGGTAGCCCTGTGTGGTCTCGGCAAGGACGGTCAGGTGGTAGTAGAGCTTCTCGCCTCGCTCGCCTTCACCGCCGGTGTCGTCGATGCGCCCTCGTCGTACCGGCCGCTCGTGGCGCGACTGGAACGCCATGTAGGCCTCGGTGCCAATGATCGGGGTGATGCCCCGTTCCCTGCACTCTTTGTAGAAGTCGAGGACTCCGTACATGTTGCCGTGGTCGGTGATCGCAAGAGCAGGCTGGCCGTCGGCTACCGCGGCCGCGACGAGATCTCCGATGCGCGCGGCTCCGTCGAGCATCGAATATTCGGTGTGGGTGTGCAGATGGACGAACGACGCGCCGCCGTCGACTGAACCCCCGGAACCTTCTGCCACTGCCTACCCACTCCCTGTCCACAGGCTGGATCCACAGCCTGTGGACGAACTACAAGCCTGTGATTAGCCTTATGGCACGATAGCGCGCCGCATGCACCGACAGAGGGGCCGTTTTGCGGCGGGAATCAAGCAAACAAGCAAGGCTTCTGGCGGTGTCGGCGTTCACCGGCACACGCTGGAACAATTGTAGTTTCGGTGAGACCTGTCTCAATTGATTGTGATTGCCACTTTGCGTGAGTTGCGCGACGCTGTAGGTATGGAGAGGTCCGATCTCGATTCACTGTTGCGCCGTTTGTCCGCCGCCGAAGGATCCGATCTGCACTTGAAAGTCGGTTCTCCGCCGCGGATGCGGATCAACGGCGAACTCACTCGTGTCACCGATGCCCCGGTAATCGAAGCGGACGACATGGTCCGGATCACCGAGGCAGTGATGCAGCCGAGGACCTGGCAGCACTTCGAGGAGACGAACGAAGGCGACTTCGCTTACTCGATCACGAACCTCGGTCGCTTCCGGGTCAACGCGTACCGGCAGCGAGGCACGATCGGGATGGTCTTCCGCCTTGTGCGTTCTCATGCCCGGTCCTTCGGCGAGCTGGGCCTGCCCGAGGCCGTCCGACGCCTCGCCGACGAGCAACGCGGCCTCATCCTCGTGACAGGACCGACCGGATGTGGCAAGACCACGACGCTGGCAGCCATGGTCGACCACATCAATCGAACGCGAGAGTGCCACATCGTCACGATCGAGGACCCGATCGAGGTGCTTCACCACGACGAGATGTCAGCCGTCAGTCAGCGGGAGGTCGGCTTCGATACTTCGAGCTTCCTCGTGGCTCTGCGCTCGGCGCTCAGGGAGGACCCGGACGTGGTTCTCGTCGGGGAGATGCGGGACGTCGAGACCGTCGAGACCGCCATGAGCGCGGCCGAGACGGGCCACCTCGTGCTCGCGACGCTCCACACGATCGACTGCATCGAGACCATCAACCGGATCGTGGACTTCTTCCCGCCCGGCCAACAGCGTCAAGCGCGCCTCAGCCTGTCGGGAGCGCTGAAGGGCACGCTGTGCCAGCGCCTCGTCCCGACCGCCGATGGCGCAGGCAGAGTGCCCGCCATGGAGATCATGATCACGAACGGACGCATCCAGCAGTGCATCCTCGAGCCCACCCAGGGCGACATCACTTCGATCATCCGCGAAGGCGAGTACTACGGTATGCAGACCTTCGACCAGGCGCTCGTCTCCCTGCTCGAGCAGGGAACGATCGATCTACGTGCCGCGACCCAGGCGGCTTCGAACCCGCATGACCTTCGTGTCGCCCTGCAAAAGCGCGGTCTGATCGGCTCAGCGGCCAGGTAGACAGACCGCGCCCGGTCTGCTTGTCCGCCGGCACCGGCGCCTCCCGGTGACAGTCCCAGCGAGGCAATCCTTGTCATGTCACACACTCGCCCAGGCGTGAACGATCGGGGGCCCGAAGAGGACGGCTATGACGGTGCCGGTTGCGAGAAAAGGGCCGAAGGGGATCTTGGTCTCGCGCTTGACCTTACGTAGGGCGAGAAGCAAGGTTGCGGGCACTCCCGCCACGACAAAGCTGAGCAAGAAGCCCGCGAGCACCTCGCGATAGCCAATCCAGCCGAGGAACCCGCCGCAGAGGCCTGCAAGCCGCACATCCCCGAAGCCGATGCCCCGTGGTACGGCGTAGAAGAGCGCGAAGAAGACAGCGAAGGCTGCGGCGCCAGCGATCACAGCGCTCAGAAGACCGGACCAATGATGCGTACCGGCGGAGGCGAGGACGAGCAGCGGGGCGCCGAGTGCGCCGGATGCGTACACGAGCGGCGAGGGAATTCGCATGTGCTTGAAATCGATCGCCGAGATCGCGACCAGCGCGGCTGTGAGCACGCAGTACGCGGGCAGAGCCCAGTGCGAGCTCAGACGCCACGCGAGCAGCACGAACAGGACCCCGGTCCCCAGCTCCAAGAGCGCGTCACGAGGTGGAATGTGCGCTCCGCATCTGCGGCACCTACCGCGGAGCACCACATAGGAGACGACCGGGATGTTGTCATAAGCCCGGATCGGCGCTGAGCAAGCCACGCAGTGGGAGGGCGGCGAAACGATCGACTCCTGGCGCGGCAGCCGGTCCACGACGACACCGACGAAAGAACCGATCACGAGACCGACAATGCCGGCAGTCACTTCCACGATCACTTCCATGCCTGCCCACCGATCTGGTCCTCAGAAGCGGTTCGCGCACACGCGAGTACAGCGATAAGGTGCACGACGTACCTCCGGGAATGGGGTGATTCCGCGCGTACCCTATCGAAGCTAGTATGAACACGTAGCGCGCGGTTACAAACGCTTAGCGCGCCCGCGCGTGGTCGTCCGGAGGGAAAGACGCGCATGCTGACCGAATATCCGAATGAACGGATAAAGAATCGTCAGCGCGCGCCCGATGGTATAAGGGGATGAGTACCACCGAACAGAGCACGCCGACTGCCGCGCGACGGCAGGTGTCGCCCTCCAAGGCGGAGGTAGCTGAGGCGCGGGCGCGTTCGAAAGAAGCCGGGCTCGAGTACGTCGACCTCGACCGATACCCGCTCAACGCCGCGGCGACCTCGTTGCTGCCCCAACAAGCCTCACGTCGTCACCACGCGCTCGCAGTCGGGTGGAAGTACGGCACCCCCGTCGTCGCAGTGTCGCGTCCGGACGACCTCATGGCGATGGACGACCTCCGAACGATCGTCGGACGGGACATCCACGCCGTTGTCGCCTGCGAGTCCCAGATCGACGAATACATCGAGCGCATGTACGCCCGGGAGCAAGCGCCTGCTGCCAACAACCACACCCGCTCGACGCGAGCCGAGTCCGAATCTGCGATGAAGACGCCGTCGGTGTCAGCCTCGGCGCTTGCGGACGATCTTCCCCCGCCACCGCTAGCCCCGGGGACGGACGATCAGGGCCCTGACGAGCCGCTGGTCGCTCGGGAGGCGTCGACTCCCCCTTCAGAGTTTGATACCGAGGCGTTACTCGACCTGCTCGAGGACATGCCGCCTTCGCCGCCATTGTCCGAGGCGGCAGAGACCATAGACGAGGAGGCCAAAGCGGTCGACGTCCTGGATGTGAGCAAACTCATCGACGCCTCCAACGGTGACGGCGGCGCGTCGAAGGGAGATCTAGAAGCTCCAAAGCGCCAGACCCCAGAGCTCGCCGAGCTGCTCGTGAGCTCGGGGCAGGTCACCCGTGAGGAGATGGAAGCCGCACTACGCGAAAAGGCGGCAACAGGAAGGTCGCTCGGCGAGATCCTGAGCGAGCTCGGACTGGTGTCCGAGGAGGACCTGATCCGTGCGTCGGCCGCCGAGGCCGGCATGGAGTTCGTCGACCTCAACGAGCAGCCACTCGACCCGGAGGCGACAAAGCTGATTCCTGAGGCGCTGGCTCGGCGCCACCGGGTGCTCGCGCTCAGCTACCGCGGCGACACGCCGGTCATCGGCATGGCCAACCCCAATGACGTGTTCGCCATTGACGATCTTCGCAGTCTGCTCGGCAACGACCTGCACATCGTGGTTTGCAGCCCGGGACAGGTAGCCGAATACCTCTCGCGCGTTTACCGCCACGACCGCGAGACCACCCTCGCCGCACAGAGCGCTGCATCACAAACCTCGGCCGGTGACGAGACCAAGATCACCGAGCTGACCGACTTGCACGCGGTGGTCGAGGACGCCCCGATCGTCAAGTACGTCAACTTGATCCTCCGCCAGGCACTGCAAGAGCGCGCCTCTGACGTTCACATCGAACCGAGTGCCGACGACCTCCGGATCCGCTTCAGGATCGACGGGGTTCTCCACGAGGTGACCAGGTCGCCGAAAGCGATCCAAGGTGGTGTCATCACGCGTCTCAAGGTCATGGCCAGCCTCGACATTGCCGAGCACCGTGTCCCTCAAGACGGTCGTATCACTCTCACCGCGGGCCGGCGCGAGATTGACCTCCGAGTGGCGACACTCCCGACGGTGCACGGAGAAAAGGTCGTGCTTCGAGTGCTCGACAAGTCGAGCGCGTCTCTGAATCTCTCCGAGCTCGGATTCCTGCCACCTGTCGAGAAGCGATACGAACTCGCCTATCGCAAGCCCTACGGGACCATCCTCGTGACCGGCCCGACCGGTTCCGGCAAGTCCACGACGCTCTACGCGACGCTGAACGCGCTCAACTCCCCCGAGCGCAACCTGATCACGGTCGAGGACCCGGTCGAGTACCAGCTCCGTGGCGTGAGCCAGGTGCAGGTGAACCCCAAGGCCGGTCTCCACTTCGCCAACGCGCTGCGGTCCATCTTGCGTTCCGACCCAGACGTCGTGCTCGTCGGCGAGATCCGCGACCGCGAGACCGCTGTCATCGCCATCGAGGCGGCGCTGACCGGTCACCTCGTGCTTTCGAGCCTCCACACCAACGACGCCGCCGGTACGCCCATGCGACTGGTCGAGATGGGGGTCGAGGCCTTCCTCGTGGGCTCGGCGCTCGACTGCGTGCTTGCCCAGCGCCTCGCACGCCAGCTGTGCGAGAACTGTCTCGAGGAATACACGCCATCGGTCGAGGAGCTCGAGCTCATCGGCTTCACCGAAGCCGATGAGCCACCGAACGGCAAGCTGCGGTTCCGCAGAGCGGTCGGCTGCCAGGCCTGTAGCCGCACCGGCTACCGCGGCCGAATCGCTCTCCAGGAACTTCTGCTCATCGACGAAGAAATTGAACGGGCAGTCATCGCCCACAGCTCAAACGACGACATCCAACGCCTAGCCCTCGAACAGGGGATGGTTCCATTGCGTCATGACGGACTGCGCAAGGCAGCGCTCGGCATCACGAGCCTCGAAGAAGTACTGAGGGTGGTCGTATGAGTCCCGACCACCGGTCCCCAACTGAATGGTCCAAGCGGCTCGTCGAGGCGCTGGTCAGCGCTGGCCTCATTCCAGCCGATACCGCTGGCGCTGTGCTGTCAGAAGCCGCCTCTTCAAGCCGACCAGTCGCGGCGGTGCTCGTCGACCGTGGGCTCGTCGGAGCCCCTGCGGCCCTCGCAGAGCTCTCCCGGATCTCGGGCATTGCGTCGGTCGACATCTCCGAGACCAGACCGATGGGTGAAGCCTTCCGTCTGGTGCCAGAGCTGTTTGCCCGCGAGCTGACGGCAATCGGCTACAAACTCGAAGGCGACCGCCTGACGCTGGCTTGCGCCGAGCCGATCGACATCTCCCAGTTGCGCGAGATCTCTGCGTTCCTCGGTGTCGAGGTCGACGGCTGCCTGCTGGCCGATCCCGTCGCGATCGAGCATCTCATGAATGCCGTGTACCCCCGATTGTCCTCGGATGAAAAGAGCGCTACACCCGTTACGGCACCGACGACTGCCGAAGTGGGCGCCGGGTCTTCGGCCGCAATGGACGCACCTTCGATGATGGACACGCCGGCGCCGGTACAAACGCCCGAGCCGGTGATGGCCGGCTCCCAGCTCGCAAATGCCGCCTCGTCCAACGGGTCGTTCGAGCCGCACTACGACGCGAGTGACTGGCAGGCCGACTACGGAGCCGACCTTCGGAGCACGACGCTGCCGGCCGCGTCCGGGGGCATGCCCGACATCGAGCCGTTCACGCCGACGCTCAACCCCGATGGCACTTTGGACATCGACGAACTGCTCACCTACGCGGTGCGCAACGGGGCTTCGGACCTTCACCTTGCTAACCAGCTACCGCCCGCAATACGCATAGACGGCTCTCTTAGGCCGATCGAAGGCCTGGCGCGCGTCGACAACGAGCAGATTCGCGAGATGTTGTACCGGATCCTGACACAAGGACTCCGTGAAAGATTCGAAGCAGAAAAGGAACTCGACACAGCCCACACGATCATGGGTGTCGGCCGTTTCCGCGTGAACGTCTTCCAACAGCGAGGCTCGATCGGGACGGTCATGCGCGCCATCCCCCACGAGATCCCGCCATTCGACACCCTTGGCCTGCCCCCGATCGTTCCCACATTGGCCGAGTTGCGGCGCGGGCTCGTCCTGGTTACTGGGCCGACAGGATCGGGCAAGTCGACGACGCTCGCTTCGCTCATCAACATCATCAACATGTCGAAGCCACTTCATATCGTGACTGTCGAGGACCCTATCGAATTCCTCCACACGCACAACCGCTCGATCGTCAACCAGCGCGAAGTCGGTTCCGACACAAAGTCGTTTGCCGAGGCGCTTCGTCACGTGCTGCGTCAAGACCCAGACGTCATCCTCATCGGTGAGATGCGCGACACCGAGACGATCGCCACGGCGCTGACCGCTGCCGAGACCGGGCACCTCGTATTCGCGACCCTGCACACCCAGGACGCCCCGCAGACCATCGACAGGATCATCGACGTGTTCCCGAGCGCCCAGCAAGACCAGATCCGGATCCAGCTCGCCGGGTCCCTGGAGGCTGTCGTGACTCAACAGCTGGTGCTCGCTGCCAGCGGTTTCGGTCGCACGCCGGTAGCAGAGGTCATGATCTGCAACCCCGCGATCCGCAACCTCATCCGGAGTGCGAAGACCCACCAGATCTACTCGCTGATCCAAACAGGTGCAGCATTGGGAATGCAGACGATGGACCAGGGTCTCGCTCGCGCCGTCCAGTCCGGAGCTATCACCGAAGCGATGGCCTTCGACCGCTGCCACGATCCGAACGAGCTCCGCGACTATCTAAGGCAACGATGACCGCCGCTCTTGTCTCTCGTCTGGAGGACTGAAGCATGCCAACCACGACCTTCGACTACAAGGTCCGCGACGCTGACGGCAGGATGGTCAAAGGTCAGCTCGAGGCAGACAGCATCCCGCTGGTAGCTGCCCGCCTCAGAGACATGGGGTACGCGCCGGTCGAGATCAAGCCTGTGTCGCTGAACCTCCGGCGCGAGATCAACATCCCGGGCGTCACCGACCGTGTCGCGCTGAAAGACGTCGCACTGATGAGCCGCCAGCTGGCGACGATGGTCTCGGCAGGGCTGACCCTTGTCAGGGCGCTCGGCGTGCTCGCCGATCAGATCGAGTCCAAGCCACTTCGCGATGCGATGCTCCAGGTGCGAACCGACGTGGAGCAGGGCTCGTCGTTGTCAACCTCTCTCGAGAAGCTCCCCAAGGTGTTCCCGCCGCTTTACATTGCGATGGTTCGAGCCGGCGAGGTCGGCGGTCAGCTGGACTCTGTGCTCCTCAAGCTTTCGACCACTCTCGAGAAGCAGGTGGAGCTCCGCCAAAAGGTTCGCTCGGCCATGGCTTATCCGACCATCGTGTTCTGTGCTGTCATCGTGATCGTCACGGCGATGATGATCTTCATCGTCCCCATATTCAAACGCCTGTTCACGTCACTGAACGGGACCCTGCCGCTTCCGACACGGGTGGTCATCGGTATCTCCAACATCGTCGCGAGCTTCTGGTTGCTCGTGGTCATCGCTGTCATCATCCTGATCGTGGTCTTGATGCGCCGGTGGATCGCGACTCCGAGCGGCAGGCGGAAGTGGGACGCGTTCAAGCTTCGTCCGCCTGTGTTCGGCCCCCTAACGCACAAGGTCGCACTTGCCAGGTTCTGCACGACCTTCTCCTCACTGTTGTCGGCCGGGGTCCCGGTAATCGAGGCGCTCGACATCGTCTCGATCAACGCGGGAAACCAGGTGGTCGCCGATGCCCTAATCGGAGCCCAGGAGGGAGTCCGTGAAGGCAAGAACCTCTCGAGCATCCTCGCTCAATACCCGGTAATGCCGATCATGCTGACCCAGATGGTCGAGACCGGCGAAGAGTCTGGAGCACTCGACGACATGCTCGACAAAGTGGCCACCTTCTACGACAACGAGGTGAACGCGACCGTGGACAGCCTGACGTCGATTCTCGAGCCCTTGATCATCCTGTTCATGGGTGCATGCATCGGGGCCATCGTCATCAGCCTTTACCTCCCGATGTTCGACTACGTCAAGCTGCTGCAAAAGCCAGGGGCGTGACCACGAGGTCGAAGCCTTTCCCCGGTCCCAGGGGTCATTCCGTCATACGGCGTCTTTTCTCGCCGGCTCAAGAAGCAATCCGAAAAGGCCGATATGTAAGGCCTCGTGTTAGCTCTTCTCCGGGCCGGCTTGGACAACTAGTCAACGTCTTGGTCCGAGGGTATCGGTTAGCCGAAACGAGAATTGGAGTGACAACGGTGTCTATGTCGGTTTGGCTGTCAGGACCGAAGGACGCGCGGGGCCGATGGGCCATATTCGAATCCCGGTCTTTTCGAGGGTCAACCACTAACATGTCTTGGTTAGTTGGCAACACTGTGAGTTTGTTCTCAGTGTCAGGAGCACATTGATGGCAACGGGACGCTTGGGTGTAGAAATCAGCAGCAGCGCTGTCCGGATGGCCGAAGTGGTCGCCGGACGTGGACGACCTGAGCTCGTCCGGATCGGTCAAGTCGCCCTGCCTCCGCGAGCGGTACTTGACGGTGTAATCCTGGACCTCGGCGCAGTTCGGGTCGCGCTCGAGCGCTGTATCAAAGAGGGCGGCTTCTCCTTAGGAGATGTGAACCTGGGAATTGTGGGCCTCCGAGCAATCACGCGCGAGCTCGGGATGCCGCTCGTGCCCGACTCGGAGATCGACTCGGCTGTGCGGTTGCAGGCACTCGACGTCATCCCATTCGCTATCGACAAGGCGATCATCTCGGCGCGGCCCTTGGAAGAGACCGTCGGCGCCAACGGGATGCCCGAGAGGCGCGTTCTCGTCGCGGCGGCCCACCGCGACCTCGTTGATCCTCTTGTCGAGATAGTTACTGCAGCCGGACTGACACCAATCAGTATCGAGCCGACATCTTCGGCAATGATTCGGGCTCTGTTCGACCCGACCACAGCCATCGACGGCCCAGAGGCGATCATCGCCGTCGGTGCGGGGCTCACCAACGTGGCCGTTCATGAGAACGGTGTCCCCCACTTCGTCAGAACGATCGCAGAAGGTGGCGATTCAGTCACCGCTGCGATCTCGAGCGTGCTCGGCCTGCCGGTAGCCGACGCCGAGATCCTGAAGCGGAATCTCGATGATCCCTCGGCCCATAACCGGGCGGCTCTGGTCGCGGCACGCGAAGCATCGATGTCTCTGATCGCGGAGTTGCGAAGCTCCATCGACTACTACGCCACTCTGACGGGCCGCAGCCCGGTCCGTCGGGTTGTTGTGACCGGAGGCGGCTCGCGTCTGGCCGGCTTCATAGAGCAGCTGCAACAGCAGCTTCATCTGCCCGTCGTGGCCGGGAGCGCCCTCAGCCGGATCGACTGCTCTCGACTCAACCTGCCTCCCGAGGAGGTAACCAGGCTCGACTCCGCTGTGGCGGTTGTCGTCGGGCTCTCGTTGCCCGGTTCCAAGGACGTCAAGGAGCTTGATCTGCTCCCGCCCGAGGTGATAATCGGACGCAAGCGCAAGCAGGTGGAGCGCTCGGCCATTCTTGTAGGAATAGTGATCGTGGTCGTGATGGTCGGCTTCGGGGCGTACCGCTTCCTCAAGGTGCACAACGCCGAGAACCAGGTAGCGAACCTCCACACTCAGATAACAAACTTGAGCGCTCAGATCCCCAAGTACAGCAAGGTCCAGCAGGAGGATTCTGCGATCCAGAGTCTTTCTGCGATCAGCAGTCCCCTTGTGACAGACGAGGTCTATTGGCCCGGTGTGATCACGGCGCTTGACAAGGCAACTCCCGCGGGTGGAATAATCTCCAGCTTCTCCGGCACGGCGGTTCCTCGTGCGGCGCCCGTTACGCCGACAGCCGGTACACCTGCTACCCCGCCGCCTACACCTGCCGAGACGCAGATTGCGAATCTCGACATCTCGCTCGAATCGCCGACCGGCTATACGTACTTCCGAAACTGGTACTACTCCATCACAGGCTCCGGCAAGCTAACCGTTATCGGGTTCAGCGGAATCACCCAAGCTGCCACAAAGCAGGTCACCTTCACCGCCACAGTAGGAGTCACAGGCGAAGTCACTTCAGTCCGGGCTAACGAATTCCAGGTGCCGAAATGAACCGACTAGGAAGTTTCAACTTTGACTTGCTGAAGTCGAAAGTGGTGCTCATCGTTACGGGTGCCGTAATAGTTCTGCTGCTTGTCTGGTGGTTCGCGTGGATGACACCTGAGGCGAACAAGCTCGCATCGGTGCAACAGCAGGCGACGACCAATAGAACCACGGTGACCCGGCTGAACTTGGAGCTGGTAGGGCTGAAGGCGGAGAAGAAGCGCGTGCTGAGTGAGCTTCCGTTTCTCAAGAAAGTGACCAAAGCCATCCCGCCGACGCCAGACCCACCTGGGATCGTCGACTCTCTCAGCACCCTATCGGACAAGACGAGCTGCGATCTGTTGTCGGTCACGCCTGCTGACACTCCGGTCGGCAGTGGTGTAGCGGGCCTTTCGGATATTCCTGTCTCATTCACGATCTCAGGAACTCACGAGAACGTGTTTGCGTTCTTGAAGGGCTTCTACGCGATGACGCGTCTTATGACGATCAACAGCGTCGGTCTTTCTGCGGGAGCCACGAACCCGAACATCCTGGCCGTCGGCGACGGTCAGACTTACTCGATGACCGTGAGCGCAACGGCCTACACGACCTATGTCGCTCCGGTGGCCGCCGCTTGAGCCGAGTGAGTGGCTGCAGCCCGGCTTCGCGCGATCTGCCCGGTTTCGAGTTTGTGCTCTCGATGACCCGTAACTTCGCGGCCGAAGATGAGCTCTCTTCGAATTCGTAGCCGACGCCGCTTTGTTCACGAGCCGGCTAGTGACATGTCAGCGTGATTAGATGAAGAATTAGTCGGAATCGGGAATTTCCACGCGCTCCGCGCGTTCCAACTGGTAGAACCCCTGAAGGAGGAGCCTGCCATGGCGCGTCGCGGACGAC
>Ga0182027_10007809_pt1 | contig 15686 bp, 13 predicted proteins | sample 712E1DmetaG_FD_121300 | JGI IMG/M metagenome (GOLD analysis project Ga0182027, IMG submission 121300) | Permafrost microbial communities from Stordalen Mire, Sweden - 712E1D metaG (Illumina Assembly) | ecosystem: Environmental > Terrestrial > Soil > Wetlands > Permafrost | place: Sweden...
ATATTCTATTGGAAAGACCCGTTTGGACGCTGGGTCGAGTGGGAAACAACGACAGCTATTCCCCAAGCCGAATGCGGCAAGCCGGTAATCTATCTCTACCCGACGCAGACCGAAGCCGTTAGCGTGAAGCTCGGAAGCAATATCACTGTTGAAAAAAGCGATCCTCAATATACGAACGGTTGGAACGTAACCGCCGAACCGAATGGAGCGCTCACGACCGTCGATGGAAAAACCTTCCCGTATCTTTATTGGGACGGCAACGGCGCGTCATACAATACGCCAACGACCGGCTTCGTGGTCGCGCGCAATGATGTCGAGGCAACATTCAAATCAAAACTTGCGCAGCTTGGATTGAATGGAAAAGAGATCACCGACTTTAACGACTTCTGGGTACCAATCGTCACCAAGTCGCCATACGCGCTCATCTCCTTCGTGCCGCAAGATGAGTGGAGCAAGGCCGCGCCGCTCGCCATCTCCCCGGCTCCGCAAACCGTGATCCGCGTCTTCATGGACTGGAAGCCGCTCGCGGAACCGATCTCGATCGCGCCGCAAACACTTCCCCCGACCCCGGTGCGCACCGGCTTCACCGCCGTCGAGTGGGGCGGGTTGCTGTACCGGTAATTCTCATTGCCGAGCAAGTTAACGACGTATCACATAGCCGGGTAAAGTTACCAAAAAGACCGTCCAAAGAACGGTCTTTTTAGTATTTTCCCCTTGAGACAGTTATTCTCGATCGAGAATAACTGTCTCAAAATTTTTTTCCTAGTTTTCATATGATTTATAGATCCTTACCCATTTTTCGATCTTCAAAATATTCACGATGCGTCTGATCCCCGCGCTCATTTCTTTTCGCGCGCACCAAACGCTTCGTTGATGGTAAACGAACCCGATCCTCTTCAACATATTCCTGAACTGATCGCGCGCGGCATGAGCCGCTTCAGGTATATCAAAGACCACCATGCAATATTCTCCGGTCGACAACAATGGCGAACGATGCTTTAGCATGGCCTCGATCGCGGCTATTTCGCCGCTTTCCGTAAGCGTTTCTACGACCAACCGACCGATCTCTTTGCTCTCGATCCATCCCTTATTTTTAAGCCGATCAAAAGCGCGACGATATGTCCGGTGATATTCCTCGCATTCAGCCATGTATTCGCGCGCGTCTTCAATTGACATGCCCATGCATAAACTTTGATGACTCCTCAAAAAATTCATGTCATCGACCAATTCAAAAAGACCGATGAGAACGCGCCCGGCGGCGGTAAGCGATTGGAACGCCGCGCTTTTTGCCGCGTTTTTCATTTTTTCTTTGTTCATATTCTTGAGACAGCTTTTCTCGATCGAGAATAATTGACTTAATCGGATAAAATAAAACGCCCCGGGGAATCCGCCCAAGGCGCTCTATTGCTTTCCAGTCGCAACCATTTTTAAAATTGTTAATGCCTCCCGCCGGTTACCGGCCGGTACTCCCAACGTCTTTATTGCTGTTGAGCGGCGGTTTGCTCGACCGCTTCAACCGGTCCGGTGCGATGCTCCGCGTAATACCAATAAACCGCGCCGATTGCAACGATGATGGCGGCGGCGATGAGCTTAATGGTGCTGCGTTTGGAGATCATGTTTTTTCTTCTTAGCTTTCTTCCACTTAAAGAATATCACCAAGAGCGCGGCTATGACAACCGCCCCGACAACGACCTGGTCATCCAAGCCCATGTTCCACGCATATTTGGCGCGGGTTGCAAGAGCGGCCAAGCTGTTCTTTTGCGCCAAGGACGGCGTGCACGCCATGCCGGAATCCGGCGCATAATCGACGGTAAGTCGCGTCGCATCGCTCACGCCGACGCCGACCTTCCAATACGCCGGCGCGGTTTTGGCAACCTCTGAATAAGGGATATTCAGGGTATATCCGTCATTATTCATCGAATAAGTCGCTTTGGTCGGTTCGAGCAAGAACGCGTTCTGCTGCGGATAAAAAACCTCTCTGGATATTTTCCATTGGCCGCCATTGTAGGCGATCCCGTAAACCGTATCCGCCCCAAGCCGGGGTCCGGCGGTCGCGTTATTGTCCATGCGTCCGTCAACGTCCAAATATAATGCGACGGAAACCGAGAGGCGCGGATTTTGCTGCGCCGGACTTACGGTCTTCACAACGACCTGCCAGCCGGCGGAGCCGGCCGTCATTTGCGCGCCGGAAATATCAACGGCGTCCGAGCCGGTCATAAGCGACCCCTGGAGCGACGCCATATCGCTCAAATTGTCCAAAACCAAACGACAATCAGACATAACAGATGTAAGAACTAACAACTAAGAACTAAATACCAAAAATCCAATTTCTTGATTTTATTCTGCCTTGGGCTTGACCAAAGGATCGTTGATGTTTGAATTTTCATTTTGGAATTTAGTTCTTAGTTGTTGGTATTTACCCGAAAGGTTAAAACCTTTGACCTTTTGGGTTGCCATGACCGCGCGAACGCGAAAAGTCGCCGGCGTGCGGTAGCGGGTGACGTTGCGGTTGGTTTTACGGGCGTAATTCTTCATTGCTCTAACGAATTACGAATATTTTACGAATTTACTAATAGGTCTTTCTGTGAAGTTATTGGTAAATTAGTAACTGATTTGTATTAGTTAGCACATTACCACGAGCCGCCCCCGCCGCCGCCGAAGCCGCCTCCCCCGAAGCCGCCGCCGCCAAATCCTCCGCCGCCGCCTCCGCCGTGCGCGGACGGCGCCACCGTGAGCGCATGGCCGATCGTCGAGGTCGCATTCGTGAGCGTGCTCGCAAAAAGGATCGGCGACCAGCCGTTCATCATGCCGCCCCGGTACCACGACGGCGGCTCCTTATCAATGCCCTCAAAAGTCTTGGCCCACTTGTCCACCACTCCAAATGCCATTGCATACGGCAAATATGTTTCGAAAATATTTTCTTTTTCTTCCCATTGCAGTTTATATTTTTCGGCTTTTGACAAGTATTCCTTAAAACCCAGCGCTTGGGCATAGGCGGCGGCGCCCTTGACCGTCCGCGCCGGCATGAAATACCCGAAGAAAATGATGATCGCGCCCGGAAGGAATAACGAAATAGCGGCGGTCGGACCATCTACCGCGAAAGCGGAGGTAAATGCTCCGTAGAGAAAAAAGAGAACCAAAAAAAGATAAGCAACGCCGGCGCCGACATAGGCGCTGCGCACGGCCTGCGGGTTTTTCGCGAACCAGCCGCGGTCGACGACGGCGGCGGCCATCTGCGCTTTGGCCACGGTCGCCGTCGCGTAAAACTTGTCCCTAAGGTCGGAAACGTCGACAACGCTCCCCGTTGCGGCGCCCTCGCCGAACAAGCCGTTGAGGATGTTCACTTCATAAGAAGCAAGCGCGGCATCATCCGCCGGCGGTTTTTTCAGTTCAAAAGAATATGACGATGAAGGAATGATGATGTTCGTTGACGCGGTCTCGGTGATATTCAAGTATCCCTTTACCGCCAGGTGGACAATGGTGGCGGTCAATTCGCGGTTGTCGGTTTTTTCAGAAAATAATACGCCGAGTTCGGCCGGGTTGGCGCCCTCCGGCGGTTCATATTGAACGACGAGCGCACCTTCCGGTTTTGGATCGCGGCCGCGCTTGAACCACAACAAGAACATAACGGCAAAAACAATGATCGGCCAAAAAACGATCCAATTGTCGGCAAGCCAATTTTCGACCGCTTGGGCGGCGGTTGGCGGGGCAACAACGCCCTTTGGCCAGCCGACCACGATCGTGAGCGGCTTTCCGCCATCGGCGTTGAACTGCGCCGCGCCGTCTTTCGCGTTTTGAACGCAATCGCCGGGGGAACTCGAACCCAGCTCGGTGAAACATTTGGTCTTTATATCCCCCGCTTTAACATTCCCCGGTAAAACAACCGCGGCGCTGATCTTGTCCGGCATGCCCAGATCATTCCACGGCTCGGTGATCACGTTCCAATATAACTGGTCCATGTTCGACAAATACAGGAGCGCTCGGGAAACGGTATAAGTGATGACATATGTCTGCGGTCCGGTGATAAGCACATTCGGATCGCCGATCTTCACCTCTTCGTTATCGCCCGCAGCCGAAACGGAATATTCCAAATTATTTCCGCTGTCATCGGTGACGGAAATTATCTTTACACGAAGATTAAAAGGGTTGCCGGTGCCGGTCGCATATTTGACAGGGATGTCCCGGAATATTCCGTGGCGCTGGTCGGGCAAATTTACATCGATCGTTTCTTTGATCGTGAGCGTCGAGGTCGCTCCAACCTGTATTTGCTGATCAAACGACGAAAAGCCGCTCGCAATGGCCGGCGTGCCGCAAGCAATAATGAGTGCTGAAAAAATGATAATGAAATATTTTCGCATATGTATTTTTTCTACGTGCCACGAGCCACGCGCTATTTAAGATACTTCGCCTTGGCCGCATTATGCTCGGCAAGCGTTTGCGAATAGATCACCGATCCGTCGGGCGCGGTCAAAAAGTACAAGTAGCTGTTGGGGGTCGGCGCTTGCGCCGCCTTGATCGAATCAAGACCCGGGTTGCAAATGGGGGTCGGCGGCAGGCCGGCATGCTTATACGTGTTCCACAACGAGTCGACGTTAAGGTCGTCGGACGACACGGATGCTGAATTTTTTCCGGTCGCGTAATTGACCGTTGAATCAAGCTGGAGCGGCATACCGGCGGCAATGCGGCGCTTCATTATGTCGGCCACTTTGGCGCGGTCGGCCGGATCCTTAACCTCGCGTTCGACGAGCGACGCCAAAATAAGCGTGGTGTAATCGGGGCTGGGCGACAGCGAAGCGACCTTGGCCGCATAGCCGTCAAGCAGGCGCCGCACCACCGTTTTTGCATCGGACGATGCGTAAAAGAGATAAGTGTCGGGGAAAAGATAGCCTTCAAGGTTATTTTGCACCGGCTTGTAGGCGAGGAACGGATAGTCTTTGAGAAGCGCGGCGTCGATATTGGCCTGTTTTCTTGGTTCGCCGGTAACCTTGAAAAGATCGGCGTCAGTTCCGATGATCTTATTTTGAACCAAGCGATCGGCGATATCTTTAAGGCCAAACCCCTCGGGGAAGGTAACGCTGATCTCGCTTTGCCCTTGCACCGAAAGAGTTTTAATGGCGTCAAGCGCGGACATGCCTTCTTTAAAAATGAAGGTTCCGGCATGAAAATCCTTAAATCGGCCCGAGAGATCGGCGACGGCGGTAAAAACGGCGTTCGAAGAAATAACGCCGGATTTTTTCAAAATATCGGCGATCTGCGCGGTCGTCATGCCGCTTCCGATCACGATCGGCTGGCTCAAGGCGTCGGCGGACGGTTTTTTCAAATACGCCTCGTAAGAGGCCGCGCCGATCGCGATAATAATGATCAAAAAAACAACCGTGCTGATGAGTTTTGTCATATATGTTTTGGTTGACGATGCTTCGTGCGCAAAAAATTATGGATCAAACGATGCACAGCGAAGGCGCAAATAAAACCGAGAAAGCAGCCGGCGACGACATCCGAAAAATAATGCACGCCGACGAAGACGCGGGCCAAGGCGATAACCGCGGCCAGGACCAAAAGAACGCCGCCCCAGCGACGATCGGCAAAATACACGGCGAACGCTATGGCGAAAGCGATGGACGCGTGGTCCGACGGAAATGACTTGTCCAACGGCGATTTGTCAATAAGCGTGCGCGCCGCGGCAAGTTCCGCAAAAGGGCGCGGACGAAAGTATAACAAGCCGATCCCTTCGCTCGCGAGCCAAGCGACAGCGCCGGAAACGGCCGCGCCGGCAAAAGCCCAGCTCCGCCGGCGATCTTGAACAAAAAACACGATGACCGCCGCCGCTTCGATCCAAATAAGAATGGAGGCGCAAAAAACGCCGATCCCGTCCAAAACGGGCGAGATTCCGACGAGCCTTTGAATTCCGTAAAAGATGGCGATATCCATTGGTTATCGAACCTTAAATTATTTCTGCGTCCCTGTCCAGAAAAAGTCAGTTCTTTCCACCGATCTCTTCGGTCGCATTTTTGGCGGCGGGCTCGGTAACGGGTCGCAAACGCACCGGCGCGGCAATGACCTCGGGCTTGCGCGAGCCGCGCAGATCAAGCGGGAAAGACTGGGTTTTCCAATATCCTTGTCTCGTTGCGGTCAGGTAAAAAACATTGGGACCGACCACGAAATTATAACGGCCGGCCTTGTCGGTCACGCGCGTTTCGATCAATTTGTTGTAGGGCGCGCTAAAGAGGCGCACCACGGCATGGCTTAACGGGTTGCCGGTCTTCTCATCCTTGACCGTTCCCCATTCAGCCGGCTGTTTCGGGCGCGACAGGCGGCGGAAAATGAGATACAGCGCCAGGTTGATCACGAACAGGCCGCCGACCATGGGTGTCGGAGTGATGACAAAAGCGATGAGCGTCAGAGCCAATCCGATGAGCGAGATGGAATAGCGGAGGTTGTTGCGCACGAACCGTTTGATGAAATCCCGGTCGCTAAGGTCGGAACCCGCCGGATCGAGCGGCACCGACGGGTTCACCACCAGGCCGGAGCCCGCGACCGAGAACTTCTGCCCGAAATACAGATTGGCAAAATTACCGTCCTCGCGTTCGCCGGCAAGCGACGCCGACGGAAAAACATAGCCGGGCTTCAACGCCTCAAGCCGGTACGTTCCCTTGCCGACGAAGAAAAAAATTCGGCCGGCCTTGTCGGTCACGCGCGTTTGCACGACCCGTTTTGTTTTGTCGTCAATAAGGCGGACGATCGCCAAGTCGATCGGCATTTTTTTTTGCGAATCATAGACAACGCCCCAGGCGTAATCCTTGCGCTTGCTTAAGAGCAGGAAGGGCTGGGTCAAAAGCAGGAAAAAAAGCGCGCCGATCTGGCCCAAGGCCCCGGCCGCGGAAGCGGCGGTTGCCGCAGTCGACACGGCGGTCTGCACCGCCGACTGCACCGCGACTCCGGCCGCGCCGGCCGACGATATTCCCGTGGCGGCCGAGACAACCGCAGCCGCGGTGGAAACGGGCGCCACCACGTTGCCGGAGACGGCATCGACCGTCGGGTCGTTCCGCACTTTATTGATGGTCGTTGCGGCCGCGTCGAGCGCCGGCAAGACCACACTTGTGAACCGGTCGGTGGGCGAAGAAGAAACGCGCGCCAATATTTTCGCGGCCTCCTCGGGCGGGGCGGAAACATTCTGGAGCGGACCGGCCAAATATGCCCCGGCCGGCATGCCGTTTATCGGCGCCTCCAGCACGAACTCGATCTTGAAAGAGGGACAATTGTTCAAAAAACAGTGCGTGCCGTCGCTGTTCAAGGAATAATAAAGATAGTCGGAGCCGCCGCCCTTCGGGTTGGCGGGAACGCTTTCAAGATACGGATCGCCGGAAACAACGGAAGAAAAACCGCCTAACGACGACAACATCGTCGCGTTGCCTTTTCCAAGCGCCAACCCTACAAGACCATCCGTTTGATCGCTCGGATACCCCCCTTCGCCGCCATAATAAAATTCCAAAGCCGTGCGGATGGAATCCATGTCCGCAAGCCGACGGGCGTTCCTGGCGTTCATGCGCGTATTCGACAAATTGACCGTGCTGATGCCCGCTAATAGACCGATGATGGTCATGACCGTTAAAAGTTCGACCAATGTAAAACCTCGGCGATGTTTGTTCACCATGCTTATATTCTAACGAAAACGCGAATATATTACCAATTTACGAATAACCCAAATATCACGAACGATATTATTGGTAAATTAGCGGCTGATTCGTTATTAGTTAGCACTCAAACCTGACACACCGGGCAAAAGTAGGTGCCGCGGCCGGCGAGTTTGGTTTTCTTGACCACGCCCCCGTCGCGCCGCAGGCACGGCTCACCTTCGCGGCCGTAAACTTTCAAATTTTTTACGTTCGTTCCCGCCTCGCCGTTCGCATCGACGTAAGCGTCGGCCGACGTGCCGCGATTCTTGATCGATTCGTTAAGAACCTTGCGAACGCCTTTCCACAGATCAAGATTTTCTTTCTTCGAAAGATCATTCGCCGGGCGGTCGGGGCGCACGCGGGCGGAATACAAGGCTTCGGCGGCGTAAATGTTGCCGACTCCGGCCACGCAGGCCGGGTCCATGAGCGATTGCTTGATCTTCATGCGCGGACGCCGCGCCAAGCGCGCCGCGAGAACGGCGGCGGTAAACGACGGTTCAAGCGGTTCCGGACCGAATTTTTGCGCGGCCAGATAGGCCTCGAGTTCGTCAGCGGAAAATAATTTCAGAAATCCGAAGCGGCGGTAATCCTCCCACATGACCTGTTCCCCGTCCGACAATTTAAAAATAACAAAGGTATGTTTGAAGGGTGGCGCGTTTTTCCCCATGAGCAAGACGCGGCCGGTCATTTTAAGGTGGATCGCAATGGCGCGGCCGTTCGAAAGGTCGATCATCAAAAGTTTGGCGCGGCGGCGGACGGCGACGATCTTGGCCCCGACCGTTCCTTTAATAAGCGCCGCAGCGACGACGTTCAACCGCTTTGCCGACAAAACCTCGGTCGTTTTGATCATTTTGCCGACGACGGCGGTTTCGAGTTGGCGTCTGATTGTTTCAACTTCGGGCAGTTCGGGCATGGTCAGGTTGTAGCTATTTAGCTTGTTAGCTTTTTAGGACGGAGACGATTCACGCATTGTCCACAGCATTGCATTTAACATTTTCATCACCTCAACAAGCAACTCTTCTATGGTTTTTATTTTATCCGCAGATCCAAATCCGAGCCGTTTAGCGATCTCTAGTTGTGTTTCAACTTCAGCTCCCGAGCCGTAACTGATAAATAGAAAATGGCAATATTCTTTTCTGCTACCGCGACGCCTTCCTTCGGCGATATTGGACGGAATCGAAACCGTCGCACGTTTAAGCTGCGAAGACAAACCGAAAACTTCATTTTTTGGAAATTCATCAGTCAACTTATAAATCAGCTCGACTAGGTCCATCGATTTTTTCCATACTGTCAGTTCTTTATAAGAATTTATCTCCATTCCTAAAAAGCTAACAAGCTACAAGCTAAAAAGCTAAATAAGGGCGCGGCCCGTCATTTCGTCCGGTTGCGGCAGGTCCATGATCTTCAAAACCGTCGGCGCCACGTCCCCAAGCACGCCGACCGGCTGGACGACCGAAAGGTCGGAGCCGACGCCTTCGGGCAGGCCCATGTTCATGCCTTCGTATTGTTTGCCGACTATGATGAACGGCACCGGCGAGGTGGAATGTTCTTTGTCTTTGCCGCCGGTCTGAACGTTCTTCACTTCCTCGGCGTTGCCGTGATCGGCGGTGATGAGGACGACGCCGCCGCGGGCCAGCGCCGCTTCAACAACCTTGCCGACGGATTCGTCGGTAAATTCGCACGCCCGCACCGTGGCCGCAAAATCGCCGGTATGGCCCACCATGTCGGGGGCGGCGTAATTCATGATAATGAGGTCGTAAAGATCCTCATGGATCGCGCCAACCGCTTTGGCGGTAACTTCGGCCTCCGACATTTCCGGCTTTTGATCATAACTTGCGACCCGCGGCGACGGCACCAATATCCGCTCCTCGCCGGGGAATGCTTCTTCGCGCTGGCCGTTCATAAAGAACGTCACGTGAGCGTATTTTTCCGTTTCTGCGAGGTGCAACTGGCGCAAACCGGCGTCGGAAACGACCTTGGCCAAGCACTCGGTCACGATATCCGGCGCAAACGCCACATGCGTCGGCAAACCCTTCTCATACTCGGTCATGGTCACGAAAAATATGTCCGGCTGATACACGCGCTCGAACTTGTCGAAGTCGGCCTGCACAAAAGCCTTGGTAAGTTCGCGCGTCCGGTCTTCGCGGAAATTCCAAAAAATTATCGCGTCGTCGGGTCCGACCACGGCAACGGGTCGATTATTCTCGGTCATGACCGTTGGAACCAGCTCTTCATCGAAGACCTTGTTCTCATAACTGGCTTTAATAGCCTCAAGCGGGTCTTCGGCGCGCGCACCGATCCCCTCGGCAATGGCGCGGTAGGCTTTTTCCACCCGGTCCCAGCGATTGTCGCGATCCATCGCGTAATAGCGGCCGCTTAACGAAGCAAAGCGGCCGACCTTGAGCCGCTTCATGACGGCCAAAGCTTTTTTTATAAAATCCGCGCCGGAATTGAATTGGGTGTCGCGACCGTCGGTGATCGCATGCACATAGACATCGTTGAGTTTTTCCTTGGCCGCGATCTGCAACAGAGCCGTCAGGTGGTCTTCGTGGCTGTGAACGCCGCCGGGTGAAAGCAAACCAATGAGGTGCAGGCGCGAATTATGCGCCTTTACGTAACGCATTGCTTCCAAAAACGCCGGATTCGTGAAAAAAGACTCGTCGGCAATGGCTTTATTTATCCGCGGCATGGTTTGATAATACACGCGGCCGGCGCCGATGTTCAGGTGCCCGACCTCGGAATTGCCCATCTCACCCCAATTAAGCCCGACCTCGGAGCTGGCGGCGGCGACGGTCATGGCGGGATAATTAGCGATCAGCCGGTCCAAGACCGGGATTTTTGCGGCAGTAATGGCGTTTCCGGACGAATCCGGCGCCACCCCCCACCCGTCGAGAACGATCAAGACAACGGGCTTTGGCCTGGTTGTTTTTTCCATAGTTTAATCTATAATACCATAATATGTCGGATCCGACCGCAATGAGTGAAGCGTTAAAGCAGATCACGGACGCCTACCGGGAGTTTTCGTTGGAATTAAAAGCCGTGGAAATAGAAAAAAACGACCTGGTCAGGGCTGTTTTGGAGCGCGTAAGCCGCGAAAAAACCGCTGATATTGAAAAAATCATTAAAGAAATGATCTATGAGCGCAAGAAACAGAAATAACGCCGAACGCAGGCCGGACCCCATCGGGTCGCTTGATACCGAGCATAAGATTGAGGTCGGGAAAGCCGACCGTGCAGCAAAAGTTGAAGGCGGCGATCTGGAAAAAGCCAACGAGCTCGTGATGCAAGCCCAGGCAAAAACCGCCGAGGCTTTGGCGGAACTGGCTTTGATCAGGGGCGGGCAGGTCGGCGCGGAAAATGCCAAGCTGACGCCGGTCGAGGTCAAAAAAGAGGGGGATTTGGAAAAGAAGGTCGAACAAGCTGAAGAGAAGTTCGAATATGCGGTGGACAAGACCCGCGTCAAAAAACTGGAAGGCAACGTTGACGAGCAATTGAAAACGCTCAACAACATGTGGAAAGAAATGGAAGCGGAAATGAAAAATACATCTTCCGCCGATCTTGGATTATACAAAAAACTTTATAAAAAAGGTTCAACACAGGATGAGTTCGGCAAATATTCCAAAATAAGCGCCAAGGAACAATCGCGCCTTAGCGCGTTTGAGGGGCCGGTCATCACGAGCGATGTCATAAAAAAAATGGCCAGCGGCGAAATGTCATGGACAATGAACGGCATTTATGCCGCCGGCAACGAGTTGCGCGCCGGCCGTCTTCCCGCGACCGGCAGCAGGCCCGAGGCCGCGCCGGCGGGAGCCAGCATCCATGAATTTCCAACCGGCAAAAAGATAACCCCCGCCGAAGCCGCCGCAGCCGCGCTTGCCGCCGCGGTGCTAATCGAAAGCGGCGAAACGCATGAGGCGCCGCGAAACATCGAAGAAGCGAGCGCCGAATACGACGCCGCGCTTCAAGAACAAAAAGGGCTTTTCGAAGAACGAGAGAACCTGAAGACCGACGCACGCATTCTCATCGACATCAACGAGACCAGAGATCCCGTCGCGCGCATGGAAATGATCTTGAAGAACATGGGAATGATCGCCGAGTATCTTCAGCTCTTCGACGCATCGGCGAGCGTCGAAAAGATACAGCAGATGTTCCCGAGCTTTAATCAGGATGAAGCGAAAAGCTTTAAAAATTTCATCGGTGAACTGAATGAACAGGATTTTTATGAGAAAGAGATCAAGCGCGGCTTGGCCTTCTCCGGCAATGATCGGATCCTTTTCATCGAAAAGGCGTTTACGAACGCGCTGGCGCAATCAGATTGGATGTTCAAAAAAACCAACGGTCGCTATGTTGAACTAAAAACCAAAATTGCCGCGTTGGAAAAAGAGCTCGCCGCCGCCAAGCGCCTGACCCCGGAGCAAGTGCTGGCAAAGGAAACGAACGAAGCCGAGGCGAAGCTGATGGAAGTGAGCGGGCGCATCAAGAGCTTGGACAAGGAATTGAACAAGGCTCGTCGCCTGCCGCAAAGCGCGGAAAATGATTTCCGCCTCGTCGAACTGACGCGAACAATGAAGGATCTTCAGGCTGAAAAAGAAAAAATTCGACGACGCTTGGATGAGCTTAACGCGCGAGGCGAAAAGCTCGCCGCCGAAGCCGCGGCCAAGGCCGCGTCCGAAGCGATCGAATATTCGCCCGCGAATTATGCCGGCGGATACAATGACGAACACGAACGCAAAGAAAAAGAAGCGGCGGCATTGGAAAAAGAATTTCCGCCGGGTACCGTCGTTAAAGTCGAGCGCAGCGACAAAACCATTGAAGAGGGGTGGCAAGTTACCGAGGTTAAAGACGGCAAAGCTTTGGTTATAATACATGACGGGGAATATGAAAGAAAACATCCGGGAGAATTCAAGATATTTAAAAAAAATGTCCCCTTGAGCGAATTAAAAGAATGGCAAATTACAAAAACGACCGCACCGGCCGGCAAATTCGAACGAGTCGAACCGGTCGAGGTGCGGCCGGACAGGCAGCTTGCCGCCGACATTTCCGAAAGCGAAAATCAACCGTCGCAGAACGCGAAACCGTCCGAGCGAGAACCGGTTGATCGCGAAACGGAAACAAGGGAAACCTTAAAACTGGCGCGGGAAATACTCGAGGTCCGCAAAGAAGCTTACGCCGCCGATATTGCCGCGGGCAATCTTTCCGCCGCCGAGTTGCGAACGATAAAAGAAAAACTCGCGGCCGTTGGCGCCGAAGCAGCCGTGGAAAAGGTCTTTACGTCAAGCAAGACCCGGGAATTCCGCATCAAACCTAAATTTCTTAACCAATTGAAACCGTTCGCGTCGAGCCTTTACGACCGCCTCATCATTGACACCGACGCGCTCATCGCGCTCGCCGAAAAAACCGAAGCCGCGGCGCCGCAAGCGGCCGAACCGAAACGCGACGTTCGCGCGGAAAAACGCGAAGCCGTTGCCGCAGTCATGGCCGCGTCGCGCGAAGCGATCAAAACAAAAGCAAATGAAGCGGGAGCAATGGATTCGAAAGGGCTTGAAACCGCTTACAAAGAGATCAATGCGCCCGAAGGATCAAAAGCGGTCAAAAAGCTGCTTCTCGACAAGGGCGTGCTCGCCGCTTCCGACGTTGAAAAACTTTCAAACGATGAGATATTCGCTTTGCGCAACGAACTGGCCGCCGTTTACCTTAAGGAGGTCGGCAAAAGAGCCGCCGCAAAGCGCGGCGAAAAAGCCGAACCAAAACCCGCTCCCAAAAGCCCGGAACGGGAGGCGGCTGAAAAAATCGTTGAATCGGCGAAAACAAAGTTCGCCGCCCGCATTGAAGAAGTCGCCGGCGAGAATATTCGTACTGTGGAGAAATTATACAGCCGGCTTGTGAACGCCAAGCCGGAAAAAATGGCGGAAGAACTGACGGACATACTCATGAACGGAAATTGCTTGACCAAAGATGAAAGGGCAAAATTAACGCCTGCCGACTTGAACGCCTTGCGCAGAGAGGCCATTAACATTTGCTTTGAGAAGATCAATAAAAAAGAAATAAAAAAACAGCCGCCCAAGGGAGGCGGCGGTGAACCGCCCGCGCCCGGCCCCAAGCCGGTCGAACCCGCGCCGCCCGTTGCCGCCGAAGCCGCGAGCAAAGAAAAAGAACCGCGGAGTGAAGCGTATCAAAGAACGGCGGACGCTCTCGCGGCTTATGGTGAAAAAAAGTTGGCTGCCACCCAAACAACCGAGGTGCACAAAGATACCATCCAATTCACCGCCTCAATGATAAGCTCACTTAAAAAGATGAGGTCTGATGAATACCGCAATCACCTCCATATCATCTTAAAGTTTGACATGCCCAAAGAAGACATTGATTCGCTCAACGATGGCGATCTTGAACTGTTGCGAACGATGGAACTCGCTAAAGAGGTCGAAAGATCGGAAAAAGAGATTGCGCTAAGCCAATCGTCGGGTGGCGAAAGACTGACCGCCACGGCCGAAGCCCCCCCGCCCCCGCCGGATAAAGGAAAAGAAAAGCGCGAGAAGGCGATGCAAGAAGCCGAACGCATTCTCGACGAAATCCACAAGCAAACAATGTCCAGAGTGGATGCCGGCAGCGTTGAAACACTGAAGGACGCCATTGAAGCGCTCGAGAGTGTAAAACCAGATGTGTATCGAGCGCACTTGACTGGATTCGGATTAACCGTCGAGATGGCTAACACGCTTACAGACGATGATATCGAACGTCTGCGCAGGGTCGAGTCCAAACAGGTTAGAGAGGCTTTTGATAAGGCGGAAGGATTGCTTAAAAAAGAGAGGGCAGCGGAACAAACTCCAGAAACAAACCTAAGGAAACGGGCGACCGAACTTACTCGCAGGATCCAAACAGAGATCAATCCCAAACCAGCGATCGTCATTCCTAAAAAAGGAATCCCCACAGAAACAATAACCGAGATCGAGGAATTGGTAGAAAAATATTTGAGGAAAAAGGATCCGGCACACTTGGATTCGATCAGAGAAAAGATCAAATGAACCAAAACCGCTCCGATGGACATCGGAGCGGTTTTCATTTTATTGTCTAAATTTCCCTTTCGATCTCAATGAGGCGGTTGTATTTCTCGACGCGCTCCGAGCGCGAGAGGGAGCCGGTCTTGATGTAATCGGCGTTGACCGCGACCGCCAGGTCGGCGATCGTCGTGTCGGCGGTCTCCCCCGAGCGGTGCGAAATGACCACTTTATAATCGGCCGCGCGAGCCAGGGCGATGGCGTCCATTGTTTCGGAGAGCGTGCCAATTTGGTTAAGCTTAATGAGGATCGCATTGGCCGCGCCGCGCTTGATCCCCTCTTTCAAACGCTTCACGTTGGTGACGAAAAAATCGTCGCCGACCAATTGCAACTCCGCGCCATAACGGGCGGTAAACTTGATCCATGCTTCCCAATCGTCCTCGGCAAGGCCGTCCTCGACCGAGATGAGCGGGTATTTCTCAAGCCACTTGGCATAGAGATTGATCATTTGGTCGGAGGTCAGCGTTTTTTTATCGGCCTTCAAAATATAACGTTTGGCCTTGGCGTCATAGAACTCGCTCGAAGCCGGGTCAAGCGCGATCGCAACCTCGGCGCCCGGCTTGTAGCCGGCCTTGTTCATGGCCGAGACAATGAGTTTCATGGCCGCTTCGTTGCCGCCTAAGCGCGGCGCGTATCCGCCCTCATCCCCCTTACCGGTATCAAAGCCCTTTTGTTTAAGAATTTTCCCGAGCGCATGAAAAATTTCCGCGCCGCAGCGCACCCGCTCGGTCATCGTCGTTTGCAATGGCACGATCATGAATTCTTGAAAATCGACCGTCCAGTCGGCGTGCGCCCCGCCGTTAAGCACGTTCATCATCGGGACTGGTAGGGAGTAGGGAGTATGGAGTATGGAGTATGCCTTGCGAATAAAGGCGTAGAGCGGGAGCTTGGCCGAGACCGCGGCGGCGCGGGCAACGGCCAATGAAACAGAGAGAATGGCGTTCGCGCCCAGCTTTGAC
>Ga0182027_10007810_pt1 | contig 15684 bp, 14 predicted proteins | sample 712E1DmetaG_FD_121300 | JGI IMG/M metagenome (GOLD analysis project Ga0182027, IMG submission 121300) | Permafrost microbial communities from Stordalen Mire, Sweden - 712E1D metaG (Illumina Assembly) | ecosystem: Environmental > Terrestrial > Soil > Wetlands > Permafrost | place: Sweden...
ACCACAGCGGGGGGCCGGCGGCCGGGGCCTCTGGCGCGGCGGCTCGCTCGGCGGGGCGAAGGTGGGGCTTGGGGGGTGGGGCTTCGGCTGCGGGGTTTCGGCGGGGAGCGGGGAGCGGGCCGCGGGGCGGCGGCCGGGGGCTTCGGCGAGGAGGCTTCGACGGGGAGGCGCAGGTGGGGCTTGGGCGGTGCGGCTTCGGCTGCGGGGCTTCGGCGGGGAGAGGGGAGCGGGCCGCGGGGCGGCGGCCGGGGGCTTCGGCGGCGCGGCTTCGACGGGGAGGCGCAGGTGGGGCTTGGGGAGTGGAGCTTCGGCTGCGGGGGCGGTGGCGGGGCGAGGGGAGCGGGCCGCGGGGCGGCTGCGGGGGCTTCGGCGGTGGGCCGGCCGCGGGGCTTTGGCCGCGGGGCTTCGGCGGAGAGGCGCAGGCGCGGCCTCGGCTGTGGGGCGCACCCGGCAGGCCGCGCGCCGGCGTGTCGCTGTGTTTTCATGGAAGGGATAACCATGAACGGAGCTGAATGTCTTTTGCGAACCCTGCTGGCGAATGGCGTGGACACGTGCTTCATGAACCCGGGCACGTCCGAGATGCAGTTCGTCAGCGCGCTGGATCGCGTGGCGGGGATGCGCGCGGTGCTTTGTCTCTTCGAAGGAGTCTGTTCGGGCGCGGCGGACGGCTATGCGCGCATGACGCGGCGGCCGGCGGCTACGCTGCTGCATCTGGGGCCGGGCCTGGCGAACGCTCTCGCCAATTTTCACAATGCGCGAAAGGCGCGGTCCCCGGTGGTCAGCATCGTGGGGCAGCATAGCACGCGGCACCTGCGCCATGACGCGCCGCTCACCGCCGACATCGAGGCGTTGGCGCGCCCGGTTTCAAGCTATGTCCGCACCGTGGAACGCGCGGAGGAAACCGGCCGGGAGGCATCCGCCGCCGTCGGGGCCGCTTGCGCCGCGCCCGGGCAGGTGGCCACGCTGATCGTGCCGGCGGACTTCTCCTGGAGCGAGGCGGGCGAGCCGGGGGCACGCTTGCCCCGTGCTTCCGCGCCTTGCCCGGAGCCCGCGCGCATCCGCGAGGCGGCCGCGATTGTCAGGTCCGGGGCGCCCGTGGGCCTGATGCTGGGCGGCGGCGCGCTGCTGGCTTCGGCCTTCGCGCCGGCTGCGCAACTTCGGGCGGCGGCCGGCATCCGGGTTTTCGGCGACCGTTACGCGGCTCGCTATGAAGGCGGCGGCGGCCGGGTGGCGCCGCTGAGGCTGCCATACTTCCCGGAGCCCGCGGAGGCGGCCATGGCGGGTTTGAAACATCTGATCCTGGTGGAAAGCGAACCGCCAGTGTCGTTTTTCGGATATCCGGGCCGCCGCAGCCAACTGGCGCCCGAAGACTGCGCCATCCACGTGCTGGCTTCGGCCGAAGAGAACGGCGCGGAAGCCTTGCTGGCGCTCGCCCGGGAATGCGGCGTGGTCACGGCGCCGCCGCCGCCCGTGCGGGCGTTGAAGCCGGAGTGGCCGGAGAGCGGCGCCGGCCTTACGCCCGACACAATCGGACGCGTGCTGGCGCACCTGCTGCCGGATGGCGCCATCGTGAGCGAGGAAGCGATATCGTCTTCCGAACCGATCTTGCGCGGTCTCGCGGCGGCGGCGGCGCACGACCTGCTTCCGATAACCGGCGGCGCCATCGGACAGGGCCTGCCGGTGGCCGTGGGCGCGGCGGTGGCTTGCCCGGATCGCAAGGTGATTGCGCTGGAGGCCGATGGCAGCGGCCTGTACACGCCGCAATCGTTGTGGACCATGGCACGGGAGCGGCTGGACGTGGTGGTGGTGATCCTGGCGAACCGCCGCTACCGCATTCTGGAGATCGAGACGCGGCGGACGGGCGCGGGTGAGATCGGCCCGCGCGCCAACGACATGATGGACCTCACCCGGCCGGACGTGGATTGGGTGAAGCTGTCGGAAGGCTTCGGTGTGGAAGCCGTACGGGCCGCGACCGTCTCGGAATTCGCCGGGCAGTTCCGTGCGGCCTGCGGGCGGCGCGGTCCGGCGCTGATCGAAGCGGCGATCGAGTAGCTGGATTGCCGGAGCCCGCCCGGCTACACCTGGACGAAGCGATCGGCCTTGGTCCCGCAGATGGGGCAGTTGGCGGGGGGTTCGCCGAATTCGATGTAGCCGCAGACCGGGCACAGATAGAAAGCCGTTTCCGCCAGGTCCTTGCCCTGCGCCACGGCCTCCAGCGCGCGCCGATAAAGCTCGGCGTGCACGGCCTCGGCTTTCACGGCGTACCCGAACATGCCGCGGGCGCGGTGGTTCTCGGCTTTCGCTAGTTCCAGCATGGGCGGGTACATGGTGGTGTACTCGTAGGTTTCGCCATCCCTGGCGGCCTGCAGGTTGTCTTTGGTCGACCCGACGCCGTCCAGGCTGCGCAGGTGGCCTTCGGCGTGGATGCGCTCGGCTTCCGCGGTGGTGCGGAACAGGCGCGCGACGTTGGGGAATCCATCCTGCTCGGCGCGTTTGGCGAACGCCCGGTACTTCTGGTTGGCCTGGCTTTCGCCGGCGAAGGCTTCTTTCAGATTGTCGTTAGTGGTCATGTGGGAGTTCTCGTGCAACGCACACGAGCATAACATCCGGCAGGGCGTGAAAAACGATGCGGCAATCCGGAATTGGCCGGCGGCGCGTCAGCGCAATCCCGCCCGGGGACCACTCTCGTCCAACGGGTTCGGGAGGCGCCGTTCGGCATAATAGCCGGGATGCACGCGTTCGACGATCTGCGCGGTCGAGCGGTCCAGGATGCGGAAGTAGGGCTGCGGGCCGAGGCCGATCCAGAACGCCCACGCCACCAGCGGCGCAAACACCGCGATCTCCCGCCACGAAAGGTCCTTGAGCGACCGGTTCCGCTCGCTCACTTCGCCCAGCATGGTGCGCTGGAACAGCCAGATCAGGTAGGCCGCGCCCAGGGCGATTCCCACCACCACCCAGAAGGCCCACACGTGCGACATCCGGAACGCCCCGCCCAGAATGGTCAACTCGCCGATGAAGCCGTTTAAGGGCGGCATTCCCATGCTGCTGAGCGCGGCCAGGCCGAACACCACGGTGAAGACCGGCATGATGCGGAAAAGGCCGCCGTAATCCGCGATGGCGCGCGTGTGCCGCCGTTCGTAAACCACGCCCACGATCAGGAAGAGCATGCCGGTGGAGATGCCGTGGTTGATCTGCTGAATGATGGACCCGGAGATTCCCGCCGGGTTCAGCGAAAAAATGCCCAGCGTACAGAACCCCAGATGGCTCACCGAGGAATAGGCCACCAGCTTCTTCCAGTCCTTCTGCATCAGGGAAGCCAGCGCGCCGTAGACGATGCCGATGATGGAGAGCACGGCTACGATCGTAATCACCTTCCCGTTCTTGGCCGACTCGGGCAACAGGGGCAGCGAGAACCGCAGAAACCCGTACGTCCCCATCTTCAGCAGAACGCTGGCCAGGATCACGGAGCCCGCCGTCGGCGCCTCGGTATGGGCGTCGGGGAGCCAGGTGTGGAACGGGAACATCGGCACCTTCACCGCGAAGCCCACGAAGAACGCCCAGAAGACCCACCACTGAATGGGGATCGATACGTGGGTGCGCATCAGGTCGGCGATGTCGAAGCTGGGGGTCTGGAATTGCAGAGTGTGCTGGTAGTACAGCACCAGGATGCCCAGCAGCATCAGCACCGAGCCGATCAAGGTGAAGATCATGAACTTCATGGCCGCGTAAACCCTGCGCTCGCCGCCCCAGATGGCGATGATGAAGTACATGGGCACCAGCACGGTTTCCCAGAACAGGAAGAACAACAGGAAATCGAGCGCCATGAACACGCCCAGCATGGCCGTCTGCAGCAACAGGAAGAAGGCGTAATACTCCTTCAGCCGCGTCCCGATGGCGTTCCAGCTCGCGAGGATGGCGATGAAGCCCAGCAGGGTGGTCAGCATGACCAGCAACAGGCCCAGCCCGTCGATGCCGATGTGGTAGGAAGCGCCGATGGAAGGAATCCACTCGGCCCTCTCCACGAATTGAAAATCCTTGGTGCGGTCGAAATTGAACGCCAGCGGCAGGGAGACCAGCAGGCCCAGAAAGGCGGCGGCATTGGCCCAGAGCTTGATGGCGCGCGCATTCGACGAGGGAATGAACAGAAGCACCAGAAGCCCCACCAGGGGGGTGAACAGGACGATGGAGAGGATGTGGTCCATGGTTCAGCCCAACATCTTATCAGCTTTCAACCGGTGAGCTTGAGCCAACGCCCGTAATCCGTCCGTAAGCGAGGGGCACTTTTTCGTCGGAGTCCGCACGTTGTAGGCGGAGCGGGGTTTGCCAAGGCCGGATGAGGTGCGAATAAAGTAGAGGCCGCACCGGGCGGGCGCTATGGGGCGAACGCCGCATGGTTCCGTCTGGCGGTGATCACCTACAACGTACTGACGGCGATGAAGCGGCTGGTGCTGCTGCCGGATTACGCCCTAGCCCGTATCCTGCCGCCCTGCTCGCGGTAATAATAGGTGAGCCGGAACTTGACGCCAGAACAAGCGTTTGACCAATACCACCAGGCCGTCTTCGGATTCGCGTACCGGATGACCGGGCGGGCGGATCTCGCCGAGGACGTCACGCAGGAGTGCTTCCTCGCCTTCGTGCGCGCGCCGCGAAAGTTCGATTCGGCGCGCGGGACGGTGCGGACTTTCCTGTTCGCCATCGCCCGCAATCTGGCGCTCAAGCAGTACCGCGACCATCGCGCGGAGGAGCCGCTCGCGGAGGATCTGGCGGGCGCAACCGATGTGCACGATGGATTGGATGTGGCCGCGGCGGTGGCGGCAGCCGTGGCGGGGTTGCCGGTTCTGCAACGGGAGGCGTTGGTGCTGTTTCAGTATGAAGGCGCCACGCTGGAGGAAATCGCGCAGATTTCCGGCGCCGACGTGGGGACGGTGAAATCGCGCCTGCACCGGGCGCGCGAAAGGCTGCGGCGCGAGTTGGCCGCATATCGAAAGGTAGGTAATGCCCGTGGAGCCATTTGAAAAGGATGAACTCGGCGAATCCGAACTGGACGCCGCGCTCGCAGAGTGGCGCGTCCCTCCGGCACCAGAGACGCTGCGTTCCGCGGTGTTCCGCCCGTGGTGGCGCTCCATGTGGTCCGCCTCCATCCGCATTCCGGTTCCGGCGGCCTGCACTCTCGCGGTGCTCCTCGGCGCCGCGCTATGGCACTGGTCCCGGCCCGCCCCGGTGCGCGAGATCGTCCGCACCCTGCGCATCGAAGTCCCGGTGGTAAAGGAACAGGTGGTGGAGAGGCTGGTCTACCGGGACCGGCCCGCGCCGCTCGACAGAAACGAATTGCAACCCGTGGCCGTGCTGCGGCCCGTCATCATCAGGAGAAGAAATGATTCGGAATAGTCTACTGCTTTTCATCGCTTCGGCGGCGCTGGCGCAGCCCGGCATCGGCGCCGCCTCCCACGGCGACATTCCCTCGCAGGGGAAGGTGATCGGGGCCGGAAGCGCCGGTTTGGGCAAGGCGGCATACATTCACTACAGGACCACCGTTACCGGGGCCAGCAGCCTGGCGGGCGGGTTCAGCGCCGGCACGGCGGGCGGTTCCAATCTGGTGCACCGCTACCTGGTGCGCTACTCGGACGGCTCGTACTTCGGCTACGACCTGGTGCTGGGGCCGGGCGATGCCGCGAGCGGGTATCAAATCTCATTCCAACCCCTCACCATCGCGGAGAAGCAACTGCAATCCGCAGGTAATGGGAAGACCCTGGTCCCCATGCCGCTGCCGCAGTATCCGCCGCCGCAGATCGTCCACAACGGCGACATCGTGGTTCTGGACCTGATGGTGAGCGCGGATGGCACCCAGAAGCTGACCGACTACATCCAGTTCTCTCTCAAGCCTTCGGAGCCTCAGGCCGCCGCCAGTACGGCTGCCGCGCGCGATTTCACGCTGGACGATGGGCCGGTCCACTTCCAGGTCGAGCAGGCCCGGTTCCTGGTCGACCGACAGCCGTTTCGCGGCAGCGCCGGCTTCCAGACGCGCCCCGGCAGCACGTTCTGGTTCGCCATTCCCAACCAGGGCCGCTACATTCTTTCGCTGGCGCCGCACGATGGCTTCATCCAGAACGGGGAAGTGCGCGACAACGTGATCCGGTTCGCGGATGCCGGCCACCAGTACGAAGTGCGCACCATGGAGAGGATCGCCGGAACGGGCGGTGCGTTCCACCTCTATATGCTCCACGACCTGCTGTATCAGCCCAAGCCGGGCGAGGAGAACACGATCAGGGGCGGCGTGGACCGCCTGGAGAACCTGCTGCAGAATCCATAGGGACCTCCTCCGGACCGCACCGCTTCCAACCCCGCTTTTCCCAAAACCGCCACGCCGTGGCGGTTTTCCCTTTTGGGTCCGCTCCCTGAAAGGCCCGGTGCGGGGCCGCGGATAGCGGACGCAGGGCTGGCTGAGTGGTTCGTCGTGGGTCAGAGCGCTTACGGACGGATTACGGCCAACGCCGGCACTCCCTCGCGGGCCCGCGCCGTCATGGGGCGCAGAAGACCGCCGTGCCGGGTTCCCGTTGTGCGGCCTGCGGGCACGCCCCCGCATCTCCGGGCTGCGCGGCGAGGTAGCGAACGCGCGTCTCACGGCGCTCGCGCGCGGTGTAGCTTCCGGTCAGGAACATGACGGGCTGCAACTGGATGGGCAGCCCGGTCACTTGCATCCCGGATAGAGTGGCCACCACCAGCTTGGCCTGACCGGGCGGCGCGGCGGCGATTTGCCGGGCCAGGGCCGTATACCGGGAGTCGAAGGCTTCGGCGGTCTTGGGATTCCGCGCCCAGACGTCGAAATAGGCGTGGTACGGCTGGTAGCAAAGCGCCAGCAGGGCTGCCGCCGCGGCGGCTTGGAGCGCGCTGGCGGGCACGGCGCGGCTCATCCACGCATACACCCGTTGCGCCCCCAGCGCCGCCAGCAGGCAGACGGCCGGCAGCATCAGGATGGCGCGAAGGGAGTGCGGCGCCTCGCTGGCCGCGACCGCCGGCGCCATGCCCAGCACCAGCCAGAAGAGCATCGGCCAGTGCCGCTTCCAGGCGGCTCCCACGCCCACTACCAGGCAGGCGGCCACGGGCCAGAACAACTCCGCCTGCCAGGCCACGTTATGACGCCAGTTGTGGTCGCCGCGAGTGAACAGCATGCGCGCCGTCCGCCAGCAGTTCAGAACGATCTCGAGCGCGGGGCGCGGCGCGCCGAACACCGAAACCTGGGCCGCGCGTCCCCAGAACGCGCCCGGGTGGCCGGCGAAATAGACCGCCAGCGGCGCCGCCACCACGGCCGCGGCGGCGGCGAAGATCCAGGCGCGGCTCCCGCCGGGCTTCGCGCGCCGCCCATCGGCGATGCAGATGGCGATTACCAGAAGCGGGGTCACGCGATAGGCCGGGTAGGTGTAGAACCCCAGCCCGTACACCGCGCCCGCCAGGATCATCCAGCCGAGCCACCCCCGCCCGCCGCGCGCCCGGCGGAGCGCCGCCAGCAGCAGGTACAGGGCCCACACCAGGAACAGGGGCGCGGCTATGGCGCGAAACGCGATCCGCGAAAAGACCAGGTGCCAGAAACTGGTGGCCAGAAAAAAGGCCGCCAGCAATCCGGCGGGCGCCGAAATCAGCTCCGCGCCCAGCAGGTAGATGCCCGCCACGGTGAGCGTGCCGAAGATCGCCGCCGGAAGCCGCAGCGCCCATGCCTGGTTGCCGAACGCCGCAATGGAGAGCGCCGCCGCATTGACGTACAAACCCTCGCGGCCGTTGTCCTCGGGATAGAACACCTGGAAGCGGTGCGTTTCCAGGGCCTCGCGGGCGTCGTTCCCGTCCATGGCTTCGTCCACGTACAGGCCCGGAGGAAACGCCGCGAGCTGAAAGAACCGGAGGAACGCCGCCACCGCCAGAATCGCCCCCAGCAGCCAGCGCGGGCGGTGCGCGGAGGCGAGCCCCGCGAACCCGAAACGCTGCTGTTCAGAGCGCGGCATTCCTACACGGTACCATCGGAGCGAGATGGAAACTCGCACCGGCTGTTTCCTTCCCGCTTCTCGCGATTTGACAGGGAGCCTGTCACGAGGCCTCTGTAAGCAGTTGAAAACAAAGTGGAAATTTATAATTTTGACAGAGGTCCTGTCATTTTCCTCCGCCGATTCGTCCCCCCAGGTTCGCGAACGGGGTGGAAGAGGAGCGCCAGAGGAGGGTGCGCGGGCGCGATCTACTTCTTCGCCGTCTGGCGCGGAGTGCCGGCGACGCTGGGCGTCCGGGATCGGATGGTGGGCGGGGGCGATCTACTTCGTGCGTGGGTGGGGCGCGGCTGAGAGCAGTCCGTTGGGGGACCTCACGGAACCGCGAGCGCCAGCGAGCGGCCCGGACAGGGGACGAGTCCGCCCGGTGGCCGCGGAGTCTCGCGCGCGCCGCCTGGGGCCGCTCCCTAACGGTCGCGGTTCCGTTTCGCCGCCTGGAGCGGAGTGCCGGCGACGCCGGGCGTCCGGAACCGGATGGAGCGCGGGGGCGATCTACTTCTTCGCCGGCCCGCCCTTCTTCGAAGCCGCCGGCGCCAGCAGCCGGTTCAAGGCGGCGCGGATATTGGCATCCGTTTCCTTGAAGAAATCGTCCTGCGCGCTGAGGTCCAATTGGATCGTGCCGCCCGAATCCAGGAACACCATGTGCGGGACCATGAAATGGCCGTCCATGAGGCCGATTTTCAGGAACGCGCGCACCGGCCCCTGGTAGCTCCACCCCACCGGATAGGGCGGCTGAAAGAGGGCCAGGAAATCCGGCATGGTGGCTTGGGCGTCGTCGTTGAAGGCGCATTCCAGAAACTGCGCGTTCCGGCCGGCGAATTCGCGCGCCAGCGCGTTCAAACTCCGGGTGAGGTTCTGGCAGTGCTGGCAAGTGGTGTGGATGAAGGCCAGCGCCACCACCTTGCCGCGATACTGCCGCAGTTCGATATTGGGCGCACCATGGCGCAGGATGGTGAATGGCGGCGACGGCCGCGGAACCTCCGCGCCCGAGGCGCAGGCGGCCGCCGTCAACCACAGTGCGGCCATCGGCCCGCCGCCGGCATTCCATAACCTCATACAATACAAGTTTCGCTCATCATGCAGCCTTTCGACCCGGTTTTTCGCAATCCGCACCTGCAGACGATCGCCAGCCACTTCTGGCCGCGGCCGGAGAGCCGCGAGCGCTACCCGGTGGCGTCGCGGCTGTTCCGCACGGAGCCCGGCGTGCAGGTGCTGGTGGCGTCGCAGCGGCCGGAAGGCCCGGCCAAGGGCGAGATCGTGATGGTGCACGGCCTGGAAGGCTCGGGCGACGCCGGCTACATCCGCAGCCTGTCGGCCGCCGCGCTTGCCCGCGGCTACGCCGCGCATGCCTTTCACATGCGCACCTGCGGCGGCACGGAGCGCCTCTGCCAGACCCTCTATCACGCCGGCCTCACCAGCGACTTGAGCGGCGTGCTGCGCGCCTTTCAGATCGAAGGCCGCGCCCCGGTCTTCCTGGTGGGCTTCTCGCTGGGCGGCAATGTGGTTCTCAAACTGGCCGGGGAACTGGCGGGGCGCGGCCCGGAGTTGATCCGCGGGGTTTGCGCGGCCTCGACGCCGCTCGATCTGGAGGCCTGCGCCCGGCGCCTCGCCCATCCATCCAACCGGCTGTACCAGCGCCGCTTCATCGGCCGCATGCGCGACCGTCTGTGCGCCACCGGCCGCTACCGGAAGCGGGACTTCCGGGGCCTGCGCTCCATCCGCGAGATCGACGACCGCATCACGGCGCCCTCGTTCGGCTTCGGCGACGCGGCCAACTACTACCGCACGCAGTCGGCCATCGGCTACTTGGCGGCCATCCGCGTGCCGGTATTGCTCATCCAGTCGCGGGACGATACGCTGGTGCCGTTCGACGTTTTCGGAGGGGATGCGGTGCGATCGAACCCGCGCATCGAAGTCCGGGCCACCGATCATGGCGGCCACCTGGGGTTTCTGGGGCGCCGGCCGCACCGCTTCTGGCTCGACGAGACGATTCTGGAGTGGGTGGGGCGCGACTGACGGCGGTCCGGACAGGGGACGAGTCCGCCCGGTGGCCGCGGAGTCTCGCGTGCGCCGCCCGGGGCCGCTCCCTAACGGTCGCGGTTCCGTGTGCGTGGGTGGGGCGCGACTGAGAACGGCCCGTTGGGAGACCCCACGGAACCGCGAGCGCCAGCGAGCGGCCCGAGCGGCGCGGACTCGCCACACTATGCCGGCCATTCTCCCGCGTCGTCGGATGGCCGGAAGCAGGCCCCGCGTGAAAACTCGCGGACGCCGGGCGGATTCATCCCTCGCTCGGGCCGCTCGCTGACGCTCGCGGTTCCGTGCGTATTCGCCGGGCCGCTCGCTGGCGCTCGCGGTTCCGTGCGTTTTCGCCGGGCCGGTCGCTGACGCTGGCGGTTCCGTGCGTTTTCGTCGGGCGCGACTGACGGCGGTCCCCTACAATAGCAGTATCGATGCGATTTCCGGCGGCGCTGCGCGCCCTGCAATATCGGAACTTTCAGCTCTTTTTCAGCGGCCAACTGATTTCGCTCATCGGCACCTGGATGCAGACGGTGGCGCAGGCGTGGCTGGTCTACCGCCGTACGGGGTCGTCGGTATTGCTGGGCGGCATCGGATTCTGCAGCCAGATTCCGGTCTTCCTGCTGGCGCCGGTGGGGGGAATCGTGGCGGACCGGTACAAGCGCCAAAAAGTGGTGATCGCCACGCAGATTGCGTCCATGCTGCTGGCGCTGGCGCTGGCGGCGCTGACGCTCACGGGCACGGTGCGCGTCCGCTACATCTTCGTGCTGGCGGCGCTGCTGGGGACGGTGAATGCGTTCGACATACCGGCGCGCCAGTCGTTCATCGTGGAGATGGTGGGCCGGACGGACCTGATGAACGCCATCGCGCTGAACTCGTCGATGTTCAACGCCTCGCGGATCATCGGGCCGGCGGTCGCGGGCATCCTGGTGGCGCGCATCGGGGAAGGCTGGTGTTTCTTCGGCAACGGGGTGAGCTACCTGGCGGTGATCGCCGGCCTGCTGCTGATGCGGGTGGCCCCTCGGGAGGCGCAGCCCGCGGGCTCGCCGCTACGCCGCCTGGCCGAGGGCTTTCGCTACGTGGCGGGCAACCTGCCGGTGCGCTCGCTGCTGGGGTTGCTGGCGGTGGTGAGCCTGACGGGGATGCCGTACACGGTGCTGATGCCGATTTTCGCCGACCGGATACTGCACGGCGGCGCGGCGGCGCTGGGCAACCTGATGGGCGCGACGGGGATCGGGGCGCTGATGGGAGCGATGCTGCTGGCCACGCGCCGCAACTTGCAGGGATTCGGCCGCGGAGTGGCGGTAGCGGCGGCGACGTTCGGGGCCAGCGTGGCGGCGTTTTCCTTCTCGCACACGTATTGGCTCTCGATGGGGATCCTGGTATTGGCGGGGTTTTCGATGATGGTGCAGATGGCCGCCACGAACACGCTGATCCAGAGCATGGTGCCGGATCGGCTGCGCGGCCGGGTGATGTCCATCTACTCGATGATGTTCATGGGGATGGCGCCATTCGGGTCGCTGCTGGCGGGATGGGCCGCGGCGCGGTTCGGTCCGCCGGCGACGGTGGCGGCGGGCGGGGTGGTCTGCATGGCGGGAGCGGCGGCGTTCACCGGAATCCTGCCGCGGGTGCGCAGCGAAGCGCGCCGGTTGCTGGCCGAGCGGCCGGCGGCTTACGGCAACTGAAGGCGCACGCGGCGGGCCTGTTCCCCGATGGCTTCAAACTGGGAGCGATAGTCGTCAAGTTAGGAAAGATTCGTCACCGGGATTATTAACGAAGGCGGGGCGCGCGGCCGTGAGTTGGGATGCGCCGCTTGGTATTTCCACCTGCCGGCCCGCGACGAAGAACCAGGCCCCGCCCTGGGCCTCCCTGGGTGCCGAGCCGCTCTTGAAATGCGATACAATCCCACCGTGCAGTTGTGGGCGAAGCCGGCCCCGGTCCTTGGAATTAAACGACAATGTCTATCTTAAACTTGAATTCGCCGAATACGCCGCCCGACGGTCAGGAAGCCGTTCCTCAGGGCCGAATTGCCTCTTTCCTATCTTCCTCACGTGACTCGGGTCTGTCCGATTACTTTTCTTTTATGGGGAGGATCGGCCGGAAAGAGTACTGGCTGGCGCTGCTTTGGGCCCATCTGGTGCCCATGATCGCCTGTCTTCCGTTCATGGCCTGGGCCACGGCCGTGGGCATCGAACCGGGACATTGGCGCTTCGCCATCGCGTTCCGGACGATGTCGGCGGGGGAGGCAATCGGCATCCTGGGTATCGTTGCCGCCGGTGGATTGTATTATTGGATGCTGGCGGCCGCCTTCGTGAAGCGGTTTCGCGGCCTCAACCTTCCGGGATGGATGGCCCTGACCTATCTGGCGGCGGTTTGCGTAGCCTTACTGGGCGGCACCATCGGCGACCTCTCGGGATGGATGGTTCCGATTTACCTGGCGCGCTACTTCTACCCCATCCTTTTGATGGCGCAGGGCAGGCTCTCCGAATGGGGGGCTGTAATGTTCTATCTGACACCCTACGTCTACTTACTCCTTTTGATCCTACAGGGAACCATTAAGGGGCCAGCCGAGCCCGATGGTGCGGCCCGCAAGACGGTTGCCGCCGCGTTTGTCGCGCTCGCGCTGTGCGGCGGAATCGCTGAAGCCGCCTATGGGTGGTACGGGGTTTACCACGAGGTTGCTTTTGGGGACCACGGCCTCATTTTCTCGATGCACGTCCACAGGGTGGAGTATGCCGGGTACGGAGAGATTACCGCCATCGAGGGTCTTACGCTGTATCTCAATGGCAGCGGGGACAAACAGGTCGAAGTGCCGCTTGTCAGCCCATCCGTCGTGGGTGACCGGATTGAAACCCGGGACTTCGGAGTTTTGAAGATAGGCGGGGATGTTGCAGGTGGAATGAGTATCTTTGCCACGAGGAGCCAGATCGCCGGGCTGAGCGCATTCCGGTTGGCGCATCAATGAGCCGAGGCCGTGGCCGCGAACTTACTCGCGCAGCGCCAAGCCTTTTCCGAGCGCCCCGTAGGCCTTGCCGTTTCTGAGGGCTTTCGATTCCCGGTTCTCGAAGCGGAAGCTGCCGGCCAGAAGATCGCGCGCGGTGTAGGCTTCCTTGCCGATGCCGCAGGAGCCGTGGTGGGTGGTGTCGGCGAAAATGTGGTACAGCTCGTGGGCGAGGACACGGGCCAGGGCACGGCCGAAGGCGGCGTCGCGGCCAGTGGCGGGAAGCGAGAGCAGGTCGCTCTGCAGCAAGGCGCGAACGCCGTTGCAATCCACGTCGCTGAAGGGGAGGATGGAGCCGTCGCTGATGTGCGTCCAGCCCAGGGGGCCGGGAGTGGCGGCACGCCGCACCAGGCCGGCAGTGTCGCAGCGGCCCTTAAAGGAGATGACGGCCAGTTCCACGGCGGGCTCTTCGAGCCGGGGACCGTGGAGATCGCGCCACTCGAAGCGCAGGCCCAGCGGCGTCATGATCGAATCCAGCTCGTCGTCGAGCGCGGTCTCGACCGCCTTTGGGGGGGGCTGCTCGAACTGGCTGTAGAGCGCGATCGGGGCCATCGGGGCGAGCGGGACTTTCGGTTGCCCTCCGAGCATCGGCAGAGCCGCCAATGCCAGGCCGCACATCCATGCCGTCATATGCCAAGACCTTTCAACGCGGAAAAGATCTTACGCTCAGGACTTGGAGTGGCCGGTTCCCGGCTGCCATGACTGCGGGCGCTCGATGGCCAGTTCCGGATGCTCGCGGAGCAGCGTGCGCGCCATGTGGCAGGCAAAGCAGAGGGGCAACGCCGTGTCCAGCACTTCGTGCAGCGACTCGGCTCGAATCTGGCTCCAATCCACGGTTGTCTTATCGGCGGCTAGCAGCGCCGGTTTACGATCCGTCCATTGAATTTCTCCGAACGGCTGTCCGCACGACGCGCAGACTTTGCCGGCATACCATTTCGCCAGAATGTTACGGACCAGGCAGTCTTCCGGGGAGGCGGCAACCTGGCTGAGGCACTCCTGGCCACAGCCGGCGCGCTCCGGCCAACGGGAGCAAGCCGAGAGGCGCAAGGCGGCGGGCTTCCCGGGAGCGGTCAGGGAGGCGTGGGCGGCGTCGAGCGAAACCGCGGCGGGGCGTTGGTTTTCCGGACACTTGACCACCATGGCCCCGTGGTAGCGGAACCACATCCTGGCCATGCGAATTGCCCCGAACCCCGCCAGCACCGCAACCGCTGCGAGCACCCAGTCCATGATCGTATGATAGGCTCCTTATCCAATTGTTGCAATATGTAATTCAACTGTCATGGCTTCGTAATGCGATACTGGGACCATTGAATCGATGGGCACTTCTCAGGAGATCGCCACGGACGGCAGCCCCGGAGCGCCTGCGCGCCCAGTGAGATGGGTCGCCATTGCGGCGTTGTTCCTGGCCACGGCCTTTCGGGGCGGCGCGGCGGCGGACGACCTGCGCACGGCGGCCGATAAGATGGACGCCATCATGAACGACCGGGCGCAGGCGGGCACGGTGGTTCTGAGCCCGCGGGAGTTGAACGCCTGGGTGCGCAGCCAGGCGCCGGCCGGTGTGCGCGAGGTAACCGTGCGGATCGAATCCCCCGGGGTGGCTACGGGCGCCGCCATGATCGACATCGGCAAGGTGGCTCGCGCCCACGGATTCCAACCGGTGTGGCCGCTCTCGAAGTTGCTCGATGGGGAGCATCCGATACGGGTCACGGCGCAAATTCGCTCGGCCCGCGGGAGCGCCCTGGTGGATATCAGGCGGGCCGAGATTTCGGGGCTGGAGATCGACGGCAGAACGCTCGATCTGCTGGTCCGATACCTGGTGCTTCCCTCGTGTCCGAACGTGGCGGTGGGACGGCCATTCGAAATGGGGCACCACGTCGAGCGGATCGACTTACAGCCGGCGGCGGTGGGGGTGGTGATCGGGCCGGGGCGATAGGGGTCAAGGCGCGGCGCCGGCTCTCAGATGCCGCTCAGGAACGCGCGCAGGCTCTCAAACGAAATGGCCCACACGGTGCGCGGGGATTCGTAGCCCTTCAGCTCCACTTCGCGGCGGAGGAAGGGGGAATCGCCGGCAACGTGAAGTTCGGAGTAGGTGCGTTCGCCCACGGCGACGCCCATGCCCAATTCCTTGGTGGCGCTCTCCAGGCGGAAGGCGGCGTTGACGGCTTCCCCGAGGGCGGTGTTATCGCCGCCGCCCACGATGGCGGTACCAGTGTTGATTCCGGCGCCGATGCGCAGGGGGCCGGGGAGCGGCAACTGGTTGTGGATTTGGGCGGTGGCGGAGTGAATTTCGTCCACGGCCCGCAGGGCGCGGGCGACATCGGCGGCGAGGCGTGCCGGGTCGTCGTGGACCCAGACGGCCATCACGGCGTCGCCGATGTACTTCCGCGCCCAGCTTCCCTGGCGCTCGGCGATCTGTCCGACATGCAGGAACCAGGTTCCCACGGTCTGCGCCAGCACCGCCTCGGGGACCGAGCGCGTGAGATGGGAGAAGCCGCGAATGTCCACTACCACGATGGTGGCGAGGCTTTGCAAATGGATGGCGGCGGTGGTGGCCTCGCGGGTGGATGAGCCAGGCGGCGCGGTTTCGGACGCGCGGCCGCGCGCGGTGCGGAACTGCAATTCCCGATCGCCGAAGGC
>Ga0182027_10007812_pt1 | contig 15681 bp, 12 predicted proteins | sample 712E1DmetaG_FD_121300 | JGI IMG/M metagenome (GOLD analysis project Ga0182027, IMG submission 121300) | Permafrost microbial communities from Stordalen Mire, Sweden - 712E1D metaG (Illumina Assembly) | ecosystem: Environmental > Terrestrial > Soil > Wetlands > Permafrost | place: Sweden...
CTTGACCACGGTCTTGGCCTTGATCTTGATGGCCTCGCCAGTCTGCGGGTTGCGGCCGATGCGGGCCTTGCGCTCTGCCTTCACGAGGCGGCCGATGCCGGGGATCACGAAGACGCCGTTCTTTTTGGTTTCCTTGATGGCGGTCTCCGCCAGAAGATCCAAAAAGGCTGCGACTTGCTTGTTGGTCAGTTCCAACTTCTCGGCCAGGAGCCGTGTGAGAGCGGTTTTGGTCAATCCAGTTGCCATGTGATGTTCTCCTTTAGGTTGCCCTTGGGCGACCATTGTTACCGGGTTTCTATCGCGAAATGCGTACCGCATGGAGGGGGTCAGCGCGGGTCGGCGTTTGCACGAAAACCCTGTGTTCATGCGGGTTCAAAGAATCCCGTCGTTCGTAACAATGCGGCTTGCGGGCAGCTAAAGTCAATAAGAAAAGCCCGATTTCCACAATTTTCTTAGGATTTTGCACGGATTTTTCCCGTTTTCGCTCAGATTTGCCCGATTTTGCCTGTTTTTATCGGCAGCCTCGGCCCACCACGCGCATGGATGAGGCCGCTGCGGAAGCCGCTATTTCAAAGCGGTTCTCCAATTCACGTGCTCTTGCCAGAGCCGTTCAAGGTGGCTTTTTCTTAATGAAAAAGCCACTCAGCGGTCGTGGTTTCGGGGTAAAGCAATTGGCGAACCGCTATAGGCCGAAGAGCACCGTTTTCCGGGGCGAGAGCTTCGCGGCGATGGGCGTATTTAGCGCATCCACCACCGGCGCGGCCAGCCGGAAGTGGCGCGCCAGCAGGGCGGCAAAGCCGGGTTTCAGAGCCGCGGTAGCGGGCAGCGCTGTGCTCAGCCCCCACTGGCGGCATTGGATCAGGTCCAGCGCCGGATGATCCTTGGGAAACCCCTTCGGTGGACGGGTGAGCGGATTGCCTTCGAATTCCACAAACGTCTTCCGAAGGGCTGCCGTCTGCAAGACCTTGCGGAACTCGGCGTGATGGTCGAGGAGCCAATAGCGAATGGCGGCCAGTTGATCCTTCTCCGGCATCCAGGCCCCGGCGGCGATCACCACCTCTTTGGCGCTGACGTGGAAGTAGAAGCCCGCGCCGGAGGTCTTCTTAAATCCCGCAGGCATCCACCAGGCGGCCACATGGGTCTTGTAGGGCGTCTTGTCGGCGCTGAAGCGGGTGTCGCGATAGATCCTGAAGAGGCACTTCTCCGCCGGGCGAACGTAGCCGGGAGCAAATTCCTCCATCGCCTCGTTGACTTTGCGGATGATGGCCAGCATCGGCTCCTTCAGCTCGGCCTCAAAGACGGCCTTGCGCGGCGTGAACCACTCGCGGTCGTTGTTGCGGGCCAGATTGCGCAGAAAGGCGAGGCCCTCGGGGCGAAGGTGGGCGGCGGGGGCGGCGGGCTTGGAAACCATAACAAGAGGAGTGTAACGCATGGTAATGTAATTGCCATGATTCCCCGCGCGCTTTTTGCATCAACTGTTCTTCTGTTTGGAATGAATCTGTATTCCCAGCAGCTCCCCTCGGTTCAAGAGCAGCCAGCAGCGCAACAGCCCGCTCTGCAGGCAGTCGATGAAAAGCCGCCTACGGACCTGAACAACGACAATGGTATGGTGAGTTGGCTCCTTATTGGCGACAAACTGGCTGAGCATATGACCAGCCTGGGTGTCGAGAGCGGATTCGCGGAAAAGTGGACATCAGCAGCAGAAGAGCGTTCTGGCGTTTACCCGAGATTCAAGTCGTTTCGCACCGGCACTAATCGGCGGGCCGCCGTTCTCTTCCTTCCATGCATTCCATTCCTGCAGACCGCTTATCTCTACTTGCTCGCGCCTGACGATCACGCGTGGAAAGTCAGCGATAAGCTGGAGTTGGATTGCCATTACGATGACAATGTCTCTTTTGAAATCGACTCAATTATCGATCCGCAAAGGGATGAGATAGAGATCCACCATGCTTGCGGCGGCCATGGGACCGGATACTTAGAACAGAACTTCTCTGTCTACTCGGTGGCTGTAAAGAAGTTCAAATTGGAGATGGAGACAGACGAAGTCTTGCACGAACATCCCGCAGGAGGATCGCCGCTCGAACTGGACCAAAGCAGCACCTTTACGACGATTCCGATCACCGGATCGCGCTTGCGCGTCATCGAAGAAACTCGCCGCCAGATTCGTAACGGAAAGCTCACGGTCCATCGCCGTCTTTTCCGCTGGAACCCGGCTCACGCCCGCTACGAGCCTTCGCCGTTCGCGCTTATCGAGGCGGCGACCAAGTAACGAGTCTCTTACGCGCCGGGTGCCCCAAGTCTTGATTTTGAGACCTGGGAAACATAACTCATCACCACCCGCCGAAGGCCGCTGGCCCCACCGCATGTGGCTACCGGATCAGCTTCAGCGCGCCGCGGAAGAGACCGTCGAAGTCGGCTCCGAGAGCTGCTTCTTTCGCTATAGCTTGCAGGATGGCCTTTTCAGCGGCGGCTCGCTGATAGCCGAGATTGACCAGCGCCGAGAGCACATCTTCAACAGCCGGACCCTGCACGGACGGCTGAACGGGCGCGACGGCAAAGTCGTCGAGTTTGTCTTTCAACTCGACTACCAGGCGCTCGGCCAGCTTTTTGCCTACGCCGGGAATGTGCGTGAGCTGCGCGTGGTCCTGGCCGCGAATGGCCTGGACAGTCCGTTCCACAGACAAGCCGCTCAGCATCTTGATCGCCAGTTTGGGGCCGACGCCGCTGACGGTAATGAGCCGTTCAAATAATCTTTTTTCTTCGCGGTCCAAGAATCCGAAGAGGGCAATCTGATCGTCGCTGACATGGGTGTGAATATGCAGCGCGGCCTCTGCGCCCACCGAGGGCAGCGCCGTGAAGGTGGGCACGGAGATGGTGACGTCGTAACCCACCCCGCCGGCCTCGACGATGGCCTGGCCGGGGTGCTTGTAGAGGAGCTTTCCGCGCAGGTGAGCGATCATGGTGACTCTATCTTAATTTGGTCAGTCTGAAATATGTTTTAGCCGTAGGGTGGGATACCACTCCCGCTGTCGTTCTGTCCTATCCCGGAGGCCAACTGAACGGTCGTCCGCCCAGCAGGTGGACGTGCAGATGATCCACGGTCTGGCCGCCGTCCGGGCCGGTGTTCACCACCACGCGATAGCCCTTGGGGAGCTTCTTGTCACGAGCAATCTCTGCCGCCACACCCAGCAGATGGCCGAGCAGTGGGAGATCGCTTTCTGTAGCCTCGGCCAGCGAGACGATATGCTCCCGCGGCGCTACCAGCACATGCACCGGCGCCGCCGGATGAATGTCCGCAAAGGCGTAGCAAAGCTCGTCCTGGAATACAGTGGTCGAAGGAATGCTTCCTTCAACGATCTTGCAAAAGAGGCAATTCATAGCGACACCAGTGTACAGGACGGCGTTTCCCCGCGATGAGAGTAGACTGAGCTCCTTCGCCGGCCAACGCTCGAATACACCGGGAAGGGTCTGTGGGGTGTATAAATGGTTCCGCGGGCCGGTCGAAACAGAATGCCTGGCTCGCATGGAGGAGAGATGCCGACCCGTACCATCTACCTGAGCAGGCTGATTGGCCTGTATTGCATTTTCGTCGTATTATCCATGGTCATTCGCAAACAAGATACGGTGTATGCGGTTGCAGCGCTTTTACGCAACCCCTCGACGATGCTGGTGCTCGGTATCATTGCGATGGCCGTTGGCCTGGCGATGGTTCTGGCGCACAATATCTGGCGGGGCGGGGCGATGCCGGTGGTTGTTACCCTGGTCGGCTGGCTGACGCTGATCAAGGGTCTGCTGATCCTCTTCCTGCCCGCCGATGTGCAGGCGGAAATCATTATGAGCTGGCTCCGTCATCCATTGCTTTTCTACGTGTCCATGGTTCCGTCACTGCTAATTGGCATCTACCTGACCTACTGCGGATTCTGGTCGAAGGAGCGTTTATAAGCCGGACCGTATGCATAGGCCGCAACAGCGGTGTTGGACCGGCGCGAGCAATCAACTCCACGGTTTTACGCTCTTCGCTTCCGCTTACAATGGCATTATGTCCGCGGCTCTCCCCACCGCCCCCTTTCGCATCGTCCACACCGTCTGTTCGCACGACTGCCCCGACTCCTGCGCCGTGCTGGTCACGGTAGACGCGGAAGGCCGCGCCGTAAAGGTGGCTGGAGACCCCTCGCAGCCCGTGACGCAGGGCTTTTTGTGCGGCAAGGTGGCCAAATATCTGGACCGCGTCTACGCGCCGGATCGGATTCTTTATCCGCTGAAACGCAAGGCCGGGATGGCCAAAGGTCAGTTGGTTCGGGGTCATGAACACGAAACTTTCGAGCGCGTGAGTTGGGACGAGGCGCTGGATGCGATTGCCGCAAAACTTCAGGTAACTGCCGACCGCTACGGCCCCGAGTCTATCCTGCCCTACAGCTACGCGGGCACCATCGGCGTGCTGGGCTTCGGCTCCATGGACCGGCGCTTCTTTCATCGCCTGGGCGCAAGCCAACTGGATCGGACCATCTGTTCCGAGGCAGGCGGCGTGGCCTGGAACCTGGTCTACGGCAAGAAGCTGGGCACACCCACCGAGGACTTCCGCCTGGCCAAGCTGATCCTGGCCTGGGGCGCGAACATTCACGGCAACAACGTCCATCTCTGGCCCTTTGTGGAACAGGCGCGGCGCAACGGGGCACGGCTGATCGTCATCGACCCCTACCGCACGCGCACCGCCGCGTTGGCCGACTGGCACATCGCCATCCGCCCCGGCACGGATGCCGCGCTGGCGCTGGGACTGATGCACGTCATCCTCAATGAAGGATTGGAAGACCGCGATTACATAAACAAGATGACCCACGGCTTTGAGCAACTGGCCGAGCGGGCGCGCGAATACACGCCGGAGCGTGTGGCCGCCTGGACCAGCATGACTGCTGGCGAAGTTGAACGCCTGGCGCGCGAGTACGCCACCACCAGGCCCGCCGCATTGCGCATGAACTACGGCGTGCAGCGCTCGGAAAACGGCGGCACGGCGGTCCGGGCCATCGCCATGCTGCCTGCGCTGACCGGAGCATGGAAGCATCGCGGCGGCGGCGCGCAGCTTTCGACCTCTGGCGGATTCGCATGGGACAAGCAGGCTTTGGAGCGGCCCGATCTGGCGCTGGCCTCGCCGCTGGGCCGGCTGGCGCGGGCGGTGAATATGTCGACACTAGGCCTGGCGCTGACGGAACTGGGCGCAAAGCCTGAAGAAGGCCCGCCGGTTCATGCGCTCTTCGTTTACAACTCGAATCCCGGTGCGGTGGCTCCCAACCAGAACGCCGTGCGCCGCGGCCTGATGCGACCGGACCTCTTCACCGTGGTCCACGAGCTGTTCTTTACCGACACCACCGACTACGCCGATTACATTCTGCCCGCGACCACATTTCTGGAGCACACAGACATTCAGGGCGCGTACGGGCACTACTTTGTACAGCTCTCCAAGCAAGCCATCGAGCCGCCGGGCGAGGCGCGGCCCAATGTCTGGCTCTTCGGCCAACTGGCCCAGCGCATGGGCTTTAAGGAAGAGTGTTTCCGCGACACGCCGGAGGAGATGATTCGCCAGGCGCTGGCGATCGCGCCAGACGGGCATTCGACCAATCCCGGCATGGAGCACATCACGTTTGAGGAGTTGCAGCAACAGGGGCACATCCCACTCGGCTTCCATCTGAACCCGGAGACGCAGTCGTTCATGCCATATACGTCTGGCGCGGTTCCTACGCCTTCAGGAAAGATCGAGTTTTACTCGGAGGCGCTGGCCGCCGCGGGCCTCGATCCGCTGCCGGGCTTTGTTCCTCCGGTTGAATCCCGCTGGGGCAAGGATGCGGAGCGCTTCCCGCTCGAATTTCTCAGCCGCAAGGCCGACAACTACATGAACTCGACCTTCGCCAATCTCGACGGCCACCGCAAGATGGAGACGCGCACCAGTAACCGATTGGAGATGCACCCCACCGACGCCGAGGCTCGCGGCATCGCCGACGGCGACCCAGTGCGCATCTTCAACGACCGCGGCTCGTTGCGCCTGACCGCGCTGGTCAATGGCAGCGTGCCCGCCGGCGTGGTGGCGGCTAGCATGGACTGGGCCAAGCTGCATCCCGACGGCGCCAATGTGAACGTGCTGACCAGCGAGCGCCTCACCGACATCGGCGCAGCGGCCACGTTTTATTCCGTGCTGGTGGAAGTTGCGAAAGCGTAACCTGCGAGCGCGGAACTGAAAGAACCGCGGAAAGCGTGAACTATGAACTGGACCATCGTATTCATCGTCGTCGTCGTCCTGGCAGTCTACCTTGCGCTGAAACGCTCCGGTCAGATTTCATCGAAAGACGCACGGGCGCGCCTGAAAAACGGCGCTATGCTGATCGACGTGCGGACCGTCGGTGAATTCGCCTCCGGGCATCTGCCGAACGCGATCAATCTTCCGCTGGACGAGATTGAATCGAGCCTGCCCAAGCGTGTGAAGGACAAGAATCAGGCGATATTGCTGTACTGCCAGAGCGGGATGCGCAGCGGCGCGGCCAAGAGCAAGCTGAACGGCATGGGTTACGCCAACGCTTTCAACCTCGGATCCTATGCCCGGACGGCACAGATCGTAAACGGCAAGTAAGCTACTCCGCTAATCGACTTTCGGCGCGGGCGTGACTTCAATGTAGTCCAACGCGGCTGGATCGTCTTTATCGGGAGCGCCTTCGACGCGCAGCACATCACCCTGCTTCAACTCGACACCGCGGACGGTGTAGCGCGTAGAATTGTCGCCGTTGGGGCGCTTCGAGGGCAAAATCGCATCGGCGGCCCATGCGCCCGCTGGCTGGCCGTTGATCTTAAGACTGAATTGGGCCACGCCGCCTTCAAGATCGAAGTACTGGACGGCGATGTTGAAGCGCCCTGCCGGGCCTTGCCAGCTCCACTCGGCGGAGCAGACGAGTTGTTCGCAGGAAACCGCCTTGCCGCCCGAAGCGTCTTCCCATGGAGTTACGTCGATGACCTTGTAGCCGGAGAGACGCGCGTCCTCGGCTTCGAGGCGGCCGGGATAGTGGCCGGCGTGGCCCTGCTCGTCGGGAATCCCGCTCAGCTTCAGGAAGTACTGCACAATCGCGTCGCGCCAGACGATGGCGTGGCCAGCCTGGTACCTGAGACGGTCGCGCATCTGATCGTAGAACGGTTGATCGATGCGGCCTTCAAGCGTGGCCCAGTCGGAGGCAAACTCCGCTGCCTGCGCCGCGCCCTCGTAGTGGCTGTCGTAGATGTGCTGGATAACGGTTTTTCCCGAGTGCAGCTTGTACGTGTAAGGCGCGTGGTGGAAGAAGAGCAGCAACTCATCGGGACAAGTGGAAAGCGACTCGTACATCTTCGCCACTTCGGGCGGGTACTGGCCCGCAAAGCCGGTTCCGGTGGCCACGCTGCGGTCCATGCCGATGCCGTCTTTGTCGGCGCGGTGCCACTGGCCCCAGCCGTTGTTCTCGCTCGCCTCGATGTTGGGGCCGTAGTGGCTGCCGGTGATGTCGGTTAACGTCTGCGCGCCCAGAGGGCCGGTGTACTTCTCGTAGGTCGGCCACGATTGCATCAGCATTTTCACGACCGTGCGGACGACTTCCGGGTCGGCGCTCAGAGTTTGCTTTGTCCACTCGGCTGCGATCTGCTCCGGGCTCAGATCGGGATCCCAGGCCAGGCGTCCGAAGGCGTAGAGATTGGCCGTAGCCAGCGGCGAGCCGAGCCAGGCCTCGCGACCCACCCCGGCGACGCCGACCATGCCGCCGAGCGGGCGGTGAAAGCTCTTGCCAGCGATGATTTCCTTTACCGGCGTAGATTGGCCGCCGGCGCGCAGATCGAAATCCAGAACCTGCTTCCACATCGGAGCGAGATAAACCAAGTGACGCTGCTGTCCGGTGTACTCCTGGGTAATTTGAACCTCCATCGCCTGATTGGTTTGGCGCAGGTTGGCAAAGAGCGGCGATACCGGCTCACGCGCCTGAAAGTCGATGGGGCCTTCCTTGGTCTGGATGATCACGTTGGCGGCGAAGCGGCCGTCGAGCGGGTGGAAGATGTCGTAGGCGGCGCGGGCGCGGTCGGCCTTCGGATCGCGCCAGTCCAGGTGGTGGTTGTAGACAAAGGCTCGATAGAGAACCACGCCGCCGTGGGGTGCAAGCGCATCGGCCAGCAGGTTGGCCGCGTCGGCCGGGGTGCGCCCGTAGCTCGCCGGGCCTGGCTGGCCCTCGGAGTCGGCCTTGACCGTGAAGCCGGCAAAGTCCGGGATCAGCGCATAAATCTCGTTGACCTTGGCCGACCACCAAGCGCTAACCGCAGGGTCGAGCGGGTCATAGGTTTTGAGGCCGCCGATTTTTTGCGGGCTGGCAATATCCACGCTCAGGGCCAGCCGCACTCCCCAGGGGCGCATGGCTTCGGCGATGCGGGCCAGTTGCTTCAGGTGCTCAGCGTCGAGTAGTTTAGGGGCCGCGTTGACGTTGTTCACGTTGCAACCGTTGATGCCCACCGAGGCCAGCAGCCGTGCGTATTCTGCCACAGGCCGCAGATCTTCGCGCACGTTGCCGCCTTCAAAAAAGATGCTTCGACCGGCGTAACCGCGCTCGATGGAGCCGTCGGGATTGTCCCATTCATCCACCCAGCGAATGGGCATCGCGGGTTGTCCGCGGTCGTTGATTCCGTAGATACCGGGGGCTGCAACGATCTGGCTAAGCAGAGCAAACGCTCCGTAGAGGACTCCGCGATCATCCGCCCCTGCGACGATGAGCTGGGCCATGTCCGCCGAACCTGACCAATAAAGCCAATAACCTTCGGGTTGAAGATTCTTTGGAACGGGCAGGTCGGGGAATGCATGGCGCACTTCGTCGGCTGTACCCACAATCGTTTCCCCTTGAAATGCGGCGCCCCGCCAAAGGACCGATGCATTGGAAAATTTAGTGATGCCGCGCTGCAACTCCTGAGCTGCCGATGTTTCCAGTGGACCATTGCCGAGAGCACGAACCCGAAGAGGAATGAGCCACCTGCCGCCTGGGCCCCGATATTTCAGCCAGGCTTGGTCGGCAGTCTGGGCTGTGGCGGCCATGCCGGACGCCATCGCCGTCGCGAGCACAAATCCAGCTAGAAAACCAACCATTCTCCGCACTATTCTCTTCCTCCGGGCCGTTTTCCCGCCGCACACTGTTCTATCATCTCGCAGCGGTTGATAAACTGGAAGTTCGCTGCTGATAGGAGGGTTCCCCGGAATGCCCGCCACCATGCAAGCCGTTGTTAAAGCCAAGGCCGCGCCCGGCATCGAATTGCGCCAAGTTCCAATTCCCACTCCCGGCCCCGGCGAGGTGCTGGTGCGCGTGCAGGCTGCCAGCGTTTGCGGCACTGATTTGCACATCTTCAACTGGGACCCGTGGGCGCAGGGGCGCATTCATCCGCCGCTGATTCCGGGCCATGAGTTTGCCGGCGTGGTGGCCGGCGTTGGCCGCGGCGTCACCACCGTGAAAGAAGGCGACAAGGTCAGCGCGGAGATGCACGTGGCCTGCGGCAAATGCATGCAGTGCCGCATCGGCCAGGCGCACATCTGCCAGCACGTGCGCATCCTGGGCGTAGATGCGGACGGAGCCTTCGCCGGCTACGCCATCATCCCCGAAACCAATATCTGGAAGCTCTCGCCGTCCATCCCGCACGAATATGCTTCGCTGCTCGATCCGCTGGGAAACGCGGTGCATACCGTGTTGGCCGGGCCCATCGCCGCGCAGACCGTGGCCGTAACCGGTTGCGGCGCCATCGGCCTCTTCTCGATTGCCGTGGCCAAAGCCTGCGGAGCGGCAAAGGTTTTCGCCATCGAGGTGAACGCGCACCGGCGCAGCGTGGCAACCGAAATGGGCGCGGACCTTGCCCTGGACCCCGCCACGGAAAATGCGGAAGCGCGGATTCTGGAGGCGACCGGGGGCACCGGCGTGGATGTGCTGCTGGAGATGTCGGGTCATCCCGAGGCCATCCGCCTGGGCTTTGCAATGCTGAGAACCGGCGGACGCGCCTCGTTGCTGGGAATTCCTTCCCGTCCCTTCGAGCTGGACTTTGCCCGCGACATCATCTTCAAGGGCGCACTCGTTCAAGGCATCAACGGCCGCAAGATGTTCGAGACCTGGTTCCAGATGGAGGCCCTGCTGGCCACCGGCAAGCTGAACCTGGAACCGGCAATTACCCACCGCTTGAAGCTAAGCGAGTTTGAGAAGGCGATGGAGTTGTTGCGCACGGGCGAAGCCATCAAGGTCATCATGCGGCCGGATTGAGGCGCAAACCAGCTTTGAAATTTATGACGCAAAAAAGGACCTGCGTGGTCATGAATCGCAGGTCCTTCTCTTATGCTTCTTGCCGCTGCTCTGCCGACGCTTACTGCACCGTCAGCGCGATCGTGGTGGAATGCGTGGTCGCGGTGACGCCGTTGCTGGACTGCCCGATGACGCTGACCGTGTAAGTGCCCGCAGGGGTGGCGGGATTGACCGGTGGGCCGTGGTGTTCGTAGCTGTAGCGGGGGTTGCACGCCGTTGTGCCCAGCACGGCAACCAGGCCGACCAGGGCCACCAGCGAGAGCCGGTTGAGCCAGGGACGCCGGCGAACTCCCCAGGCAAGGCCGCCAAGGCCGAATACGCCGGGCAGCAACAGCGCCCAGGCTACGGAGTTGCCATGCGCGTGCGCTGCCGAAGCTGTGGATGCAGCCTGCGTCACGACCACCATCGAACTGGTGATAGCGGCTGTGGCGCCGGGCAGGATCTCGACGTTCTCAGGGGTAAAGGTGCAGGAGGACTGATCGGGAAGGCCCGAGCAGGAGAGCGTAACAAACATCGGAACCGTGGGATCGGCGTTCACCGGCGTGATGGAGGCCGTCACTGTTCCGGACTGGCCAGCCGTAAGAGAAAGTGTGGCCGGAGAAGCAGAAACCTGAAAATCGGGGGTGCCGGTGCTGCTCATGGCATGAACACCCGACGGCTGGGAAGCCGATGCCTGGTGGGTGGCGTCACCGGTATAGACCGCGCGCAGCAAATGATCGCCTGCCGGCAGGTCAAGCACTACCTTGGCCCGGCCCTCGGCATTCAGCGCCGCGCCGGCCAGTTGCCTGCTCTGGTTGCTGAGAACGACGGCGCCTTGAGCGGGCAGCCCATCTTCGCCGATCACGGTCACTTGAACGGTGGCCTGCGTGCGCCCGTCCTGGTCGCGGGTCTCCGCGCTCAGCGCGGTCTGCGTGGCCAAGCCCCGCGCACTCTCCGCGGCCACTGCCAGCGCGGGCACCAAGAACGCGATACCCAATCCTGCAACCAACTCAAGCCGCGGATTGCGGCAGAAAATACCTCTCACGTGCACCTGCTCCAAAACTCAAAATCGGACCAAAATCGTGCTTCGTCTATTTGCCGTAGTGTAGAACCCTATTGTATCCGGCGAGGGCGCACCGGAGCCATTGCCGCACTGTCGATTTGGACGCAATAGCGGGAAGAATGGGGCCTTTTTGCCTCCGATTCTCTCCATTGTCCGGCTATGGACCACTGATAGCCGTACATCGCACTCTTTGGGTCAACCCGGCTCTCGCCGCGCTATGCTTTCTTTTTGAGGTAAACGCCATGACCCAGGCCACTCCACGCCCCCAGCTTGCCCACCTGACTGCCGCGCTCGACGAGCTGCGCAGTGCCGGCACACACTTCAAGCTGCGCATCCTCGACGACCAGCAGGCCCCGGTCTGCCACTACGACGGCAAGCAGGTCATCAACCTGGCCAGTAACAACTACCTGGGCCTGGCCAACCATCCCAAGCTGATTGAGGCAGCGCTGGCCGCCACTCGGACCTTCGGCGTGGGCTCGGGCGCGGTGCGCACCATTGCCGGAACCATGCGCATCCATATGGACCTGGAAGAAAAGATTGCCCGCTTCAAGAACGTGGAGGCCTGCGTCGTCTTCCAGAGCGGCTTCACGGCCAACGCCGGCACCGTCAGCTCCATCCTCGGCAAAGACGACTTCATCCTCTCCGACGAGCTGAACCACGCCAGCATCATCGACGGCGCGCGGCTCTCGCGGGCCAAAATCAAAGTCTTCCGCCACAAGGACGTGACCCACTGCGAAGAATTGCTGCAAGAGATCGCCAACGAGCCGGGCCACAAACTGGTCATCACCGACGGCGTCTTCTCCATGGACGGCGACATCGGCCCGGTAGACAAGCTCGCCGCGCTGGCCGAAAAGTACGGCGCCATCATGATGGTGGACGACGCCCACGCCTCGGGCGTGCTGGGGCGCAACGGCCGCGGTTCGGTGGATCACTTTGGAATGCACGGCAAGGTGGATGTGCAGGTGGGCACGCTCTCGAAGGCCATCGGCTCGCTGGGCGGCTATGTCTGCGGCAGCCGCGACCTGATCGACTATCTCTACCATCGTGCGCGGCCGTTTCTCTTTTCCACCTCGCACCCGCCGTCGGTGGCGGCCACCTGCATCGCCGCCTTCGACATTCTTGAAAACGAGCCCGACCGCATCGAGCGGCTGTGGACCAATACCCGCTATTTTCAGGACGAACTGAAGCGCGCGGGCTTCAACATCGGCGGCGTCAACACGCCGGCCACCGAGACGCCCATTACGCCGATCATCGTGGGCGAGGGCCGCGCCGCCATGGAGTTCTCGCGCGCGCTCTTCGACGAAGGCGTGATGGCCACCGGCATCGCCTTTCCGACGGTTCCCGAGGGCAAGGCGAGAATCCGCGCCATCCTCACCAGCGAACACACCAAGGCGCAATTGGACCAGGCGCTGGAGAGCTTCGAGCGCGTGGCCAAGCGGCTGGGGATATTGGGTTGATGAGTTGCTCTTCTATCATTCATTGGTTTGTCATCCTGAGCGACCCCGAGCGCAGCGATGGGGAGCCGAAGGACCTGCATTTCATCAAACCTCGGCTGACCACAATCTCTAGAGCACCCCAACGACGAAGACCTGTCGTTCCACCCCAACGAGCAGAAATCGCTCGCTGGGAACCCCGAAGCCGCAAAAATCCGCCACGGCGGACGGCGAAGGCGGGGGTACCCCAGGCCAGTCTTGCCTCCGGGGTAGATTTTCAGCTCAAGCGAAAGAGGGCGTCCGCCGCAACGGACACCCTCTTCAACCCTCGGTCAGGCCTTCCATGGACACCAAGTCCATCATCGCGGAAAACTGACCACTGACAACTGTTCCTCACACCGGCTGCTGGGCGTACTCTTCTTCCTCTTCCACGCCGTAGCGGCGCAGCAGATTGGGCAGGCTCTGCGAAAAAGCCGACCGCGGCATCACTGTGTCGCAGCCTGCCTCGATAGCCTTTGCTTTCAGCTCGCCCTGCAGGTGGTTAAGAAAGCCGATGATCGACGTAGTCTTCTTGAGCTTGGCCTTGAACTTGGGGATCAGCGTCATGGGTTTGGCGTTGAGGTTGTTCAGGTCAAAGACCAGCAGCGTGGGCCGCTCGGCGTCAGGCAGATCGGTGAGCTTGGCCACGGAATCCTTGTCGCCCTTGACGAACTCCACCTTCACACCCAGCTTGCGCGCCGTCTCCTGAATCTTGGCCAGAAAGAAGAGATCCTCGATGAAGCAGAAGATGCGGGTGGGAGCGTCTTCGCGGATCGGAACCACAGGCTGCGGTGCGTAGGCGTCCTCGTAATAGCTGCCGTGGCCGTTGCCCATCATCTGAATGGTCGAAGGTGGGCCATCGGATACGTTGCCGTTGACGATGCGGTAGCTGTGGTCCATGGGACCCACAAACGCCCTGGGTCCCTTTTGCTTGCCCCTGCGTTTGCCTTGCGAAGGCCCGGAGATGCTGTTGCCGGGTTGCGCGGCCGTGGCCGAACCCTTCTGGAAGAACTTCTTTTTCTTCCGCCCTTGTCCCTGACCCTGATGCGCCTGGCGGGGCGCAGCCGCCTTGTGCTGTGCGGCTTGCGGCTGGGGTTGCGGCTCGGGTTGCGCCTGCGCAGCCTGGCCCTGTTGCGCCTGAGGCGTGCTCTGTTGGCTGGTCTTGTTCTTGCGGCGGCGCCGGCGGCGCCGATGCCCCTGCGACTGCCCCTGGCCATTAGCCGGGGCCAGCCCCAGTTCAGACTGAGGCTGCGTCAATTCTGTCGTCATGCGTGTACTTCCTGGCTCTTTGCTATCTGGTGCATTGAGTTTCTAGATTCAGCCGTTTCCTGTAGGGTGCCGATCTTCCCTGCCTGTCGCCTGTCCAGCTATGGACGGGGAACATGACGGTTGGCGCTACAATCTTGCGAGGCATTGGGCAATCTGCCGGGGAGCGGGCTACCCATGCAACGTGACCTGATTCCCAGGGGCCTTGCCGCTTTGTACACAGGAGCCTCGCTGTAGCTCCATCCGCTTGTCAGGCCCATTGTTGAGCTTTCTGCCGGGATTGACATGGCGCGGCCAGTGGTTACCTGGATTTGATGCCCTTCCTATGTGAGCCATCGCCGCATGCATTCTGGTAAGGATTGAACTAGCCGACGAAACGATCCTGCTCAGCGGCGAGCTTGCTCTGCCCGTGTTCGGGTGGCCCGCGTCAGCCGCTTGATAGGCAACTCCGATACTACAGCGAAGTGATCCGGCTGGCAAGTTACGTTCGGGGTAACCAGCGGTCCAGAGTCCGCGGCCAATGGTTGGGTATCCGAGAAAGAGCGGCTAAAGAACCGCCCTATTCCGCCAAACGCACAAAACGCCGCTCCAAACGGAGCGGCGTTTCGCTGTCCTGCGCTGGTCACTGGCCTCCCAAATACTGTGTGGACGGTGGTTGTCTCCGCCGTACCTGCTACAGGCTCCCTGGCCGGTTCATCCCTTTTGAGGGCCGCTTCGTTGGCGGTTGCTCTTGCCGGACGCCTGCTGTTCTTTGGGCTGGCCGGATTTCTCCCCAGCAGCCGGTACATCACTGGCGCTTATCTAATAGCAATCACAGTACCGTTTGCGATATTGTTTTGTTCCAATAACCTACGGTGTGACTTAAGCGATGGATTTGTGGATTCTGGAAGGACGGAAGGGTCCATAATTCAAAAAACCATAGAAGCGCGCCCTACTGTTGACAGTTGGCGCAGTAGTGGGTTCCACGTCCGGCCATAACAATGCGCCGGATCGGCGTCTGACAGCGCCGGCAGGGCAGCCCGGTGCGCAGGTAGACACAGTGCTCCAGTTGGAAGAAGCCGCGCACTCCGTCGGCGTCCACATAATCGGAGACCGACGAACCGCCCAGCTGGATGGCGTGCTCCAACACCTGGCGCAAGGCGAGCCGTAGCCGATCGAGTTCGGCTCTGGTGAGGCGTCCCGATCTTCTGCGCGGCCGTAATCCGGCGTGAAACAGGCTCTCGTCGGCGTAGATGTTGCCCACTCCTGCCAGCAGAGTCTGGTTGAGCAGGGCAGCCTTAATGGCCAGCCGTCGTCCGCGGAAGAGGGCGGCAAACTCTTCCGGCCCAATGGTGAGCGGCTCCGCGCCGGGCGCGCTGAAGCCTGGGCTGCGGCGCAGGTCGCGGAACTCCAGCCGTCCGAACCGGCGCGGATCGACAAAGCGCAACTCCCGGCCGCTGGCCAGGCTCAGGCGAACGTGCGTATGGGCGGCCAGGGGAGCATCCGGGGTGGTGACCAACAGCCGGCCGGTCATGCCCAGATGCACAATCCATTGGGTCTGTGCCTGATCGTCCGGCCCGTTGAAACGGCGCCTTGCCGCAGGAGA
>Ga0182027_10007813_pt1 | contig 15679 bp, 14 predicted proteins | sample 712E1DmetaG_FD_121300 | JGI IMG/M metagenome (GOLD analysis project Ga0182027, IMG submission 121300) | Permafrost microbial communities from Stordalen Mire, Sweden - 712E1D metaG (Illumina Assembly) | ecosystem: Environmental > Terrestrial > Soil > Wetlands > Permafrost | place: Sweden...
AGCAGCGACTCCACCAGAACCTCCGCCCTGTCCACCTCCGGCCTGTCCACCGGCCCTCTACCCCCCGGGCCGAGCGCGCTCAGGCACGTGGCCCCCATCCCGTCCGGCGCCCAGGAAACGTTCATCCCGGCCCCGACGACCAGGGCCGTGCCGTCGGGGCTCTCGGCCAGGATCCCGGCCACCTTCGCTTCGCCCTGCACCGGGTCGGAGCCGATGATGTCATTGGGCCACTTCAGGCGCAGCTCGGCCGAGGTGGCCATCTTGGCCCCTTCGACCAGGGCCAGGGCCACCGCGGCAGTGGCCAGATGACGGCGGCCCACAGGCAGGTCTTCCCTCCGAGGGCGCAGGAGGACCGAGAAGAGGAGCGAACGGCCGGGGCGGGACTCCCATCTGCGTTGGAACCGGCCCCGGCCCGCCGACTGATGATCGGCCACCACGACGAGGCCTTCAGGGGCGCCGCGCCCGGCCTCTGCTACAAGGACGGAGTTGGTAGAAGCCGTCTCGCCCAACTGGGCCAGTGTGGCAAAACGGGTGTGGGCGAGCCGGGCCACCTGGTCATCGTTGAGGACGCAGCTGTCGACGGACATCACCCCAGCCTGGCAGACTGCCCCATCGTGGGCGGAGCTTCCATAACCAAGGTCCTAATCGCCAACCGGGGCGAGATCGCCGTCAGGGTGGCTCGTGCCTGCCGGGATCTCGGCATCACGTCGGTGGCGGTGTACTCGGAGGCGGACCGAGGGGCCCAGCACGTCCGTGCCGCTGACGAGGCCTACTTCATAGGGGGTACCCAGGCCGCAGAGAGCTACCTCTCGGTCGAGCGCCTCCTCGACGCCGTCTCCCGCAGCGGGGCCGACGCCGTCCACCCCGGCTACGGCTTCCTGGCCGAAAACGCGGGCTTCGCCCGGGCCGTGACCGGTGCAGGGGTGTGCTGGGTGGGCCCGCCGCCCGATGCCATCGAGATCATGGGCGACAAGATCAGCAGCCGTACCGCCGCCGTCCAGGCCGGGGTCACGCCCGTCCCCGGGACCGACCAGGCTCTGACCGGGCCAGGCGAGGTCATCGAGTTCGGGGACGCCGTTGGGTGGCCGGTGGCGATCAAGGCGGCGTTCGGCGGTGGGGGCCGGGGAATGAGGGTCGTGGCCTCGCCGGCCGAGGCGGCAGAGGCCCTGGAGTCGGCCCAGCGCGAAGCGGTAAGGGCTTTCGGGCGGCCCGAGTGCTACCTGGAGAAGTACCTGACGTGGCCGCGCCACATCGAGGTGCAGGTCTTCGGCGACGACCACGGCAACATGGTCCATCTCGGCACGCGCGACTGCTCCGTACAGAGACGCCACCAGAAACTGGTGGAAGAGGCGCCCGCCCCCAACCTGGCGCGTCACGTCACCGAGGCCATGGGGGAAGCCGCCGTCCGTCTCGCCCGGGCGTGCGGGTACGTGAACGCCGGGACCGTGGAGCTCATCTACCAGGAAGGCGAGTTCTACTTCCTGGAGATGAACACCCGCCTGCAGGTGGAGCACCCGGTGACGGAGATGGTCACCGGCCTGGACCTGGTGGCTCTCCAGTTCTTGGTGGCCAGTGGCCAGCCCCTGCCCTTTTCCCAGGACGACGTTGCGTGGCACGGGCACGCCATAGAGGCCCGCATCAACGCCGAAGACCCCGCCAGGGGAAGCTTCGCCCCCTCGCCCGGGCGCATCACGCGCCTACGCGCCCCCTCCGGGCCCTGGGTCCGGACCGACTCCGGCTACGAGACCGACGACGTGGTCGACCAGCACTACGACAACCTGCTGGCCAAGGTGGTGGCCTGGGGCCCCGACCGGGAGAGCGCCAGACGCCGGCTGGTGCGAGCCCTTAACGAGACGGAGGTCGAGGGCGTCGCCACAACGGTCCCGGCGCACCTTGCGGTGCTTGGGCACCCGGACTTCATTTCTGTGTCGCACTCGACCACGTGGCTAGCTCAGTCGGTCGACCTCTCCTCCATCGAGCCCGCCCCGACGGCCGAGCCCGCGGGAGGCGAGGAACGCAAAGACGTCCAGGTCGAAGTGCAGGGCCGACGCTACGAAGTCAGCGTCTGGGTGCCGGCCGGCCACGAGACGACGACAAGAGGGGCGGCCCGGCGGCCGGGCGGCCGGGGCGCGGGCCGGGGCGGTGCCGGCTCGTCGCGAGGCCCGGCGGGGCGAGAGGCGACCGACGGGCCGGGCACCCCGGGTGGGGGTACTGTCACCGTTCCCATGCAGGGCACAGTCGTAAAGGTGCTAGTCAAGGTGGGTGACCGGGTCGGGCCGGGGCAGACCGTGTGCGTCCTGGAGGCCATGAAGATGGAGAACAACATCGTCTCCGAGGTGGCCGGGACGGTCGCCGAGGTCCGGGTGGAAGCGGGCCAGTCCGTCGGGAGCGGCGACATCATCGCCGTGATCACCCCTTCGGGCAATCCCTCGTCCTAAGCCCGTCGGCGGCGGTGCTCTCCAGCAGGTTTAGAGCCGCCAGTCGAGACCGATGTCCAGTGCCGGCGCCGAGTGGGTAAGCGCACCGATAGCCAGGTACTTGACCCCGCACGCCGCCACAGCCCTGATGGTGTCCAGCCTCAGGCCTCCCGACGCCTCCACGTCGGCGCCGTACCGGCGAGCGCGGCGGACAGCCTCGACCGTGTCCTCCAGGGACAGGTTGTCGACCAGGACGAGATCCGCGCCCGCCTCCAGGGCTTCGTCGAGCTGGGCCAGGTCGTCCACCTCGACTTCGACCGGGAGCACGCTCGTCCCGTCGGCCGAGGGCAGCCGGGACTGGCGCCGGGCCGCCTCGAGAGCGCCTCGTACACCCCCCAGGGCAGCGATGTGGTTGTCCTTCACCAAGATGGCGTCGGACAGGCTCATACGGTGGTTGGAGCCCCCTCCGCAGCGGACGGCATACTTTTCCACCGCCCGTAACCCGGGCAGCGTCTTGCGGGTGTCCCGTATGAGCGCCCCCGTGCCGGCAACGGCGTCCACGGCCGCGGCAGTGAGCGTGGCCACGCCCGAGAGGTGGGTAACGACGTTGAGAAGGGTGCGCTCGGCGGCCAAAAGTGTGTCGGCCGGCCCGGTCAGCGTGCCGAGGGCTTCCGAGGCACCGACACGGGCACCATCGTGGGCGGAGAGGGTGGCGTGGGCTGGGCCGGTCCCCAGGCGGCGGCTCACCTGGTCCAGGACGATCTGGACCGCGACAAGCCCGGCGATGGTGCCCGCTTGCCGGGCGACGAGCGACGCCTGCGCCGGCACCGGCCCGACGGCAGCTCCCGTGGGGTCACCTGAGGGAAGGTCTTCGGTTACGGCCTTGGCCACCACTTGGGCCAGTTCGTCCCAGGGAGGAGCCAGTTCGTCCCAGGGAGGAGCCAGTCCGTCCAGGGGAGCGGCCACCTGACCGCGGGCGGTTGGGGGTGAGCTCAAACCGCCGCCGCGGCAGAGTTGACCAGCGTGCCGGGCGCTCCGTCGGCCGTCAAGTGGCCGACCAGCAGCTCTCCACCGGCTCCCAACTGCACGGCCTGGCGCACGAGCCACTCGGGGCGGGGCTCGGGGTGGTCGGCCCGCCGGTGCGCCCCCCTGGACTCGTGGCGGGCGGAGGCCAACGCGGCTACGGCCCGCCCGATCAGGACCATGTTGGCCCGCTCCCAGGTGTCGGGTGTCGCGCCGGCGTCGGGCGGCGAACCTTCGTCGCCGGCGAGGAGGTTGGAGAGGTCGTCGAGGCCTCCGGCAGACCGGGTGACGCCGGCGAACGCCTGCATGGCCGAACGGACGTCCTGCCGGGTCAGAGGTCGCGCCTCCGCCCTGGGCCGCGGCCGGGGCAACGCCGACGCGAGGGCCACTGGCTCCCTCGGCGCCACCGGGCCCCGGCAAGCCAGGATGGCCTGCGCGGCCCGCCGGCCCACTACAGCCCCTTCGAGCAACGAGTTCGACGCCAGACGGTTGGCGCCGTGCAGCCCGCTGGAGGCCACCTCGCCCACGGCCATCAGCCCCTCCAGGGTGGTGCGGCCCTCGTCGTCAGTGAGCACCCCACCCATGGTGTAGTGCGCCGTGGGGGAAACGGGGACCCAGTCGCTCCCTGGCGCCAGGCCGGCGGCGCGGCAGGCGGCGACAAAAGTCGGGAAGCGAACCTCGAGAGCGCTCGCCCCGATCGGCGTGGCGTCGAGGTAGCAATGGTCCGTACCGAGGTCGTTCATCCGGTGGGCCATGGACCGACTGACGACGTCGCGGGGCGAAAGATCGCTTATAGAGCCTTCAGGACCGGCCGGGTGTAGGTAGGCCCCCTTCGCGTCACGCAGCCGGGCACCCGCCCCCCGCAACGCCTCCGATGCCAAGGGCCGGGGGTCCAGGCCGAGGTCCATGCCGGTCGGGTGGAACTGCACGAACTCAAGGTCGGCCACCTGCGCCCCCGCCCGCATGGCCGAGGCCAAGCCGTCGCCGCTGCATGCGCGTGGGCTGGTCGTGGACGCCCAAAGATGGCCGTACCCGCCTGTGGCCAGGACCACCGTGTTGGCCCGGAGGTGACGCAGTGCCCTCCGGGCCGGGTCCCACACCAGGGCGCCGGTCACCCGGGAGCCGTCGGGGACGGTCAAGAGGTCGACGAGGAAGAGGTCCGGCATCACCGGCACATCTCGTCGTGAGGCGGCCTCGAGCAGGGCACGGGTGATCTCCGCCCCGGTGGCGTCACCCCGGGCGTGGACCACCCGTGCGAAACTGTGCCCACCCTCCTTGGCCAGGGCGTCCCGGTCGAAGCGCACGCCGAGGTCGGCCAGGAGCTCGACGGCGGCGGCGGCCTCGGCGATCACGGACCCGGCGACCCTCGGGTCACCGAGGCCGGCGGCGGCGGACACGGTGTCGGCCGCGTGAGCGGCGCTGCTGTCACCGGGACCGATCGGCGCGGCGATGCCGCCCTGGGCCAGCTGCGTGCTCCCGCCACCGCCCGTCTCTTTGGAGATCAGAGCGACGCGGCGCCGGCCGGCCAAGGCCACCGCTACCGACAGGCCCGCGATCCCCGAACCGACTACCAGGACGTCAAGGCCCGGACGGCTGCGCAACTCACTCACCTCCGCCGGAAGACCCGATGGCGATCATTCCTTCGACGGCTCGACGGGCCCGCTCAGCCGTGGCCTCGTCGACCTCGATGACGTGGACGCCTTGGCGAAGGCAGTCAAGCAGGCGTTGAGGCGTCGTCATCTTCATGAACCGGCACTCGGCCCGGGAGGAGACGGCCTCGAAGGTCGCCCGGGGATTGGCCGCTCGCAACTGGTGCAGGATGCCGGTTTCGGTCGCCACCAGTGCATGCCCGTCCCCCAGCTGACGTGCGGCCTTCACCATGCCCGCGGTCGACAGTACGTGGGTACGCTCTTCGGGGAAATCACCGTTCTCGGCCATCCAGAGCGCGCTCGTCGTGCACCCGCATTCGGGGTGGATGAAGAGCTCGGCCCTAGGGTTTGCGGCCACCCTTTCGCGAAGCTGCACCGGTGATATGGCGGCGTGGACGTGGCACTCGCCCATCCATATGTCGATTTGCCGCCCGGTCCTCCTGGCCACGTGCTGGCCCAGGAACATGTCCGGCAGGAAAAGGATCTTTACGTCTGGAGGGAGCGACTCGACGACCTCGACGGCATTGGAAGACGTGCAGCAGATGTCGGACTCCGCCTTGACCGCCGCCGACGTGTTCACATAGGCGACGACCATGCCGCCGGGGTTGGCCTCCCGCCATCTGCGGACGTCGCCGGCGTTCACGGTATCGGCCAACGAGCACCCGGCCCCCAGGTCGGGCAACAGGACGGTGCGCTCGGGAGCCAGCAGCTTGGCCGTCTCGGCCATGAAGTGGACACCGCAGAAAACGATCACCTCAGCGTCACTGCGAGCCGCCAGACGGGACAGGGCCAGCGAGTCCCCCACGTGGTCGGCAACGTCCTGCACCCATGGGACCTGGTAATTGTGGGCCAGCAAAACGGCGTTCCTGGCTTTGGCCAGGCGGCGGACTTCGCCCGCCCAACGCTCGAAGCTCCAGCTCGTGCTGTCGTCGAGATGGTCGGCCGGCTGCGGCTTGACGCCGTCCTCGCTCCCACCCACCACCTCATCGCCTGCCACACTTATACTCTGGTTGAGCATATCCCCACTATACCTGACGCCGGTGCCCAAGCGCACCTGGGCACATCACGGGAGTGCGTAAAAGCTCGACCGCGCTCAAGGACCACCCAGACGACGCAGTCCTAAGCCCGGGGCCGGGCGTTCCCGCAGGACTTCCCGACGGAAACGGTACAGTTCGGCCGGTCGCCCGCCCGTGCGCTGGTCCCATTCCCCGGCGGGTTCGACAAGGTTCGCCGAGGCGACCAGGCGGCGGAAGTTTTGCTTGTGGAGCACCTGGCCGGCCAGAGCTTCGACCACCTGCTGAAGCCGAGAAAGGGTGAAAGTGTCCGGTAGCACCTCGAACACGACCGGGCGGTAGGCCAGCTTGCCCCGCAGCCGCTCCAGCGCGGCGGCGGCGATGCGGCGATGGTCCAGGGCCAGCGGCAGGCCCAGCCCGGGCCCGGGCCGGTCGCCTTCGGGCGCCGCCTCGCCCACCAGGCGCAGCTCGTAAATCAGCTCGTAACGGTCGAGGACCCGCACCGGGTCCCAGCGGGCATGGCCGATACCGAAGGTCAGCTCCGCCCGCTCCTGACGGGTGGGGAGGTCGCCTGGTGGCGACGAAGCCAACCAGCGCTCGAGCGCCGGGACGACCTTGGCGTCGAGAACGCCAGGCTGGCCGTCGCGCCAGTCCTCCCAGGGGAACAATTCGTAGCAGCTGCGCCAGCTCGGCCCGGACGGGCCTCGGACGTCCTGGTGACGGACCAGCGCCAGGTAGGCCACGGCCAGGGAGCGGCCGCCGGGCACCCGGTTGCGGTCACCGAAGGTGTAGAGCTGTTCGAAATACCGCACAGGGAGGCCTGTCTCGTGGCTGACGAGGCGCCTCACACCTTGCTCCAGGGTCCGGTCCACGGCATCGTCGAGGTGGCCGGAGGGTAAGGCTTCCTCGTGAGGGTGGCGCTCGACGGTCAACAGCCTTGGTGTTGTCCCGTCCACCGAAATGATCACGGCGTTGAGCCCGACGTCGGCACGGGCAGAACCGTTGTGCGCCACGGGCAAGGCCGGGCGCTCTTCAGGCGGTGGGCGGCTGCCGCGGGTGCGGCATGCACAACTGGTCGTACTCGGCGATGACCAGTTGTTCTTTGGGGACCGAGCACGCCGGGCACTCCGGGTCCCGGTTGAGGCGGAAGGTCCGGAAGGTACCTTCCAAAGCGTCGTAGGCGAGGAGGCGGCCCACCAGAGGCTCGCCTATCCCGAGCAGGACCTTTATAGCTTCTACTGCTTGCACCGAGCCGATGATCCCGGGCAGCACGCCGAGGACCCCGGCTTCGGCACACGAGGGGGCCAGGTCGGGCGGAGGGGGCTCGGGGACCTGGCAGCGGTAGCAGGGGCCCTGGTGGGGCATGTACACGCTCACCTGGCCTTCGAAGCGGAAAATGGACCCGTGCACAACGGGGATGTCCAGCTTCAAGGAAGCGTCGTTAACAAGGTAACGGGTAGGAAAATTGTCCGTCCCGTCAACTATCAGGTCGTAGCCGGCAAAAATGTCCATCACGTTGTCCGCTCCCAGCCGCACGTCGTAGGCAACGACGTTGACGTCGGGGTTGAGGCTCGTGATGGCTTTTTTGGCCGAGTCCACCTTGCGTTCACCCACACGCTCGAGGTTGTGCAATATCTGGCGCTGAAGGTTTGAGGCGTCGACGACGTCCATGTCGACCACTCCCAACGTCCCGACCCCGGCGGCGGCGAGGTAAAGGGCGGCAGGAGAACCGAGCCCTCCGGCCCCAAGAAGGAGCACTTTGCTGCGCAGGAGCTTTATCTGGCCCTCGACCCCGACTTCGGGGAGCAGCAGATGGCGCTGGTAACGGTTGCGCTGCTCGGGACTGAGGACGCCGGGCGTCTCCCAGGGCAGGCCCTCGTCCTTCCAACGGTTGAAGCCCCCAATGACGCTGACGACGTTGGAGTAGCCGAGCTGAGCCAGCGTGTCGGCGGCCAGGACGCTGCGCGTGCCCCCGGCGCAGTAGACGACGACCGGTGTCTTGGGCTCGGGGATGCGCCCGGCCACCTGGATTTCAAGAAAGCCCCGGGGAATGTGCACCGCGCCCCTTAAGGCCCCTTGCTCGAACTCGTCCGCCTCACGGACGTCGAGGGCGACGGCGCCATCGGACTTAAGCATGTCGGCCGCCTCGTCGGGAGCGACTTCGCTTACGCGGGCGCGGGCGCTGTTCAGAAGATCTCGGAAAGTGGGCATAGCTCACGAAACCCTACCAGCCTGGTCGGCATTCCACTCCAGACTAGGTTTGCACGGCGTTGGAACTAGACGCAGCAGTCGCCCGGCGGCGCATGTGCCGCAGTTTCCTCGAGCGCCCGGTCGAGCGCGACGTGCTGGAACGTGCCCTGGCCCTGGCTACCCATGCCCCCTCGGCCGGCAACACCCAGGGGTGGGCGTTCTTCGTCCTCGAGGGAGACGAGACGGAGAACTTCTGGCAGCAGGAAGCGGACAGTTCCTGGTTGGCCCATCCCAGCCACCCGGGCCTGCTCAAGGCACCGGTGATCGTGTTGCCCCTGGCCAGCCGGGCGAGGTACCTCGAGCGCTACTCCGAGCCGGACAAGCAGGCCCCCGGCGCCCGAGGAGTCGAGGATTGGGCGGTGCCCTACTGGTTGGTCGACACCGCGTTCGCCACCATGTTGCTCCTGCTCGGTGCCACCCAGGAAGGACTGGGCGCCCTCTTCTTCGCCCTTCGCAAACCAGCCACCACGCTCCTCGCCGATCTCGGGGTGCCGCCCGAGTGGGAGCCACTTGGCGCCGTCGCCCTGGGCTGGCCGAGCCCGGACGACAAACCGTCCCTGTCGGCTTACCGTCCGCGCAAGGACCTGGCCCAGGTCGTGCACCGGGGGCGTTGGGGAGGACAATGAACGACCGGGGCCACCGGACGGGTACGGCTTTTCGGAAGGCGTGCCCCTCTCTGGTTGGCCGGGCGCTGGCGGCGGCGGTCCTGATCGGGGGGGCGGCGGGTTGCGGCACCCGTACCGCCGGGCTCAACGTCGAGGACGTCTACGCCCGGACCGTTTCCGCCCGAACGGCGCAGACCGCGGTCAACCTCCACATCGACGCGCCCCGCGCCGGTACGTATATAACGGCTCAGGGCGTGGTGGACCTGACAGCTCCCGGTTTTTCCATCGCCGTGCAGGAAGCCGGCATCAACCTCACTGAGGTACTGCGCGGCGACCAGCTGTACCTGGAGCTGCCGGCCTCGGCCCGGGCCGCCAACAAAGGTAGGCCCTGGGCGGAGTTCTCTCTGGGCGCCGGGCACGGTGCGGAGGCCGTCCTGGCGGGGCCGGCGCTGGCCGGGTCGGTGCTGATGGCCGTCGACCCCGCGCCCGTGCTCGAACTGCTGAGGCTGGCCCCCACCGCCACTGCCCGGCTGGGACTGAGGAGGACCGATGGCGTGAGCTCGACGGAGTACCGCCTCGAGTACTCGACGGCCGCGCTGGCGTCAGCTGCCCATGGAGCGCCACTACGTGCCGGCCTGGTGAGCCTCCTGGCCCGGATCGCCCACCCCCGACCGGACGAGCTCCCCGTCTACGTATGGCTCGACAGCCGTGGCCGCCTGGTGGAACTGCAAGTGAGCGTCGTGCTCGGGACCGAGCCCCACTCCCCCAGTCCGGCCCAGGCCGACCTGGCCAACCAGCTCCCGACCACATTGAGCGTCGACATCTACCTCGGGCATTTCGGCCAGAGGGTGGTCCTCGCACCGCCCGCCACCGCCCGCACTAACAAGTTGCCGCTCTCGGAGCTAGAAGGCGGGACGCTGTAAAGCCCCGCCCGATGGCCGGGCAGGTATGGCTCGGTCGTGCGCTGAGGGCTGGCGCCCCGGCACTGGTCGCCGTAGCAGCATGCCTTGTCTGTTACGTCGCAGGTTGGCGGGGTACCGATTGGGCGGCGCAGATCTACCGGGCCGGCCAGGTCTCCCACTACGGCGTGATCGACTGGGACCCGGGCTGGTACGGAGGCACTTACCCGCTCAACTACAGCCTCGTCTACCCGATCGCCGCCGCCTACCTCGGGCTGTGGCCCTTGGCCGCTCTGTCGGCGGCGGCGGCGGCCACCTGCTTTGACCGGCTGGTGACAGCCGCACTGGGGAGACGGCCGGCCGGGAGCTGGTACTTCGCCGTTGCCACCGTCATCGAGATCGCCATCGGCCAACTCCCCACTCTGACGGGCGAGGCGTTGGCCTTGGGCAGCGTGCTGTTTTTCGCCCGCCTTCGCACACCCTCCGGGCGACGCCGGACCGCCCGGCCAAACGCCGCGCTCGCGGGGCTGGGCGCCATGGCCTTGACCGGGGGTCTTGGCCTGGGCGTGCTCGCGTCGCTCACGACCCCTGTCGTCGGCTCGTTCCTGGCGCTGGCGCTGTTCGCCATGGCTGTCACCAGTGCCCGTCGCTCGGTGCAACGAGCCGTTTGGGAAATAGCGGCAGCCATCGTTTTCATGGTGAGCACGGCCGCTTTACCCGTTCTTTTTCCCGGCGCCGGGTATTTCCCCTTCCCCTACGGCGACCTTGTGGCCGTGCTGGCCATTTCGGCGATTATCGCCAGCCCCGTGCTCAGCACGCCTCCGGTCTTGCGGCTAGGGGCGGTGCTCTACGGCGCCACAAGCGTGGCTCTGTTCCTGGTGCCCACCCAGATGGGTGACAATGACGTCCGGCTGGCGGCGTACATCGGCATGCCTCTGGTCATCTGCTACCTCCCGCGCCTAGCCCTGTCCCGGCGGGACCGGTCCGCCGTCCCGGCCACGGCCATGGTTGTGGTCGCCGTGCTCGTCGCCTGGGATTTCGGGCCGATGGCCGAAGCCCTCGGGGGCGCCACCGACGGCCGTTCCAGCGTGGCCACCTTCTACCAGCCGCTCATCGATGAGCTCAGGGTGCTCAGCAAAGGTATGCCCGTGCGGGTAGAGGTCCCACCCGGCGCGCACCACTGGGAGTCGGCCTACCTGGCCCCCAAGTTCAGCCTGGCCCGGGGCTGGGAACGACAACTGGACATGGCCTATGACGGCATCTTCTATAAGTCAGGGCCGTTATCAGCGGACGTGTACCGGTCATGGCTCTTGGCCGATGGGGTTTCCTATGTGGCCTTGGCCCAGGCCCCCCTTGATTACGCCGCGACGTCCGAAGCGGCGTTGCTCCGCTCGGGCACGGTGCCCGGGCTACGACCTGTTTGGCACGGCGCCGGCTGGAAGCTGTGGGAAGTCGTGGGCAGCGCCGGCCTGGCCACCGGTCCGGCCCGAGTCGCCGGGCTCAGCCCCCGGGGCGTCGTGGTCCGCTTTTCCACTGCCGGCACCAGTGTGGTCAAGGTCCGTTGGTCACGCTACTGGGACCTTTCCGGGCCCGGTCGGCGTTCCGCCTGCCTGACGCGGGCACCAGGCGGCTGGACCCGGCTGCGGACCGCCCGCCCCGGGGATGTCCGGCTCCAACTATCGGTCTGGGGGGCCGACCATGGCAACTGCCAGGCTCTTTTGGGGCTCCGCGGCGACGTAGCATCGGGGGACAACGGATGAGCAATGCTTGACCGAGCGGGAAGGGAGCGGACAGCGCCGGCTGACGGCACGGCAGAGCGGAGCATCACGACCGAGCTTCCGGGCCGGGGACCGGGCGAAGACCGCGCCCGCCTCCGGGCGGCGCGCCGGCTGGGGCGCCCGTTCGATAGGCAGAGCTCTTTTGTCGTGGGCTTCGTGGCCACGATCGGAGTGCTCCTGGCCGTCGCGCTCGGCGCCGCCGTGTACTCGGTGCGGAGCACTCTGGTGCTCGTGTTCCTGGCGTTGTTCATCGCCGTCGGGATGGAGCCTGTCGTCGGCTTTTTCACCCGGCACCGGGTGCGCCGCTCGATCGCCGTGCTCATGGTCGTCATCCTCGGCGCCGGCGTCGTGGCGGCCTTCGTCTACTCGGCTATCTCGCCCATGGAGCACGAGATCAACCAGCTGACGGTGCAGGTACCCAAATGGCGGGCCGAGGTGGGCTCCGGCAAGGGCACCGTGGGGCGCGTCGCCCGGGATCTCCATCTGAGCTACTACTTGAGCGGCTCGGGGAGCAAGAGCCTGACCAATGGCCTGGCGTCCGGTGCGCTCGGGGCAGGCAAGGAAGTGCTCAGCGCCGTCAGTTCGTTCCTGGTGGTGATCGTGCTCACCATCTACTTCCTGGCCGCGCTGCCCTCCATCAAGCGCTTCAGTGTCCACCTCGTCCCCCACAGCCGGCGTGAGCGGTTCTCGCTCCTGCTGGACGACGTACTGGCCGGCGTGGGCGGCTACCTGCTCGCCAACCTCTTCACCTCGCTTGTCGCCGGGGTCGGCACCTTCGTCTGGGCGACGATCTTCGGGCTCCCCTATTCGATATTGCTGGCTCTTTTAGTGGCTCTGTTCGACCTCGTGCCCGTGGTGGGCTCGACCATCGCCGGAGTTATTGTCAGCTTGGTGGCGCTGTCCGTGTCCCTGCCGACGGCGATCGCGACAGCTGCTTTTTACGTCGCCTACCGTTTCATCGAAGATTATTTGCTGGTCCCCCGGGTAATGCGCCAGGCTGTCAACGTGTCGCCGGTCGTGACCGTCCTCGCCGTCATCATCGGTGGCGCTCTTCTCGGTATAATCGGTGCCCTGGTGGCCATACCTATCGCTGCCGGTATAAAGCTCGTGCTCGAGCAGAGTGTGTTCCCGCGCCTTGATAATTCCTGAAAGGCCCCAGGTGCCCGAGCAGTTCCAGACCATGATGGGCCTCGCCTCCCACGGGCCCGACACCTATGTCGGTGCCGGTCCCAGGTACCCCTGGGAAGGCCTCTACGGCGGGCAAATAGTCGCCCAGGCGCTGCGGGCCGCCGACCTGACAGTGAAACCGGGGCACGCGCCGAACTCGCTGCACGCCTATTTCCTGCGCATGGGAGACCCCGACGAGCCTGTCCGCTTTGAGGTGGAACGCTTGAGGGACGGCCACAGTTTCGTGGCCCGCCAGGTCGTGGCCCGCCAATCCACCGGGGCGATACTCAACATGTCGGCGTCATTCCAGGTCATCGGCGGCACGACTATGGACGTGCAGCTGTCCGAGGCGCCCCAGGTGGCCAGCCCCGAAGCGGGAAAAGAGGTGAGTTGGAGCCAGCTGTTCGAGATGCGCCTGGTGGAGGGCTCGTTCCAGGGCTCCGGTGACGGTGCGCAGTCGGCCTGCAGCTGGTTCAGGGTCCTGGAAGACCTCGGTCCCGAACCCTCCATGCACGCCGCCGCCCTGGCCTACGCCTCCGACAGTGGTCCTGGGTGGTTGTCGGGCGCTTTGCACGAGGTCCAGTGCGCCCCGGCGCAAGCCTGGCGGCCCGTGAGCCTTGACCACGCCTTATGGTTCCACCGGCCCTTCCGGGCGGACGAATGGCTGCTGTTCGAAGCGTCCAGCACCTCATTGCGGGATTCGCGGGGCCTCACCCAAGGCCGCATCTTCTCCCAGGACGGGGCCCTGGTGGCGACGGTGGCGCAGGAAGTCTTCCTGCGCCGGCCCCGGACCGTCTGATGGCCAGCCTGCCCCTGTCCCCGCGCACCCACCCCCGCTCCGACCGGACGAGGGCCGCCGGGCTGGCTGCGCTCACCCTGGCCGTAGCCGGCCTGGCATCGTGCGGGGGCCAGGAGTTTGCCAGCGGGCCGACCGAGACCGTGCCCTCGGCCTCCTCTTCCACCGTGGCGGTGAGGACAGTGAAGGGGCTGGGCCGGATCCTGGTCGCCTCCTCGGGGGTCAGCCTGTACCTGCTCACCTCCGATCCCCCGGGCGGTAGCAACTGCACCGGGCCATGCTCGATCAACTGGCCGCCCTTGGAGCCCAAGGGCAGGCTCAAAGCCGGCCCGGGCGTGAACCCGGCCCTTCTGTCCAGCTTTGAGCGCAGCGACGGGATCCGCCAGGTGCTGTACGCCAAGCATGCCCTTTACACCTATCAGGACGACACCAGCCCGGGCATGGTCACGGGCCAGGGGGTCGAGACCTACGGTGGCATCTGGTGGGTGGTGGCGCCAACAGGCAAACCAGACAATGACGGGGCCCCTCCGACCTGACCGCACCACTTGAGCAGGCCCGAGCCGGACTGGCCCGAGCCGGACTGACCCGGCCCGGGCTGACCCCCGGTCTCCTCGAGCTCACCGCTAACCTGGCGCTGTGGACGGCACCGCCAATCAGGCCCTGGAGCTCAACGTCACCGGCGTGTTGCCCGGCTTGGCTCGGGGCGACCGCGAGCGCCGAGGAGCGGCCGATCGTTTCGCTCGCAGGGTCCTGCGGGTCCACGACCCGGCGTCGGGGGAGGACGTCCATAACGTCTTCAGTTCCTCGATCCTCCTGTCAGCGACGCGGTGCCTGCTGAGCTACATCGTCTTCCCGGTGTTGGCACCCTGGGTGGGCGCTCTCCCCTTGATCGGACCGGCCATTGGCCTCCCCGTGGGGGCGGTGGCCCTGGTGTTCGACGTCCGGGCCATCCGGAGGTTTTTCCGGGCCGACCATCGCTGGCGCTGGGTGGCAGCGGCGCTCTATTTGGTGGTCATGGCGATGGTCGCGAGCCTCATGGGACTCGACATCTCCCGCCTCGTCTAGTCGCCGTCCCCGTAGCCGGCGACGGCCTGCAGCCCTTTGACCTGCCCGAGCTGCGAGATGACAGAGAGCGGGGCACTGGTATAGACGTCGACGATCACGGCGCCGTCGAGGTAACGGGCCAGGACGGCCGAAGTAACCGGGTGGTGGGCCTGCTGCTCGGCCGCCGTTGCGCTCGGGTAGAGCTCGATGGCTACCTGGCCGAAAGTGTCGCCGCAGTCGCCCTGCCACCAGAAGTACTGGTCATAAGCACCGTAAACGCTGCCGAAGTGAGCATTGTCCCAGCAACCACCGGTAACGGCGTCTTGGATGTCCGTGAGGGTGGCCGTGAGCCCGGCCGGCAACGCCGCCGGGGGCGTGCTCGGGGGTGGCTGGAAGGGAATGCTGGCCACCGCCTCGCCCGAGATGGGCCCTCCGCCCACCGTGGGCGATACCCAGATGCCCGAGGCCGGGTGAGTAGCGGCATTATGCCCGCCGGCCGCCACGGAAACACCGCAACCGCCCAAGGCCAGGGCAGCCGCGGCCAGCCCGAAAACCGTCATCGTCGTTCGTCTAGGCATACGCCACAGAGGTTAGCTGAGCCTAATAGGGTGCGTCCTGTTCAGGCCCGGCCCGAACATGCCGGTGAAGGCTATGTACTGAAGCAATACCCAACGGACACCTTCGGCCAAGGCACACCACAGATGTTCTCAGACAGGTGTGCTGATCTCTTTGAGTGCGCCAACGTGGACGCGGCCACGGCGCTGAAGAGCTACCGCGGCTGGGTGAGTGGGGCCAGGGCCGGCGCCAAGGTCGGCTTCCCCGCCTTTGCCGCCAAGCACCGCCAGGTACCCCGCTTCCGGCTGCGCTCCAAGTACTCGCCCGGGCAACGGCCCCCGGTCCGCTTCGTCGGGGCCAAGGCCATCTGCTTCCCGGTCCTGGGGGACATGCGTACCCACGGTTGTGGCCGCCAGGTGGCGGCGATGATGGCCCAGGGCCGCTTCCACGTCTATTCGGCCAGCTTCTCCTATAAAGCCGGGC
>Ga0182027_10007814_pt1 | contig 15678 bp, 12 predicted proteins | sample 712E1DmetaG_FD_121300 | JGI IMG/M metagenome (GOLD analysis project Ga0182027, IMG submission 121300) | Permafrost microbial communities from Stordalen Mire, Sweden - 712E1D metaG (Illumina Assembly) | ecosystem: Environmental > Terrestrial > Soil > Wetlands > Permafrost | place: Sweden...
ATACAATCTCAGAACTAAATGACCCATTGCCGCCATTAGCAGTATTATTCCAATAACGGATTTTAGGGGCATTGAGGAGTCCTGCACCTGTATTGGATCTATAAGCAACAAATCCGTCGGTAGCTATACAGAAATCTACTCCGATAAATAATATAAACAATAATACTACTACAAAGGAAAACTTTTCCAAAATACACCCACCCTTAAACGATCAAAATATGATTATATGATACATTATTAGAAGTTCTTTTTATAGTTTCCTAAAAAAAATGTGTTTGATTAAAATAAATCTTAAAAAAAGAAATTATATTAGAAAAAAATCTTTATGGAACTATTGCAGTAAATATAACATATCCAGTGCAATTGCCTGCAGGATTTGGAGGGATATATAATTGCCAGTATGTGGAATTGATTATAGGAGTGCTATTCGATTGTTTAGGCAATGTCAGTGCAGGAATAGATACTCCGCCAGCAATGCTCGTGAGAGCTGTCTTAAGATTGTATGCTTGCGATGAAACTGATGAAAATCTTTCATTATCAACAGTTATATTTCCACTCAGAGTGCAATTCATTGCAAGTCCATCATTACGCTTTACACCATAACCTTCGACAGTGATGTTGATATTCATGTTGCCAAGATTGGACACATTGGCAGTCCTGTCAGGATTCGAATAATCTTCAACAGCTACGCCGCCATAATCTATACCGTCAGTAACATTCAATGCATACACAGGATAGAAAGTCGTGGTAGCGAATCCCGATCCTGTAAAATTAGAGTTTGTTGCAGTGTATGAATTTGATACTGTGACATTGCATAGCCATGTGCCATTATTAGCGTAATAATGCACGTCGAAACTGCAAACATACCATGCCGTGACTGCTGACAGGCTGGAATTTAGAATGCATGATGAATTAGTGTAATGATTTGCAAAACTGTCGCTGGCGTTATTGCTTGATGTAGCTACATGCCATAGTGTTGCATTGACTGAAGTAATATCATTATATCCTTGCCAATTTCTCAGAGTAGCGTTGCAATATATAGTCTTTGTGCTGCCCGCATTGACAGTAATATTTTTTGCTGAAAAATTAAGGGCTTCATATATAGTAACATTAAGTACGTCAGGTTTGGAATGAGTTATGTTTACAAAAGTCTGTACAGTCACATTTTTATAATTAGTACCAACAATATTTGCAGCTTTGGAAACAGGCAGGATACCAAGTGATAATATGAATAGAATAAGTGCTAACGCTAGGACACCTGCGATTATCTTTGAATATTTGTTCATTTTATTGATCTGCCTATTATTAATTAACAGTATTTACTTTATTTACTCATTACAAATACATTAAACATACGCGCGTTGTATGAAATACCAAATTAATATACAAATGTGTATACTTATATATAAATGTTTTGTTTTAGTATACTTGATTCTGTGCTTAAAAAGTACCATATAGAACATCATAGAAAGTCAATCGAAAACCATGGATGAATGTTTAGGACGCAAAAAGCTCTTTAACTCCATTTTAACAAAAATTTCGGGCTTTTTTGCGTAACATTTATATAGTAATTAAGCATAGAATAAAATAGGTGGGTGATTAAGTATTATAATCAAAGATATATCAGTTAGCAAAGTGTCAATAAAGAATATATCAAAAGGTCTTATTTTAGCTCTTTTTTTAATAATAAGCACTATTATAGCTTCTAGCAACGTTTTAGGTGTAGAAAAAGTCATATCCAACTCTGCGGATTGGAGGGACGTCTACTCTACCATGCTTTATGCAAGTCTTATAGGCAAGCAGCCAGGACTATTCCTAACAAGCACAAGACATGGAACAATCCTGTTATATTCAATACCCACAGGCACAAATGGAACTCTTATAGTATCATCAAGATCACAGCCGTATACCGTAAACTATAAATCAGCCATGGACTCGCAAGGATACAAGGATGTAGAAGAATTAGTGACGAATAAAATAAATCTTGATTTAGCAAAAAGAGTTGTCAAAGAGAAGAATATAAAAAAATTCATAATAGTAGATGATGCATATGGATACAATGCTCTATCAGCAGCATCGTATGCAGTTATAGACAATTATTATGTTCTATTTGTAAATGATCGTAACGCCGCAGAGATAGATACATTCCTTTCAGGAATAACAATAGAAAAAATGATAATTTTTGGACAAGTCGATGAAACAGTAAAATCAAGACTCGCAAAATATAATCCTGAAACAATAAATAAGGGCGATCGGTTCGACAACAATATCGAGATGGTGCAAAGATATCTTAAAGTCAGGCAATCAAAACAAGTATTGATGAGCAACGGTGAATTCATCGAAGCAAGCATAATGTCAGGCGATGACCCTGTAATATTCATAGGAAAAAGCACTGTGCCGCAGCAAATACAGGACTATATCAAGACTTCAGGATTCCAAGTTTCAGTATTGATTGGAAATGAACTGATAAATTCTGCAACAGCCATCAGAAGACAACTTGGAATAAGTGTATTCGTGAAATTTGCCCAAGGGTCAAGAACTCCGACGGGACCAATAGCGACTGTAGAAGATTTGGACAAATTCCCGATGCCAAGATACGCCGTCGACATGGGTATATATTCTATAATGTACAATAAAGCGACAGGGTCGTTATGGGTAACATACAAGAATAAGGCAGGAATAGGAGCATATGTCAAAGGCACTATCACAATCAACGGCGATGAATCATTGAAGATTGCCGATACAGATCCAGTATTCATAGACAAGAACCAATACAAGACCATAATATACAATCAATTCATAGACGGCAGACAGATAGCAATCGATAGCAGCAACATAACAGCTGCAGTATACACTTTATTCGGTGAAGGGAAAAAATCTTTGGATAATGTTCTCGAAGCAAGTATGCAGGTTGAAAGTGTCCAGATTCTCGACGGTTCTGTAATGAATATCACAAATGTAGAATATGACAAGAACAAAAAGGCATTTATACTGACTGTAGAAAATATCGGTACAGTCGACAGTTATGTAAGCGCAGAAATAACTGATATACTAATAAACGGCGAATATCTCACAATATCATCTCCAGGAACAATACTTGTAAAAGCGGGAAAGAAGGCGAAAATAGAGATAGCAGCAAGTCTAAGCGACCTTGATATATCGAACAATCCTACAGTCAAGGTAAAGATATACTATGGTGAGAGAGAGAACAGCTTGATAAATACAAGGTCAGCAGAATTCCCATTCAATCTAGTATCACTTGACTATGCCACATATGGTCTGGTGCTGCTTATAATAATACTAATACTACTAATAATCTTCGGAAAAAAGAAGTGCCCACACTGCAAACACAAGAATTCAAGACTAAACAAAATATGCAAGAAGTGCGGAAAACCAATGAACAGCAAAGTGCACGGGCAAGTCGAGAATAGAGAAGAAGGAAAGCAGCAGTAAGGTGAGAATCAATTCTTTTATTTTTTAATATTATATTTTTCTAGCTTCGAGAAATCCTGATTTTGGTTCGTCATATATTATGAAACTTCCATAATTAGCAATAAGTTCTGGAAATGCTGACCTTAATTTTTTTATGATTCCATAATATTCTTCGTTCGTTTTTGTCATAAGTTCAAACTCTAAATCGCAGCCGCCTAAAGAAAATACTGTGAAAATCGTCGATGATTGTTCTCTTAAATAACCTGATAGTTTCTTCATAGATTTTTCAGAAGTATCATTGAGCCATAATTGAACTTTTCTATGAGTGTAGCCTAATTTTTTATGGTCTATTCTCGTGTGAAATCCTAAAATCACATTATTTTTTTGCATCTTTTTTATTCTATCGTGTGCTAATTTGACAGATATCTTATGCTTATTAGCTATTTCAACAAGATTTATCCGCGCATCCATATTTAATTCCAAGAGTATTGACATATCGATCTCGTCAAGAACGGGTTTTTGATTGACTGTTCCAAAACGGAAGCTTTTGGAATCGTGAGTTTCAGTAAGAAAATTATGCTTGTAATAATTTATCTCTGTTGCGATAGAGAATTGAATATTCCGGAAATATTTACCGAATAATTTTATAATCTCTCTATAAATCTGTTCATACTCGTTGATTGATTCTGCCCACACAATGACTGCTGAATCATAATCTCCGTCACAAATTGCATACCAAGAAACTTTCTGATTATCATGCATATATTTATAGAGTTCTTGTTCCTGTTCTGAATTCATGTTATGGAATTTTATGAATAACCTGAAATGTGATTTTCCTAGAGCATAAGTATTAACAACAGCATGAGTACCTAATAAAATCTTTTCATCAGTCAGCAATTTTAATCTATAACTCAAAGCTTGCTTGCTCATTTTTACTGTTTTTGCAATTTCCGTAAGACTCGCGCGCGCATTCAAGCTTAATGCGTGCAGTATTTCCAAATCTTTCTTAGTTATACTCATTATACCTATTATTACTAATGCTATATAAATAGTTATCGCTTTTGTCAAAATTTTTAGCAGAAAGTTTGATATAATAAATAAGTTATCACTTAATAGTGATTCAAATGTTTGTATCAGAACAAGTTATTAAGTCATATGAAATAAAAGGGCACAAGATAGAATTAATATTAGAGCCAGAAGTATTCAGTCCTTCAGAACATGGAATTCAATTCGCAAACTATATCTCAGTACATCCCGGCGAAAGAGTTCTTGACATGGGGACTGGAACAGGACTCTTAGGAATAATCGCAGCAAAAGAAGGAGCAAGAAATGTAGACGTGAGCGATCCTTCTTATGATGCAGTAGCATTAGCTGAAAAAAATGCATTTTTAAATAATGTCTTCGTAAAAGGCTACACTGGAAAATATTTTTGCACACCACACAAAACATATGATTATATTATTGCAAATTTACCTCAAGAAATAATTCCTCCAGAATATACGGAGCAAATCGGAGAATTAGAAAAAACAATCAGCGGAGGTCCAAAAGGTAACAAACACCTTCTTACGTTTCTGAATCAAGCGCATATGCATATGCATGCCAATTCTCGTGCATTGATAGCAGTTCATTCAGTAAGCGATTATATTACAACATTAAATAAAATTAAATCACTATATGAACCAAAATTATTGGATATAATCTCAAATCCTGCAAAAGATTTTGTTCAAAATAATATTTCATATTATATGCCGCTGATTAAGAAAGGCGAGATCGGATTATTCCATAAAGAAGGAGTATGGCAATCAACAATATTTATTTACGAATTAAGAAAAAAATTAAGACATTAAGAAATAAGAAATGATGGACAAAAATAAATCTTTATTCTACTGCCCAACCATCTTCTCGACATACTTCTTCGAACTCTCGATGTATTTCATATATTTCTCTTCTGCCATCTTGTGATCTTCATCGACGTGTTTGAGACTCACAACCAGTTTATCGTAGATCTTTGCTATCATCAACAGATCCGAGCGAGAGGCATCATAATTTTTTGCAGCAAGATGTTTTCTTGAAGTGTATATAGTCCTGTATGCGACGAGTTTTATGTAGATGTGATTTAGCATCATGTCGCTTTCTTTCTTCTGCAAATCATTTCTGAATTTTGCCGTCGAGAATCTTTTCATGCATGCATTATATATATTCCTTGAATTCTCGTAATCCAGAGAATTTATCATATCATTTGATTTATCCATCATAGAACCCAAATCAAATTCAGGAACATTCTTCTGCACAGTTCTTGCAGCAGGCACGATATTTGCGCGAGGAATTTGCACTATATTACTAGGAACATTCTTCTGCATTGGCTTTGATATTATCCTGTGCTCTCTTAATCTTTGCACATTGCGTCGCTTCTCTTTTTTATCGAGCACTAAATAATACGTCGATAATCCCAGAATCATGCCGACACCTAATATTACCATCCACTGCATCAATGAAAGAGTCTTTATGCCTGAAAGATCCAGTCCCACAAGTCCTGTCAATCCATTAGTATTATTTGAAGTCTCATTGCCTGTAACAGTCTGTGTAACCTTGAAATTTGGAGTATACAATACAATAGTCTTTGTGCCTTTTACTGAGGACATTTCTGCATTGCTGTTAGTCATATAATATATTGTCTTCGTGTTGAGTGTACTTAAATCCCACTTGAGTACAGGATCTTCTGTCAAAATGGTAGGAGTATCCTGTCCTTCAATGTCAAACACTAGGTTTGAAGCCTGCGTCTCAAAACTCTTCGGTATAACTTCTATTATCGAAACTTCCCTCAAATCCTGACTGCTGCTCACAACCTTTTTCACGAGAGTGTAACGGTCATAATCATCTTTCCCAAGATATTTTATCTTGAATATGAACGCTTCAGTCTTGACTACAATATTATCCTGCATCTGCTTGTTTGAGAGAGAATAATTATCCAGTACACTCCTAGAGAGATTCATCTTTACTGCTTCAGTTATGGCATTATCCACGTCAGAACTCTGCGTTATCTGGTCATAACTTGACTGTTCATTGACAATAATATCTTCAGCAACCATTGATTCAGCTTTTATGGCATCCATCCTAAGCTTGTTCAATCTCACGTCGAGTTCCGAAGATTTCAAGTCTTCATTCTTTAGCGCAGAAGATTGCGTGATAATATCATTTATCTTGGACTTGGCATCGTCCATGTTCGTTGAAAGTTTCATCATGCTTATTATCTTAAGTTTTGCAGGTTCATTGATTTTATTCAATTCAGACTTCATCGAATCAATATCTGTAAGATAATTGTTCAATTCTGAAATCAATTGGTCGACTTTCTGCGCAAGACCAGAATCAAGGGAATTATGCACTACATTATCATTGTTATTATTGTCATTATTGTTATTATTCGAAGAAGAATCCGTACCTGAAGAATATCCTAGATTAGGACTGGATGTTGCCTGCATCACTCCGGACAATACTCCGTCATTATCAGCGTCATCTATGGCTGCAACAGTATAATAATATATTACACCGTCTATCACATCATGATCTAGATATGACGTTCCAGTCGTGCTGTCATAATAGTCCACGTAGTCTGGAGTACCGACGGTTGATCTATAAATATTATATCTATAAACTTCCTCGCCGTCATAATACCATTTCAATTTTATGCTTCCATCATATTGCGCATCTGCTTCAATGCTCGAAGGCGCAGGCGGTTTTGAAGTATCCACGAGGAACACTTCACCACCAGTTATCTTGTTGCCAATATTATTGCTATAGTCTGTAGCAGAGTAATGGAATGTTCCTATACTGTTAGGAGTATTGTCTTCAATTATCATGTACCCTTCCCAATTAGAGCCTGAACCTGTAAGAGTAATATATCTCGAAGTAGAATCGCCGTCGAAAGCATAATACAAAGTCGGAGCCGTTATCACAGGTTTACTTGTCGCTAGGCGAACCTTATACGTCCCAGCTTTTATAGGAGAAGACCTGCTTAGGGATATAGACGCGCTAGGAAGCGTTACAATATTGAATGATACTGCTTGGGAACTTCCAATATTGCCCAAAGTATTCTTGCACCTGATATAATAATTGTATGAACCGTCTGAAAGACCACTTATCTGTGTAGAATGCTGCAACGTATTCGTCGTCATGAAAAACGAATGCATTGAATCATACGAAATGTCAGAAGAATCATACTTGCAGACACATACTGAATCAGTAGAAGCAATTATTGTAACAGTGTTACTTGCATCAATCGAGTAAGATTTTGATGTTATTACAGGATTTATAGTATCTATACTGAAAGGTACGGACGATTTGACAGTGTCGAAGGCATTACTGCATACAACATTCAGGGAATACTGACCGTCGGAGTTAAGAGTAATATCTAAACTTGAATCCACACTGTTCCCAACATTCAGGAGTTGCCCGCTAGCTACAGCTGCAGCAGATAATGAATTATTGATTGAATAATTGCAGTAATCAGCATAAGGAGATACTTGCAATGCAAGATGTATAGAATGACTATTGTATGTTTTGCTGATAGGACTAGTAATCGATAACGTTAAGGGTATATCTATAACATCCACGCTATTAGCGTCTGATGTTATATTACTTTCATTATCGCTGACAAAAAAAGTAAAGACATAGGTTCCAGAACTTGAATAATTCATGAATACAGAATAATCAGTGGAATTAGATACCAATATACCATCGCGATATATGCCGTATGTCATATTACTGTTTGTATCCGTAGAAACAGCAAATGACATATCCAAAGAATTATTCTCTTCAATACTTGAAGGTATATCCACATTATCTATAGAAACCTGCCCTATAGCAAAAGATATCGATAACAGGAAAAGAGATGTTATCAAAAGCATGATAAGTACAGTTCTCTCAAGTAAAACACCTCTAGCGCGCATCCTGCATGAAAAGTTTCTACTAGTTACACATTCCGAATTTGCAACAATCTTTTTCATATCCATCAATTTTTTCAATCCATAAAATCTTTTCCATAAAAGATTTGAAAATATAACTAACAATGCCGTTCTCCAAATCAATGACATCGAAATTATAGCAATTTACTATAACTATAGGCAATTCTATTCTACTATCTACTTGCTCGTCTTTATCTTGTTAAGAACTGCCTGGTCCTTCTCGATAGCTTCTTTAATGGCTTTCTCGAAGTATTCGTTCAGAGTCATATCCTTGAGAACAGCAATCACCTTAGCTTTAGTGTGCGTCTCATCCTCTAACTGTATATTAACTCTCTTCATAAAATTACCTGTGAGACATGGCTGTTCCGTGTGTTGAGATATCAAATTGATATAACCTATGTAGCCTCGATAAAAATCCTCAAAATAGGAAACAATCCACAATCCAATGACATTAATGATATTAATGATTTAAATAGTTTGCTGTTTTACATAATATAGGTTATAATAGATAGTTTAGTGATAAATATGATTATAACATTTATATGATTTATGTGACTTTAGTCATTTTCCGTATGCATCCATATGCATAATAGATGCCAGACAACAATAAAGTATTTAAACCTCGAGAGTGGTTAAAATATCGAAAAGAAGGGAAAAAGAGCCAAAAAAAGTAGGGCTAAAACAAGAAAAATTTGCTGATGCAAATAAAAATCAATATAAGAAAAGAATTGAAGGGTGAATGGAATGGATAATTATTTCAAGGATAGAAAGACAAAGATAATATGCACTATAGGACCAAGTTCTAACAGCAAAGACATGATTGAAAAGATGCACGAGAAAGGCATGGACATAGCAAGACTCAATTTCTCCCACGGAACACATGAAGACCATCTCAAAGTCATCAATATTCTAAAGGAAATCAACGAAAAACTCGAGATACCTATAGGAATAATGCTCGATACAAAGGGTCCTGAGATAAGGATAGGAAAATTCAAGGAACCAATAACACTAAAGGATAACGAAAAGATACTCGTAACAACAAGAGATATTGAATGGTGCGATGATAAAATAATCCAGATATCATACAAGAACATGCCGCAAATAGTGCAGAAAGGATCATTCATATACATCGCTGATGGCACAGTAGAATTAAGGGTTGAATCCGTCGAAGAACAAGAGATAGAATGCACTGTATCCATAGGAGGAGAAGTCAACACCAGAAAGAACGTCAATGTCCCAGGATCTATAGTGGATCTCCCAGCAGTCTCTGAACAGGATATCGATGATATAATATTCGGGATAAAGAACGGCATAGATTTCATAGCGCAATCATTCGTTAAGACTCCAAATGATGTAATTGAAGTTCGAAAGCTTCTAGCGAACAATAATGCAGAACACATACATATAATTTCAAAAATAGAATCATTCCAGGCATTGGAACTTCTCGACGAGATAATTGAAGTCAGCGATGGTGTCATGGTTGCAAGAGGAGATTTGGGAGTTCAGATTCCTATAGAAAATATTCCTAGCGTCCAGAAGAATATAATTCGTAAATGCAACATTAAGGGAAGACCTGTAATTACAGCTACACAAATGCTTGAATCGATGACAAAAAATCCAAGACCTACACGCGCCGAAGCAACTGATGTAGCAAACGCAATTCTCGACGGCAGTGATGCTATAATGCTTTCTGGAGAGACTGCTTCAGGAAAACATCCATTAAGAGCTATAGATATAATGGATAAGATAGCGCGAAAGACTGAGAAGACGTTAAAATCTCTCAAGATATTCGAGGATAGCGCAGACTATAAACCTACAATAACTGACAGCATAAGCAAATCAGTATGCCGTACGGCTTCAGATCTCGAGGCTGCAGCCATAATCACATGCACAAGTACGGGACACACTGCAAGACAGATATCAAGGCATAAGCCATTGAATCCAATAATAGCTATAACACCTAACGAGAAAGAATTCCGCAAACTAATGCTCGTATGGGGTGTTAGACCAGTATTAATAAAATATCCTGAGAATACAGATGCATTGATAGAAGAATCAATAGAAGCATTGAAGGAAAGAAAGCTCGTCAAGGAATTCGACCTTGTAGTATTCACTGCAGGAATACCATTCAACATTGCAGGAAACATCAACCTCATGAAGATAGAGATGATAAAGTAGAATTATTTATTGAAAAATAGTCTTTCCAAAATTATTTTTTCTATTTTTTTAAATCTTTTGTATCTTTCTCTTTAATATCCGTTTCAGATTTCTCGTCAGTCACGGCGTGTATATTCTTGTCAGGCTTGTGCCCCGCCTGTTCTATAGCATCCAATTGGTCATATAGCTTCTGCTTCTCTTCGTATTGATTATACAATTTGTGCAGGCGTTCAAAGATATTCTTGAATTCAGGATTTTTTCCTATTTCTGCCTTGAATGATGCATTAGCATCAAGAGCATTTATCTCGTCGCATACAAGTTTCTCTATATTGAAAGGATTCTTTTTCTCAGTATAGTCATTATATAATTTCAAAAGATTATTGTATATCTCCGTGAGTCCTGGATTTTTCTCGAGCAAATCCTGGAATTCATCTTTTTCAGAGAGTTCAAGAAGCTTGTTTGCTATAGCGTTCTCTTCATCAGCAAGTATGCCATTCTCAAGTTCTATCATATTTACGAGGCTCTGATAATGCGTATCCTCAAATTTTTTGTTCTTCGCGACATGCTTGTCTAAACTATACTCGAAATGCCTCATTACAAAGTGTATGATCACAGGTATTATAATCAATAATGCTAAAAGTATCCACGAATAGTCGAAGAAATAGTTAGGACACAACAGGAAATAATAACTGTACAAGAATGCAACAATAGCCAGCGCGACTAGCGTTATCGTGAATAGCATAGTCTTGCGTTTTGCAGACCTTAGTTTCTTGGATCTATCGAGAGGCGTCAATTTCTCGTTCTTACGCAATTTATTGATGCGCATCTTCGTATACACCGATCTAGCAGTTATTGACAAGATAACTATTAGAAGAAATATCCATGAAGCAATGTCGCTAAAATTAATATGTCTCTCGCATACATGTGTAGGTATCTCAAATTTTGGCATCCTGATTGTTACATTGGTTGAAGGCTGCTCAATAACAGGACATTTTTTTGAACATGGACCTCCGCAATCCACACCTTCCTCGCATAATTTATTATGACAATTTAAAATATTATCAAAACATGTTCCAATATATACGCATTCTTCAACCTCTTTAGGTTTAGTATTGTATGAACCACAATTGTTGCTATCACTGCACGTCCTATTGCGTATACCGAGCATCGAACATTCCGACCAATTTATGCATTGCCAATTCTCATTGCACACATATTCTGAAGCTGGAGTTTCTCGTCCTGCGCCTCCACCACCATTTCCGCTGCCTCCTCCGCCACCGCCTCCGCCTCCTCCACCGCCGCCACCGCCCCCTCCACCAGAGGAAGGACCTGGCGTAGTACTCTGATTCTCGTTAGATGCATTAGCAGTAACATTCTGCGACGCATTGCCAGTGAAGTTGCATACATTACAATCGAGTTCGCAACTAATACAACTCTCAAGAATATCACAGAATCCATCTCCACAGAAGACTACTGGATGCGTTATGTTGACCATCTTGAATTCTCCAGAAGCGAAAAGATTGTCCCCACTAATAGTCGTGGGATTATTATTATACCTGAAAGTTATCGAATCATTATTCACGCCACCACTGCTGTTGAAGATTTCAGGATCCTTGGCATTGCATGATAATACTCCATAAAATCCCTTGTTTACAATAGTGAATGTGCCGCAGAGAGTATTATTGACATAAGCAGTTATAGTCCCCATAGATGCATTAGTATTATAAGTTTTTATAGTTCCATAAAATTCTGTTGGAAATTGCGGGTGCGCATAAATTAGCGAAGAAAATATTATAATTGATAGCATGATAACTATTATAGATGTCAAAAATATCATTCCGAAACGATTTTGTAAACGCATAATATCCTGTTTGCATCCTTTAGTCATACTGTATCGGTGTAACAATCTCAATCAAGCGATAAACAGCCAATTCATCCTCGATAAATATTCCATTGCGAACTTCCATTAACATTGACCCAATAGCCCTTATATGTATCAAATCTTTTCAAAGTATTGCTCGGACTGCCATTGACATACGATAACCATGTATCACTTGGGTTATCATAATATTTGACGATGAGATATTGTTTGCCAATCAATTGAGCGCTTATGTTGCTGCTATAATTCAATGGATAGCCAATAAGATTCCACCCATTCGAAAAATATATCACTGAATCAGAATATATTCCTGCATAATGATAGTCTGCATCATTGAACATATATATCCAGTATCCTGAAATTCTGTCCATATGATTAAGCTGCTGCACAGTCCAGCCAGGGATATATGGATTGTAGCTCTTCCATGGATCGCTCGCATCAGTTGGATTATACTGAAATATTGAACCATAAGATCCACTAATAGAGTCTAAAGCAACATTTCTATCAAGAAACATTCCTAAACAAAAGAATGAAACCATATTCCACCCCGGATTTAGATGAAAAGAACAGTTCTTTGCAGCGGCAGGAATAAGCTCTACATGAGTATTAACCACATTGCCGCTAATCATGCTAGAATCATCAGAAGAATTTGTTATGTCAGGCATAACAACTACTGCAAAGACTACTAAAAACACTGCTATGAGTCCAAGAGCTACAAAATTTTGGTATAATCGCATCAGAGTTTACCTCTTTTATTTTTGCTAGTCTTATCTTTGTTAGTCTTATCTTTATTATTCTTGTCCATGCTATCTTTGTTATCCTCTTCAAAATTCACATACCATCTGCCTGATTTCTTGTCAAATTCGAACAGTACATTATGCCGTTTACTAATGTCAAGAGCAAACAATAATTGTATAGGAATAGTAGTCTCAAAACTACCTCCACGAGAATAAAGTTTACGCTTCAAACTTACAGCCATAAATACATCATAAGACGAAGGATTTATAAATTTTACTTATAAATATACTTATATTTTTACTTACTTTATTTATTGAGATTTTTAATAAAAAAGCAGGGAACAGAAAGCATGGAAAGTCAAAAATACTCAATATAGAGAATTCTCAAAAAAAAGAAATCAGAAAACATCGAATAAGCATTAAAAATAATCAAAAAAATTAGAAGAACATCATGGCGCCATCGCTGTGAATAGTATCCATCCAGTGCAATTGCCTGCAGGATTTGGAGGGATATATAATTGCCAGTAAGTGGAATTAATTATCTGCGTACTAGAAAGGGTCTGTTTAGGCATCGTAAGACCACTAATCAAGTCGCTATTGCCTGTTAATGCAGTCTTTGATCCATACGCAGTGCCGTTTGAAAGCGAAAACTTTTCATTATCGACAGTGATATTGCTATTCAAGCTGCAATTCATGGCAAGTCCATCATTACGCTTAGTACCGTAGCCTTCAACAGTGATGTTAATAGGCATATTACCAAAATTGGTAACATTAGCTTGAGTATCATTCGAAAATCCATACACTGCAACTCCGCCGTAATCTATACCATCAGTAACATTCAATGAATAGACTGGATAAAATAATGTGCTATTAACACCTGTATTAGTATAATTCCACGAATTCTCTACAGTAACATTACACGACCAAGTACCATTATTAGCGTAATAATACACGTCGAAACTGCAAACATACCATCCAAGATAAGCGCTGACACTTTCATTAAGGGTGCAAGAGGAGTTAGTATAATGAGTATTATTATCGTCATGACTAGATGAATTAACACCGACACCATTATAAAATAATGTGGCATTTACATAAGTTATATCACTAAACCCATCCCAAGATCTAAGAGTGGCATTACAATAGATATTCCTTAAGCCTCCTGCATTGACAGTAATATTTCTTGCTGAAGCGTTTGCAGACTCGTAAATAGTTATATTCACAACTTCAGGTTTGGAATGAGTTATATTGACGTGAGTCCACACAGTTACATTCTTATAATTAGGACCAATAATATTTGGAGCTATACCATTAGGAATGATAAATATAGCTGCAAGTGATATCAGCATGAACAATGTGATTATAATTGTTGTTCGTTTCATGTTCAACATCTCTTAACTTAATTCAACCCAAAAAAAGTACGGGGTCGGTGTTGATGAAGATTCATTCTCACCAACTATTATCTGGAAATCATACTTTTGATTATTATAGCCTGAACTACTGGCATTAATAAGACCAGCATAAACAAGATTAGTGGTAGTGGATGTATCCCTGAGCAATATCTCCTGGAATGTAGCGCCTGAACTCATAGACTGCGCAATACCATTAAGATAAGTTGCAGTAGACCTGCATCCAGAGACAGGAATCACGCCGACGTTAAACCCTAGATGGTTTGTCGCATTGAAAGTATTATTGATATTATCTTTAGCACTTGAAGACATGCTGATATTTGTCTGTTCAGCATCAATAGATGCCTGATTTACACATGCAATGCTTCCCCAGTTTATATTTGAAAATCTCGATACGTACACTTCACCTGCAGGAGTTCCAGAAGTCCAATCATAAATAGCCTTGCCATTAACATCAGCCAAAGCCAAAGTTCCTGAAACATTTCCTACATATGCCTTCCACTTGTAATCCTGCTGGGTTGCAGTCATTACAATAGTCGTGATAGTGCCCTTGGCATCAATACTCCTATTGACGAGTCCTGAAGTGTATGTAGTGTTGGAGCTATAAGTAATGACAGGAGCTGAAGGCGCTGAAACTGCAAACGATACTGATAACAGGAACACTAGCAGCAGCAATAGCATCATGAAATTGCCAGATTTCCTGAAGTCCATTTTCCAAATGTTGTCGTTATTTCTCATTTTAATGCATCCACACTTGTTGTAAATCATCTAATCAATTAACAGTAAATCAATCCATCACAATTAACAGTAAATCAATCCATCACAATTAACAGTAAATCAATCCATCACAATTAACAGTAAATCAATCCATCATAACACTAAATTTCACTACATCAAATCAATCTCTACAAATCTCCAAATCGATTCTACATTAAAACCGATTCTCACAGCAACAATACACATTACAGCACTCTAAAATATTGCTCTATGTGCTGCTCTATCACTAAAGCAAACACATGCAACAAAACATATAATCTAACCTAACTCCACATAAAAATAATACAAAGTAGACGCAACATCTCCATTATGCCCATTCTCTCCCA
>Ga0182027_10007815_pt1 | contig 15677 bp, 15 predicted proteins | sample 712E1DmetaG_FD_121300 | JGI IMG/M metagenome (GOLD analysis project Ga0182027, IMG submission 121300) | Permafrost microbial communities from Stordalen Mire, Sweden - 712E1D metaG (Illumina Assembly) | ecosystem: Environmental > Terrestrial > Soil > Wetlands > Permafrost | place: Sweden...
ATCTTTTTAGTCACCAAAAATGGAAAATGTATCCGATTCAATGAATCTGACACTCGTCCTATGGGTCGACACACTCGCGGTGTCCGCGGCATTCTTCTCAAAGAAGGCGACCATTTGGTCAGTATGGATATAATTCCTTCTTCAATCGAAAAAACAAAAGACAAAACCAAAGAAAAACCATTCAGACACCTTATGGTTGTTACTGAAAATGGCGTCGGCAAACGTACTGATGTTTATTTATACCCCATTCAAAAACGTGGCGGGATTGGTGTCAAAGTTGCCAATCTTACCCCAAAAACAGGACATGTTGCCGCCGCTCAAGTTGTTTCTGAAATCGATGATCAGGTTATTTTAGTTTCCAAAAAAGCCATTACTATTAAACTACCTTTAAAAAATATCCCCACACTTAGCCGCAACACCAAAGGTGTTATTCTTATGCGCTTCAAGTCCACCGACGACAAACTCAATGCCATGACTATTCTTGAAAAAAATGGCGAAACATCTGACAGACCAGAAATTATCGAACCCACAACTAAAAAATAATTATTTTATCCATAAATCTTTTACTAAAAGCAGGGGAATCCACTGACATTATAGGCGATACACCAAAGATAAGTATACTTTAGCAAAAAACATACTCGACTGCTAATATAGCATAAAAAACTAGTTTAATCCTAAAATAGGGAAAAAATTACTTGTCAACTCACCTACCTGTCATCAACAGGGGACTCTAATCATTTTCAATATAAATTTGCCCTACTATGGGTCTATTCATTGTTTTTAAAATCACCTTGATTGCCACTATGAAATTTTTCATGAACTTCACGTAATCTAGCATCAGTTATATGAGTATAAATCTGAGTAGTAGCAATATTTTTATGACCCAAAATCTCTTGTACCGATCGAAGATCAGCACCCCCTCGCAGCAAATCAGTTGCCATCGAATGCCGCAATGTATGAGGCGTTGCCGCTACTGGTAAATTGGCTTGTCTCACATATCTTTTAACCAACCTCTGGACTGATCTGGCAGTCAATCTCGTTTTTGTGTCTTCAAGGGCAATTTCTTTTTGCCGCAAATTCCTTATAAACAATGGTTTATAACTATCCATCCTCAATTTTAAATATTTGTCGATCCATTCCGCTGCTTGTCGCGAAATAAACACCACTCTGGATCGCCCTCCTTTGCCAATTACACCAAACTCTCGTGTCTTTAAATTAATTTGATCCCGATTAAGGGACACTAATTCCGATACCCGCAATCCAGTCGAGAATAATAATTCCAAAATTGCCCGATCTCTAGCACCGTTCTTATTTGAATTAAGTGGTTGATTTAAAAGTCTATAAACCTGATCGGAATCTAAAAATTTCAATGAATGATCTTTAACTTTAGGAACATCCAATTTTTCCGGCTGAAGCACTTTCATATCATTTTTAATCAACCATTTTAAAAACGATCTCAAAGCTATTACATAATATCCCTGAGTCACCAATTTCATTTCACCACTAACACCAGGCTGTCTTGATAAATATAATCTAAATTGTCTTACCTTATCGGCCGTTATATCATCTATTGTTAATTCTTTTTTTTCACCGTCAGATAAAAAATCTATCAAAACATTTAAATAATGTTCATAGTTTCGAATCGTTAATTTTGAACAATTCTTTTCGATTTCCAAATGTTCCAAAAATCGTCTAACAGCCGTCGTTAAATCTTTTTCCATAAATCCATCTTATCATGACCTGATTTTAAATCTAAACCGACAAAACGACGATAAAAAGATCGCCATTTTGGCAAACTTTCATTTAAAAGCCTCTGGTGAAGTCGTATACTTTTTTAACCTAAAAATAGGCAAAATTCAATTTTTATTAAAAATAATCCACTCAAAACCATCCAAAAAATATTTTAAAAAGCTAACAGGGGAGTCGGACTAACTAAGGGGAGTCAACCCCTAAAAAATCAACCTAGACCAATAAATTAGACTGGGAAAGTCGACGGGGTAAGAAATGTCATTTTTTTAAATATAAAAATAATAAAAAAAATCAAAGACATAAAAAAAAGAGTAATTAAACTTTATGGTTATGAATAATCACAACTACTCCCCCCGGTTCAAAATTTAAACAACGTCGCAAAAGATACATTGTGCGACATAGCATTTAAAGCTACCTACTGCTAGGAGACAATAGTAAACATTTACCTAAACATCAAGACTTATTCCGCCATTCCTTTTCTTTATTATCACTAATAAATTCACTCTATCAACCCTCTTCTACCCCCTCCCTATGTGTCCACTTTGATCCAGTTACCTCAAACAAACTTATCCACAGAGACTATATCATACTATATCACTATTCCCACCGTGAAAATTATAGGACAAATCGTGAAAATTATTATAGGCTGTATATTATAGGTTACTCCCCTCCTTCACCTGCCACCACCATAAAATTTCACCATCCAGATTTTATTTTTATTCTTAAATTTCAAATCCTACTTCTTAAATCTCTTTCTATTTAATAAATCCACCCACCTGTATATCCCACAACTTCTGATATATCCCCTCTTTTAATTTAATTAGACTCTGATGATCACCATCCTCAACCACTCTTTTTTTATCAATTACCACTATCCTATCGGCTTTTTTAATTGTTGACAACCTATGGGCTACCACTATCACTGTCTTGTCTTTCATTAATTCATCTAGTGAATTTTGAATATATTTTTCCGATTCTGAATCCAAACTAGAAGTGGCTTCGTCCAAAATTAGAATCGGTGCATTTCGAAGAATTGCCCTGGCAATTGCTACCCTTTGTCTTTCTCCTCCTGATAACTTAATCCCCCTTTCACCGACAAAAGTATCATATCCCAATTCCAAATTTTTTATAAATTCATGACAATGAGCCAATTTTGATGCTTTAACTACTTCGTCATCGCTTGCATCCATTCGTCCGTAACGAATATTTTCCAAAAGGCTTCTATGAAATAATAGTGGATCCTGTGGCACTAAACTTACATTTTCCCTTAAACTCTTTTGGGTCACTTGAGATATATCTTGATCATCAACCAATATTTTCCCCTTATTCAAATCATAAAATCTCAATAATAGTTTAACCAATGTCGTTTTTCCTGCCCCAGAAGTTCCCACCAAAGCCACTGTCTGTCCTGCTTTAATATGTAAACTAAAATTTTCAAAAACAGTTTTTTTATTACCATCATAAGTAAAAGTAATTTTTTCAAAATCTATATTTCCACAATTTATTGTCAAATCTTTTGCTCCCGCCACATCTACCACCTCATGAGAAGTATTCAACAAAATCGTCATTTCTTCGGCATCAGCCAAATTCTCATAAATCCGAGTAATTACTCTGCCAAAATCCCACACCATCATCATTACTGTTATTACATAAGATTGAATCAAAACAAAATCACCTATTGTTAGGATACTTCTTCCCCATAAAACAATTGCAAAATATAGCATTCCTATTTCCAAAATTACCAACAAAAATGCCTGTAAGCCATAAAATTTAGCACTCAAATCCCAACTAAATTTTCTCAATTTATGCAAACCTTCAACCAATCCACCATAACCTCTATTCTCATATTCATAACCATTAAATAATTTAATATTCGTGTTATTTGATACCGTGTCAGCCAAATAGCTGCTGGTTTTAGTTTCTGCTTCACTTCTTTGAATATCATATTTAACTTTATATTTTGAAAATACCCAATTAATAAATATAAATAAAAATACCCATACCAACATACCTACCCCCAAAAATAAATTGACCCAACCCAAAACTAAAGTCATAACTAACACACTTATCAAACCAGGGAGTATTTGAAAAACAAATTGATCCATCAAAGCCTCAAACGCGTTAACAAAACTCTTAACTTTTTTAACTATCGAACCAGTAAAAGTATTAGTAAAATAGGAAAAAGAATGCTGATGTAAATATTCAAAACATCTCTCGTTCAAATCAGCCATTACTCTTGATTCAACAAAATTCATGATAAAAAAAGCAATCCTCCAACACAACCAATGAGCCAACTTTAATATCGCCATTATCCACAAGATTGACAAAAGTGCTGGGATCACTATTCCCCTAATACCACTGCTATTAGTCGTCAAAACATTAAAAAAGTTTTTTGAATATATTGGAATAATCGAATCCAAGACCGCCCCAATAATTATCGAAATTACCATCACCCACACCTGCCACCTATAAGTAGCTATGTTATTCAAATAAAACTGGATAGTTTTTTTAGTATTATTCTTCATTTATCGAGATTAATTATATCCTATTTTATGCCTTTATTTTAATATATAATAAAAAATGTGAACCCTATTATCGACAATATTTATCAAAAAGCCAAAAGCTCCATTAAAAAAATAGTCCTAGTCGAACCTCAGGATGATCGTGTCCAGAAAGCCGCCAAAATTGCTGCTGACCAAAAATTAGCCGAAATTATTATGGTCGATAAAACTGAAAATAACCCCCTCTTCGATCAATTTGTTGAACAATTTTACCAACTCCGTCGTGATAAAGGTATTACCTTAGATCAAGCAAAAAATATAATCAAAAACCCACTATATTTTGGCACTATGATGGTTCACTCTGGTCTGGCTGATGGTATGGTTGCCGGAGCCACTAATACCACTCAAGAAACTTTTCGACCTGCTCTTCAAATTATAAAAACCAAGCCAGAAGAAAAAATTATCTCTAGTTTTTTTATTATCGAAACTCTCGATAATAATTTTGGTCAAAATGGAATTTTTATCTTTGCCGACTGCGGCCTTAATATCGACCCCGATGCCCAAACCCTTTCTCAAATTGCCATTCAATCAAGTAAATCATTCAATCAATTAATTGGTCCAACACCAAAAATTGCCATGCTTTCCTATTCCACTAATAGCAGCTCCACAGGTTCATCGGTCGACAAAGTCAGATTAGCTACCCAATTAACCAAACAATCCAATCCATCTTTAATTGTTGAAGGTGAAATCCAAGCCGACGCTGCTCTAATCCCTTCAATTGCTATCAGTAAGTTTCCCCAAAGCCAACTTCAAGGCCAAGCCAATATTCTAATTTTTCCCAATCTTGATTCCGGTAACATTGCCTATAAATTAGTAGAAAGATTAGGGCATGTCCATGCTTTTGGCCCCCTCACTCAAGGTATCAAAAAACCCATAAATGATCTTTCTCGTGGCTGTGGTGTCGATGATATTGTTACCACAATTGCCATAACCTCAGTTCAATCTATGTCCAACTAGTTGTCAATATCATTCCCAAAAAAACTGCCACCGAAATCCAAAAAAATGTCATCCAAGATTTTTTAAACAATCTTCCTCTTAAATCCATTTGGATCAGACTACTGACAATATAAACCACCGACACCAAATAAACTGAACCCTTAAAAATTCCCACCGGCCAAAAAGACAATACTAATCCTAATTGAGACACCAAAAAGGACGGTATCAGGACATAAGATATTACACTCTTTTCTTTTCCATCATCAGATAATTCAATTGTCACACTATAAAACAAATAAGTAAAAATTAAAATAGAAACAATTAAAATTAAAATCGCATTCAACCAATAGATAAATCTAAACGAAAACAAACTATCAAACAAAAAAAATGCCATCAATAATAGAATCATAAAACCCACAGTATAAGCCGATCGATACAGTGGTGGTGTTTTATTGCCTATCGATACCAAAAAAACATTTTCTACCAAAAAAATTATATAGCACACTACCCCAAAAATAATACTCATCAACAATTCCATTAAAAAACCTTGTGGCAACAACGCTACAAACAAGCCAAAGCCTACAAAAAATCCCACCGGCATCAACACTGACATTAACCTGGTATAAAAACTCGGTTCAAAAATTATTCCCAATCCAAACCAAAAACAAAAAGCTACCAAAACTATTCCTACTAACAAACCATAATAATGCGAAGCATAAGGTAAATTAATAAAAAAATAAAACCCAGTCGCCGACAAAACCGATGAAATTAAATATCTTAACCGTTTCGACATAATCAATTATAATCCAGCTCCAACAAAAACCCCAATCACATCATCATTATCTTCCAAACTCTCAACTAAATTTGCTACTTTTTCAATATCTGACTCGTTTTCAATTTTTATTGGATTAATTGGACGGTAAACAATTTTAAACTCATTTACCTTTAAATCCATTTTCTCTACACTATCTACAAATTTGTTAATTTCTGTCGGATCTACAAAAACCAAATTATCTTCAAAATCCAAAGCTCTCAAATCAATTAAATCCAATTGTTTTGATTCATCCAAATTTTCCAACTCTATTTCCCCTACTCTTTTAAATTGAAAAGCTACTGAATTCGCCTCACCCAAACTCCCTTCATTGTCCCTAAAAATCAATTTAATTTCTGCCAAAGTTCTATTTTTATTGTCAGTTTCCGCTTCCACCATCATTGGCACCCCTGCCGGACCATAACCTTCTAATATCATCGATACTAAATTATTTTTTCTCTCTTCAAATCTAGTTAATAACCTTTCAATATTCTCCTTAGGCATATTGACTTGTCTTGCCTTATCTATTGCCACTTTAAGTCGAGCATTAACCTCTGGATCACTACTGCCACCTCCCATTCGAATTGCCGTCAAAACATCTTTAGCAACTCTAGTAAAAGTCTCACTTCTTTTTTTATCTTGAGCTCCTTTACGATTTTTAATGTTTGACCATTTTGAATGTCCTGACATAAAAATTATTTTTATTTATAACTAGGGTAGTTTACACCCAAACCAAAGCTATCATCGACATAATACTCAATTTCGTTGTCACCCAATGAATTATCCACCACTTTGTGACAATCAGATAAACTGTCTACCAACAACCAAGAAGCACTTTTTCTGCTTATTCCTGATCCATATTTAACCAAACATTTTTCAAAACTTTCATCACTAATATTCTCCACTGTTACCACCTGTCCTCCCATCCATTCAAATCTTTTTGCCACAAATCCAGCCAATCCATTCATTTCACTCAAATTAAAAATCGACATTTTTATTTCCTGTTTGACAATATCAGTTTCTGCAAAATCTCTCACCATAATTTCATTCAAAAAATCATCCTGAAGAGTAATATCCCCTTTAACATACTCTTTTTTGATTAACATTTTGCTTTCAACTAAACGGTATCTCAACCAATATACTTTCTTCCAATCATCTTTGTTTTTAACCATCAAGATTTTATCTGGTACAAATCCAAAGTTATAAAAGAAAATTTGCTTTGATAAAGGCATCTTTTTCTCTTGTAATAAAACTTTTTTAATCACCGAACTTCGATACCACCCCAACCCTCCAACTATCCACAATTTAGTTTCCGGATCTATATCCAAAATATTTATCATCTTTCTGTCGGGAGAGATTGACACCAGTTCTACCCCATCATCAGCCACAATTCCAATTTTAAAATCAGACCCATTACCCTTCTGATTTTGTACCAAACCCCAAATTCCCAAAATCAAAACTAAAACTAAGATTCCTATTCCAATTAAAATTTTCCAGTTACCTGACCAAATTCTCTTATATTTTTTCATAATCTTTCAAAACCATCTTTAAATCCGATGATAATTCCGATTTAAATTCCATCTCCTTTTTTAACATCGAATGCCAATATTTTAAATAAACACAATGCAAAAATGGTCTCTCTAATCCTCCGCTCTCACCGCCATAAAGCCTGTCACCCACAAGCGGCCATTTTAAATGGCTAAAATGAACTCTAATTTGATGAGTCCTCCCAGTTTTCAAATTAATTTCAACTAAACTGTAAATTTTCCCATCTTTCCTATATTTATCTATTAATTTAAATTCTGTCACTGCTTCCTTACCACCCACTTCCACTCCAAATTTTCCAAAACCATATTTTGACCGGCCAATTGGCCAATTAATCATTCCATCAATTGTCACTCCACCCATTACCATCGCCCAATATTTCTTTTTAACTTTTCTTTCTTTAAATTGTTTTTTTAAATCCATCAATACTTGTTCATCTTTCGCAACCAACACCAACCCAGAAGTTCCCTTATCCAATCGATGAACTATTCCATTTCTCGGCAAATTATTTTTTCTAATTCCCGCCAAAAAATCCTCCAATGTCCCTTCTTCTCCTTTTTTTTCCTTAGTTGTCGTCATTCCTGCCGGTTTATTTACCACCATCAACCACTCATCTTCATAAACTATTTGCACTTTTTTTTCCATAGTTCCTCCACCAAAAATATTAAAATACCTATTCCAATTATCCAGTCAGCCAGGTTATTGTAAAGACCAAAAAATTTCCAATAATCAGACACAAAACCAAATCTAATTCTATCAATCAAATTTAACCATCCTCCTGTCAATATCAAAAACACTCCAATATTCCCAAAGATTTTTATGACCCAATACCAACTCAAAAAAAGAATAAAAAAAATATTTAAACATAAAAAGAACACACCATTTATCCCAAAACTTATGCCATAATTTTTCACCACCAAACAATTTTTGGCCAACCAATTATCAACCAACCATATAAATAAAAATCCAAGCAAAAAAAACAACAACCTAAGATTCTTTTTCTTTTTCACACTTAACACAAGTAGTTGCTTCCGGATTAACCGCTAATCTATCAGTGTCTATCATCTTGCTGCACTTCTCACACACACCATACTTCCCTATTTTCATCCTAGTCAAAGCCTTTCTTAACTGAATTATTTGACGTCCCAAAAATTTCATCTTAATCTCAGCATCAAAATGACCAATTTGTTCATCCACATCTTCTTCCAAAGAATTCTCAGATGTTCGAGAACTATCACTAAAAGGATCAGCTTTCTTAAGATTTTTCTTTGTATGTTTAAGCTTTACCAATTCATTTTCCAAAAACTTTTTTATCGGTGCCAAAAATCTTAACGGAATTTTCTCTTTCTTATCTTTTTTCATATTTTCCTTTTTACTTTTCCTAGGATAAACAATGTTATCAAAGAAATCAAACTAATAATTAAACTTAAAACCACACTGACTAATCCTTCATCCATCAATCCAAAACCTATTGCCAAAAGTAAAAAAGCCAAAAATACGCTAAACAAAAATACAAACCCCTTCTTACCGCTCCTATACCAAACAAACGATCGGTATTTTTTTGATACTATCCGGCTAATCAAAAATACTACAATTAATATCACTAAATATATCAACGGCCTTAAATCCATCCTCGCTCTCAGAAACTCATCAGCCATCAAAAACCACAAAAAAGCTAAAACCGAAGATAAATTATCTTCCATAAAAGCCAAAAATTTCCATTCGTTTACAAGTCCATAAAGCCAAGTTGCCACCGCCAACCCCAAAAAACCTGCTACATAACTCATTCCAGGCTTATTCCACACAGCCAGCCAATCGCTCCAGTTTTTCCAAATCCCAAAGTTAACTACACCAAAACCCACTCGCCCCAAAACCAAAAAACCCACCAATGCCAACCAGCCATATGTAATCACTTTCTCTGAAGTATAATCATCCTTCAAATTCCGCCAAGTTAAATACAAAAAAACTATTATTCCTAAAATTCTCAATATTCCCAAGCTCATACCCTATTTTAACAGTTATTTATCTTTTGTCTTCCAATTTATTTCAAAAGAAACAGAATGTTTATGAGGAATTCTCCAAATAGAAAATCTTAAAAAAAGAAATTGAAATTTATTCTCAGCCACCTTCCCTAACCCAAATCTATTTAACGTTAGTTCTATGTCTATACTCATTATCAATTCTACAACATTAGTATTTTTGTGCCGAAGGAGGGACTTGAACCCCCATGACATTGCTATCACACGCTCTTGAGGCGTGCGTGTCTACCATTCCACCACTTCGGCTAAAATTAACTTTTTAAAGTAAGCCTATTATAACCTAAACCCACAAATTTTTTCCAAATAAGACCCCGATGTAATTCATTGCTCGCGCAACAAACCCATCGGGGTCTTAAAACTTTAAAATTATTTAGCAAACATTGCCCTTATTTCAGTTTTTAAAACTGAAGCAGCAATATCAACTTCAGATAACATATGGTCCAATTGGCCAAAGTTATCCATTTTGTAAATAGTCCAAAAAAAAGTCAATTGTCCGTTTCCATTAGCGTCTCTGTCATTCCTGACACATTCAACAATGAACTGTGGAATCAATTTATTTTCCAACAATTGGTCAGCAATGCTTTCAGCATTCCACTCCTCGTAATTACCAGACCCCGAAGAACTTCGCCCCTCAGATCTAAATTTGAAGATATCACCATTCGCTATGGCATAATAATAAGTATAGTTATAATACCCACCATCACACCAGGAATATGAATCCTCATGCCCTTTCGCAAACATTAATTTATTATCTGCCCTTCTGATTTTGATCTCATCAATCCATTCAGTCAAAAAATTCTCATCATTAAAATGTTTTTTGACTAACTCTTTTAGAAAAAAAAATTCCTTTTCTAATAACCCTGCCTTATATACCTTCATTTCATACTCCTTTTCAAATTCCCTTTGATAAGGGTTATGCCAGATTTCCAAGTTCCCCTTGGCCCGCTAGCTCGGGAATATTGCCATAGGCAACGCACCAAATATTTAAATAAAATATTCAATGCGTTGCCTATTAGCTACTAAATAATCTCTTTAGTTTTAAATGTTCAAAATAATTAAATTCCCATTTTTAGAGCTTATCCAAAAAGTTAATTTAACTATCAGGAAAACATTATAACATTATTATAGGATAAAATCAAGCCTGACTATCCTTTCTTCTCCACATCAAAAAAGCTTACTTGTTTACCGTTGAAATACAAATTAAAGCTGCTTGTTGGACCATTTCGGTGTTTCTCAATACTGCAAGTTACCATTTCCCTCACCTCCTCATCCTCCCGATACAAAAACATCACCACATCAGCATCCTGTTCAATACTTCCCGACTCTCTCAGATCAGATAATTTTGGCCTTCCTCCCCTAGCTTCCATAGCTCTAGATAACTGGGCCATGGCCAACACCGGTACTTTAAGTTCCCGAGCCAAATTCTTCAAGCCTTGAGAGATTTCCGCCACTTCTTGAACTCTGTTGTCATGAGTCGTCCCATGCATTAGTTGTAAATAATCCACTACAATTAACTTTATTCCCTTATCTACCTGCAATCTTCTAGCTTTAGTCCTCAATTCTGTTACCGTTAACCCTGGTGTGTCATCAATATAAAGCGGTGCTTCTGCCAACACCCCCATTGCTTCCGACAAAGAATCAAAATCAGCCGATGACAATTGTCCTGTTTTTAACTTCCACGCATCAATTAAACCTTGTCTTACTAATAATCTATCCACTAACTCCTCTTTGCTCATTTCCAATGAAAAAACACACACCGGCAATTTTTTCTCCACTGCCACATATCTAGCAATATTCAAACCAAAAGCTGTTTTTCCTACTCCTGGCCGCGCCGCCAAAATCAATAAATTACTATCCTGCATCCCCGCCAAACAATAATCCAAACTTTTAAATCCAGTTGCCACTCCTCTCAACCCTGTTCCCATTTTTTGTAATTCATCTAGCCTATCAAAACTCGCCGTCAAAACTTCTTTTAAAGAGGACGGCACCGACTTCATGTGTTTTTGCGACAAAGTAAAAATTTCTTGCTCTGCCATATCCAAAAGTTCATTGGCTGCCAAAGTAGAATCGAAAGCCCTTTCTGTAATTCTTGCTGCTGCTGAAATTAGTTCTCTTTTGGCCGACAACGCTTTGATAATCCGGCCATAACTTTCCACATTAGCTGATGTCGGCACTTCGGCTGCTAATTTGGTCAAAAATGCTTTTCCACCGATTTTTTTAAGAATCTTATTCTCTTTCAATTTTTCCGACACTGTCACAATATCAATCGGCATCCTTTCCTCATACAAATCCATCATTACCTTATAAATCTTGCCATAATTGGAATTATAGAAATGCTCGCTTCTCAAAAATTCCGATACATTCAAAACCGCATCATTATCAATTAAAATCGATCCTAAGACACAAATCTCCGCCTCTTCTGAATTGGGCGGTAATTTAACCACTTCATCCATAATTTATTATAAACTTTTTAACAACTTTACTTCCAAACCATCCGGTAATTCATCTCTTTCTACCTTTAATGACTCAATCGGTTCCAATCCTTCCTCGTCAGCCGCATCCAAAAACTTTTTTAAACCGTCATTATCGTCACCGCTAATTGGTAACAGATAATTGACTCCCCAATCTTTTGCCCAGCCTTTAACAATTTTAAAACTCATTTCGTCACCAAACTTTACCGGGGTAATTAAAATATCTGCCGAATCTATTTTTTTTATTTTTTTATCACTTAAAACCTGACTTAATTTCCCCAAAACCACAATTCTAATTCCATCAATCTGCACCGCATACACCGTTTCCCCCTTGTCGTTACCATACCCATCAATTTCTACTCCACCTACTTCATATTCACCCGGACCTCTAATTATTACCTTATTTCCCAAAAAATCATCATAAGTGAATCCATCTAGAGTATGCAAAACTACCCTTGAATTTTCTTTTAACAAATCTCTGTCTTTATTCGGATCTACTAAAACACTTTCTTTCTTTCCTTTAATTAATAATGTCCAATTGTCCATTAATTTGATTTCCATATGTATCCATTCTACCACCACTTTTGGCTTTTTTGTGGTATTATTTAAATTAATTCCATGATAAAAGAACTGATTTTAGCCATAATTCTTGGTGCCTTTTTAGGGTTAGGTGTTATGGGTGGTTATCTTACCCTTAACAAAAAAAATGTCGCTCAAAAAACACCTACTGTTGAGATTTCCCCTACTCCAATTTCAGACAACATTGTTTCCATCACCCCTACTCCCCAAAAAACCTCCAATGATCAAATTACCATTGACTCTCCCGAAAACAATTCCGTTATTTCTGTTTCAAAAACTGATTTTACTGGTATAACCAAACCAAACTCTACTATTATTATTACCACCGCTTCTAATTCTTTTAATGGCAAAAGCGACAATACTGGCAAATTTGATATATCTGTTGACCTTGACAGTGGTGTCAATCTTATTAAGGTCACCGCCATCGATCCCAATGATAATCAAACCGAAATTCCTCTTATGGTTACCTATTCTACCGCCAAATTCTAAATGAAATTTATAATCGCCTTTCTTTTGTTAATTAATATCTTCACCACTAAAATTCTTGCAGTCGACGCCACTCCTAGTGCTGATCAAAACAAAGTTCAAGATATTATTAACGCCCTCAAACAAAATCCCGCCGTTCAACAAGTAATCAAAGAAAAACTAAATTTAATTAACTCCCCTAGTACCAAACCAAAATCTTTTATCGGCACCATTGTTCAAATAAATGACCAACAAATTTCCATCAATTATCAAAACAATTCACAAACTATTCTCATCGATTCAAATGTTGCCTATTTTGACATAAAACATAACAAATCCAAATTAACTAATTTTAAGATAGGTCAAGATATTCTTGCTATGGGTTATCTTGACCAAAATAATCAATTAACAGCCAAAAGAATAGTTGCTATTGATCTCAAAACTTTAGAAAATAAAAACCAAGTAATTAATGGCAAAATCGTCGATATTTCTCAAAGTTCCCCTATTATGGTTATAATCCCCATTCAAAACAAAAATACTCAATATCAAATTAAAACTGATTCCAACACCTTAATCTTTGATCAAAATAATAATAAAATTACCAGTAAAAATATTACTGTCGGCCAAAAAATTATTGCCATTATTCAACCAGACCTAAAAATTACCAAAACTTTTGACGTTTCCAAGATCATCAACCTCGATTTCAAAATCAGCTCCCCCTCTGCCACTCCAACTACAAAGCAATAATTTTAGTGTATAATTCCACCGTACTTGAAAAATCTAAATAAGGGAGGAATTGTGTCATGTTCAGAAATCATCGAGTTCGTCAATTTTTTGGGGTAATCCTTATCACTGTTTTTGTATTCACTTGCACTATCACGACCGGGCTTGCCAGCGCACCAGCACCACCTCAAATCAAATCATTGCCCCAATCGGGTATGGTTTGCTTGACCTTTGACGATGGTGGAGGGAGAACAAATGTGGCTAAACTTCTCGACTGTCTTCGTCAATACGGAATTCACTGTACTTTTTTTATCACCGGTCAAAATCTCAAAAAAACACCTGACCTTTGGCGACAAGCCATTCTAGATGGTAATGAGATTTGTTACCACACAATGGAACACAAATCACTTAATAGCCATCGTATGTCCAATAAAAAAATAATCGCCGATATTGAAAAATGGAATGCAACTGCTAAAGAAGTTCTTGGAGAAAACTATCAAATTCCCTTGATCGCAAGAGCACCATATGGTCACGCCAATTCCAGAGTCAAAAAATTATTTGAGAGTCTAGGATACAAATTAATTTACTGGAGCTCTGACTCTCTCACCGGTGTTGACCACAGAACAGCCAAAAATGTAGCTAAATACATTCTCAGAAAAACAAAAATCGGGAGTATTTCTCTACAACATTTTGGCAATCCTGATATCAATGCTGTTCCACTATATATAAAAGAACTTTCACAAAATTTCGTTCTTGGCAAAATAAGCGACGCCTTAGCCGCTCAAGCTGCCAACAACCCTTCCTCTAATTAAAAGAAAGCGGGGAATATTTCCCAATACTCCCCGCTTTCTTCCCATTTAGATTCAAATTTCCTTATTTCCAAGTTTTTTTTGATATAATCAAACGATCTTAATCATGGTGGTATTAGCTCAATTGGTTAGAGCATCTGCCTGTGGAGCAGAAGGTTGGCGGTTCAAGTCCGCTATACCACCCCAAAATTTCTCATCCTAATTAAAAGATCAATTATCAAAAAGAAATAGTTTGACTTGCTTGTATTTTTTCTCCCCCACCCAACATACTTTCTTCACTCCCAAAAAAGTCACCAACTTCCATCACCGGCTCAGCACACATAAATTGACGATCATACAAAATTTCTCCCTTTACCTCTTTGCGAGCAGTCCACAACACACATCTTGAAAAATTTTCCAAATGCCAATTAATCGGCTCTAGCCCTGGAATATATATCACGTTATCCTTTTCCATTTTCAAAGCCTTATCAACATCATTTTCTTTTATTCCCTGGGATATATTTTCACCATTTATTTTAGCTTCATCCCATCCTTCAAAAGTCTTCCAATAATTGTGAACCCCAAAATTCACTGGAACTTCTTTTTCCCCTCCATTTGCAACCACAATAGTTTGTTTAAATTTCCCATCTGTTAATTCAAAAATTTGGCTAACCAACAACCGGCTTTTATAAAGTTCAGTTGGTTGGAGCATTGCTTCAATTCGAAGATAGTCATCTCTACCTGTAAACCCATTTTTATTCCACTTAACATCTCTAGCAATACCATGTCTAGGCATATTATATTTTTCCATTCCTTCTACATCAAAAAACGGGCAACATATATGAGTCGCTCTTTCTTTTCCATTGATATCTTTATATCTTCCCAATATTTTTACTCCCTTCAAAACCAAATCCTCTACCATTCCCCCATTTAAATTAACTGTCAGCTTTGACCTCCCTATCTCAAGCTTCTCTCTTTTGGGAACAAAATCATATTTAAAATTTTCCAAA
>Ga0182027_10007816_pt1 | contig 15676 bp, 12 predicted proteins | sample 712E1DmetaG_FD_121300 | JGI IMG/M metagenome (GOLD analysis project Ga0182027, IMG submission 121300) | Permafrost microbial communities from Stordalen Mire, Sweden - 712E1D metaG (Illumina Assembly) | ecosystem: Environmental > Terrestrial > Soil > Wetlands > Permafrost | place: Sweden...
ACTTATGGTATTGCTACCACTTTCTCGTTCGACTTGCATGTGTTAGGCACGCCGCCAGCGTTGATTCTGAGCCAGGATCAAACTCTCGTTTGAAACCTGATGTCTCACCGCTCTGACGGAGGTCAGAGAGGCTCGACGGCATCTGCGCATCTGTTCCTAAGAACAGGGTGCGCGCAGATACTCTTACCTTGTGAGAATGATCAAGCCAAACTTGATCCCTTCTCACGACTGGCATGTTCAACCAATTTGTCAAAGATCCTTGCGAGTGACCGCCTGAGCGGACTCGTTGGATCGAGGCCCAGGCTGTTACGCCGGGGTGTCCTCGAACTTGTTGCGCGCGACGAATTGTGCATTTGTCTGCACACATCGCCGTTTTTGCGCGAACCTTTTAACTATATCGAACTTTGCTCTCCATGTCAAGCTAAATTCTTGACCAAGAAGCCAGAGTCCGGAAGGACCGCGCTGCGCAAAATATCAAAGAGCGGCCAGCAATATCTGCTCAAACCACTAGGGTTCGCAGGAGATCAACTCCTGGGTCATGCAATGGCTTGTTCTCTCTAGGGATTCCCTACAGGGGCCCAGGGGCGTTTGCCTCACCTGACCCAAAGAACTAGTTCCATTACCAGGCTTCCCACTTCCCTCACTTGGGGCAGGCCATCAGGCCACCGGGAGGCTTTACTGCCTAATCTTTACAACTTCCAAAGAGTAGCACACGCTACCTCTGATTGCAAGCGGGACAGACACGAATCACATCGGCCTCACTGCAACTTCCCGAGAATATCAATACACCGGCTGGAATGCAAGCTTTTAACGTGTGGAAAGCACACGGAATCTGTGGGAAACCGGTTGGCGGCGCCTTTGGTGCTCACCAGCGCACAAGCCGCATCACGGTTTTTCTCTTCGCCGCAGAAAATCGTATACATACCCGGCTTCCGGGACGGCCCATCGCGCCCCCCGCGCGGTTAAATCGTCGCCCACAAAGGCGCTTTGAACGAAGTCGAAACTCAGAGGATCTTCGACGCGATCCGTATTCCATCCCAGCAGCAATCTCCCCGCGGGCTTCAAGATGTTGCCCATCGCCTTGAGCGCCGTCAACTGGGCGGAGCGCTCATTCACGCCAAATCCAAAAACTCCATTGCAAAGCACGGTATCGAACGATCCGGCGGCGATCAGCCGGTCGATCGACGTCAAATCCCATGTGAAATGACGCCCCCTCTGGCCCCATTTGGCGTGCGCAATCTCGATATCGACGGTCCAGCATTCGCCGCCGTTTCGCTCGAGCAGCGGGCAGTACTCCTTCGTATAACGGCGGCAGCCAATCCAAAGGATGCGCCCGCCGCAGGCTGCGTAAGCCGGAAGAATCTCATGCACGAGCACGATGCGGCCGGGATTTCTCCTCACGCGCCGGGCATTCAAAATATCCTTCGCCCACAAGCGAACGGAACGAGGCACAAGCCTTTTCGCGATTGGAAGGACGGCGGTCTGCGCGATCTTCATAGTCCTCCACCGGCTTCGCCGGCCCACGGGGGATGAAACTGGGTGCCCCATCCATCGGACGTCTTTGTTTTTGTCCGATGGGTGGGAGTCCGTAGAACTCTATGACGACGCCTTGTTTTGTTGAACTTGCATTTCTGTTTCTCTTTAGGCATTTCGACTCAACAAAACTAGCCGCTGGATTGCCGGGGCTTTTAGATAACCAGCGCTAAATGCCTGGGAATCAATCCGAGGTCGGTGAAACCGTTGACGAAGTATTGCATGGCCAGGGCCACAAGCAACAGGCCCATGACGCGGACGAGAATGCGGATACCGGTTTCGCCCATCGCCTGGCGGACACGGCTGGCGCCGGCGAGGACGGCGTAGGTGACCAGGGCTGTAATCGCGATCGAGCCCAGGATTGCGCCCATCTCCCAGGCCCAGAGGTTGGGCACCTGGCCCACCAGCACCATGACCGACGAAATGGCTCCGGGGCCGGCGAGCATCGGGATGCCGAGGGGGACAATTCCGGCGTCTTCTTTGGCGGCGGCTTCTTCCGCTTCGCCGGTGGTCTCCTGCGTCGGGGAGCGGCGGGCCTCGAGCATGTCGAGGCCGATCAGCAATAGAATCAGCCCTCCAGCGATCTCGAAGGCGGGCAGAGTGATGCCGAACATTCTGAAGATGAGCTGGCCTGCGACGGCAAAGCTGGTGAGCACGATGAAGGCGGTGAGAGCGCCCTTGCGCGCCATGCGCTTGCGCCGCGCAGGATCGGCGCCTTGGGTGATGGCGAGAAACGATGGGATGGCCGCAAAGGGATCGACGAGAAAGAAGATGGAGCTGAGCGCCAGCAGCGAAAAGCGCACGATGGGCGCGCGGCTCATCTCGGTCAGAGCTATCTCGGCTGGATTGGTCAAGAACATCTTCTGAGGCTAGAACATTTTTGTCCGGTTCGCTACCGCATTGCGGCGCCAAAACGCCGGCTAATCTTCCCGCAAGAGAATCAGCGGATCCACGGCCAGTGCGCGACGGGCTGGAATCCAGGCCGCCACCAGACCCAGCAGCAGCATGGTCACACTTACCCCGACCAGCACCAGCGGATCTTTCGGCGTGGCCTGGTAGACGATGAACGACAACACACGAGTTGCCATGACTCCAAGCCCAAGGCCTGCAACCGAGCCGATGGCGAGCAAACGAAAGGCGCGTCCCAGCGATGCGTTGAGAATTTGCCGTTGCGATGCGCCCAACGCGACACGAATTCCCAACTCGCGCAGGCGCTTGCTCACTACGTAGGAAGCCATGCCGAAGATACCTGTAACTGCCAACGTCGCGCCCAGCAAGCCGAGTATGCCCAGTGCAACCGTAGCCACGCGCGCGGCGAATAATGCTGTATTCATCTCTTCGGCCCACGTTCTAATGACGAAGGGCAGCCCGGAATCCATGCCGTGAAGCGTACTCTCCAGCGCTCCCGCGGTCTCTTGCGGACTGCGTTTGGACTGCACCACCAACCACGTGCCGCTTGACGGCTGCTGCGCGAACGAAAAGAACATCGCGGGCTGCTGATCTTCTGTCAACGAGCGGTATTTTCCGTCCTCCACAACGCCGACAACTTCTGCTCGCTTGCCGCCCCAGTACTTGAAGTGCCCGCCAATCGCTTTGTCGACAGAGCCAAAGACCTTCTCCGCAAAGCGGCGATTCACGAGCGCCACCGTGGGCGCTTTGCTTTTGTCGTCTCTCGTCAGGTCTCTGCCGGCCAGCAGCTTTGTGCCCGCTGCTTCCAGGTAGTGCGGAGATATGTCGTAGTTCATTGCGTCGGCGGCAAAGTTAGTTGGCCGGAAGTCGGTTGTGCTGTCGGTATAAACGTAGGAGTCACCGCCCCCAAGGCCTAGCGGAAGGTTGCTGATATAGCCCACAGCCGTTACGCCCGGTATTGCGGCAACCGCATCGAGCATGCGCTGCTGCATCTGCGGCACGCGCTCCTCGGTGTACCCGGCCATGCGCAGATCGCTCTCGACGAGCATTGCGTTCTCGGGCTGGAAGCCGAAACTGCTGTGCAGAGATCGTGCCAGGCCCCGCACCGCAACAAGCGATGAAGTTACGAGCACTGCGCAAATTGCAATCTGCATCACCAGCAGAACATCGCGCATGTTGAATCGCCTCGTACTCGCCGATCCGCTCATGCCGGTGCGAATCATTTGCCACGGATCTGTGCGCATGACTTGACGAAGCGGCATCAGGCCGAAGAGCAATCCGCTGAACAACGCAAGCAGGAGCGCCACAACATAAGTGCGAACGTCGGCGTTCACCGGCACATTGATCGGGACATCGGGAATCGGCTGCCATGCGCTGAGGACGCGCAGAATGACCACACCACCGGCAAGCCCGATGGCTCCTCCGGCCAGCGAAACCAGGATTGCTTCTGTAAGCATCTTCCGCAGAATGAGCGCACGCCCTGATCCGAGTGCCAGGCGCAGCGCCACATCTTTTGCGCGATCGGACGCTCGCGCCGCGAACAAGCTGCCCAGATTCGCGCACGCCGCGAGAAGAATGAGGCCGGCGAGCAACATCAAGCCGGCCATGAACGCGCGTGCCGGTCCGCCGAGAGCGTCACCGACCAGCCCCGGACGCGCCAGCGTGAATTTCAATCCGTCGTCGTCTGACGGATAGGCCTTGGCCAGCGATGCCCCAAGGGCATTCAGGTCCGCTGTCGCTTCTGTCGCGGTGACTCCGGGCTTCAAGTGGCCGATCACCATGGGAGAGTGATTACCACGCTGTTGCAGAGAGTTGTGGCCCTCGACTACGGGCTGTTCGACCATCGGAATCCAAAGCGCTGGTGCAAAGAACAACTCCGTGCCACGAAACGCGGGTGGCGCCACTCCGACGATGGTGAATGAGTTTTTGTTGATCTCCATCGTCCGCCCAACTACACCCGGGTCGTCGTGGAAATAGCTGTGCCAGTATGCATAGCTCAGAACAACGTAAGGAGCGCTGTTCGTCCCCTTCTCGTCCGCTGCATGGAAAAACCGCCCCAGATACGGCTGAATTCCCAACGAGTCGAAGTAATTTCCACTCGCGAGGTAGGGCCACGCTGTGGATGCACTCCCGCTGTAACTCACACCTACCGGGCCAATGATCTGGAAGGCCACCAGGCTTTCGAAGCTTCGATTCCTATCGCGCAAATCGACGTAGTCCGGGTAGGACTGCGATGGGATGGCCAGAGACCGCTGCACCATATAGAGATTCTGCGCGTTAGGCACGTTCAAGGGCCGCAGCACCACAGCATTCAAAACGCTGAACACCACGGCGTTGGCGCCGATTCCCAGTGCAAGGGTGGCAATTGCTGTAAAGGCAAATCCAGGCGATTTGGCCAACTGTCGAAAGGCGAGTTTCAGATCACTCAACATGGTTGAGTTCTGGTACGAGAGTTCCGGGCCTGTGGTTCCGTTGAAAAGTTCTTGAAGACAACTCAGGGCTGGATGGCCGCTGGAAAGAGTATCGAATGCGGGGACGGCAAGGAACGTAGGGGTTGGGGGTCAACGGCAGGCTGGAGGGAATTCGTATCCGGGGACCGTACATACCGGCAGCGTAGCGAGGGAATTGGGCGGGGCGGATATGCGCCTGCGGCTCTACAATGAGTGGTTGCTGACTGAAGACCAACGCGATCGCTTCGACGTGGTGCTTGTTTCGCCGCGGAATCCGCTGAATATAGGGGCGGTGGCGCGGGCCATGGCGAACTTCGGGTTTGCGCGGCTCAAGGTGGTGGCGCCCTACGCGCCGCATTGGCACGAGGCGAAGTCAGCGGTGGGCGCGGAGCAGTTGCTTGCGACGGCTATCGAAAAGGCAACGCTAGCCGAGGCCATCGGCGAGTGCACGTTGGTGGTGGGAACCGGAACGCTGACTTATCGCAAGCCTGAGCAGACGGTGGTTCGCCTGCCCGATCTGGCTCCGATGGTGCGGCAGGAGATGGAGCACGGCGGGCGGGTGGCGCTGGTGTTCGGCCCAGAGAAGCATGGGCTCACGCGCCAAGACCTTTCCTATTGCCATCTGCTGGTGGAGATTCCAACCGGCGCAAAGCAGCCGTCGATGAACCTGGGGCAGGCGGTGGCGGTTTGCCTATACGAGTTGGCAACGCGGGCACTTGCGGTGGATGAACCCGCGGCGGAGACCGCAATGCGCGCGCGCGCCGCGACCGCAGGCAGACTGGAACTGCTGGCTGGAGTGGTGGAGCGGGCGATGGTGGCCGCGGACTACTCGCCTGCCACGATGCGTGAGGCAAATCGGCACGATCTGAGGCTGCTGCTGCGCAGGCTGGCGCCTTCAGAGAGAGATGTGCGGCGGATTCTGGGGCTGTTCCGAAGGATTCTCTGGCGGCTTGAGCGGTGAGTCGGAGGGAATCTTGCGCTCGCGGTGAGATCCAGGCGCGGTGAAGAAGGACGCGTTGTTTGGGCGCGGGGCAGGTTACGAACGTGGAACAGGGGCAAGATTCCTTTCGACTTTGGAAATGGATTGCTGTTAGAGTGGCGCTCAAAGGCTCCCGAATGATTCGCTCCACCTTTCGCGCTATTTCTTCGTCTTCTACAGCCAGGTTGTGGCGGCTGGCTGTGGCGTTGCCTGGTGTGCTGGTTCTGGCGCTCGGAATATCCGCGTCTGGGCAAGAGCCGGCGAATCCGGCTCCGCCGCCCGCCCAGCCGGACACTACCCAACAGCCCGCGGCCAAGGATGCAACTCAGAGCGCGGCCCCAGCCGCACCTGCGGCGGCCAGCCAGCCTGCGGAGCAGCCACCAGAGAGCCCGGCCGCTGCTACGCCAGGGAATCCGGCGCCGGCGGCGTCGCTCGGCTTGACAGCGCCCGGCGCCATTACTGAAGAACAGTTGAAACAGTTGCTCGTTGGCAAGGATCTTTTCTTGCGCGGCGGCTATCTTGGCGATGCAATCACCTTCAACGAAGAGGGCAGGCTCAACGGCCATGCCCCGTTCGGATCCTACACACTGTGCGCCGTGCGGATCGACAAGGTTCACCTGAGCAAGCGCAAGGTGGAGTTGCAAGGGGCGCGGTACGGGCTCCACTTTCTGGGGGGGCTGCCGTACGAGGACCCCACCAAGGCCGTGGACAGGGTGAGGATCACTCCTAAAAAGAAGGTGCTCAGGCTCAGCATCGACCGGGAAGCCGTGGTGAAAGCGAAGAAAGTGAAAGTCCCCAAACCGCCCAAAGGGAAGGCCACCAAGGGGAGAGACGGCCAAGAAACCAAGACCAATGCGGGTGCCGCGGCGGAGCCGGCCGAGGCGAGCGACGCGGATCAATCGAAGCCCGATGTTGCCGCGGCGCCGGAAGCCGAGCTGCCGGCGAACGGCAAGGGCACCTTCACCACCACATCCCCAGCCCACGCCTCAAGCGTCCTGCTCGTAGCTCTGAACAATGTGTTTGCCACGGGCATCGACGACCGGATGCTTGCGTCGATGCCGAAATTTTGGAAACTCTACTACCAGGCGGTGGCGGCCAAGACCGATTACCGGCCTGCTGACCCAGCGGTGATGCGGCAGACCAATGTGGACACAAAGGCGAAGCTGCTGACCAATTTCGAGCCGGGGTCGAATGAGTACGCGCAGGCCAATGGTGTGGCCGGAATGGCGCTCTACCACGTGATCATCGGGGCCGACGGTAAGCCAGGCGAGATTGCCGTGGCGCGGCCCATTGGTTTTGGGCTGGACGAAAATGCGGTGGAGTCGATTCGGAAAGCCAGTTTTGCGCCGGCGGTGAAAGACGGCAAGCAGGTGCCAGTCCTGCTGGACCTGGTGGTGCAATTCCGGATTTACTCGAAGCGGACGGCGGTGACGGGCACGCCGGAGCCTCCGGAGAAGGCGGCAGCGCGCAAGGCGCCTGGGCCTTACAGCGTAAAGGGGCCATAAGACCGATTTTGGAGCGCAAGGCATTTGTCTTACCTGCGTCATCCATTTGCCTTACAGGCGCAAGGCGTTTGCAAGACGGCTTTTGTCGTCGTGCAGGACGCTGTCTTACATCGTGTCTTACTGGCCTTTCTAGCGTCTTACGTGGTCAGACGACTTCCAGAAAACACCCGGCCTGGGCAAATCACCCCTTATCACTGCTGGCTACCGTCAAGCCCAGGACCCGTCGTGGAACCACCGGCAGATGCCGGGTGGCCTGGAAATGCTCCGCGGCCAGATTTGCTCGCGGATACGGATCGGACTAGGGAAGCGGCTGCCAGAGCTCGACGCGGTTGCCCTCGGGATCCCAGATCCATGCGAAATGGCCGTAGGGATAGCTTTCCCGTTTTGGGTCGATGCGGACGCCGGCGGCAGCCAACTGGGCGACAAGCTGATCGAGATCGTCGACGCGGAAGTTGACCATGGTGCTCTGCGGGCCGTCACCGAAGTAGCGGGTGTCGGCGGGAAAGTGGGCGAAGACCGTCATACCGGCCGACTCGGAGCCAGAGAAGACCAGCGAGCCGCCGTCTTCGGTCTGGATACCGAGGTTGGTTGCGTACCAGGACGCCAGGGCCAGGGGGTCCCGAGCCTTGAGAAAGATGCCGCCTACTCCGACTGCTTTGGCCAAATTGAGACCTCCTTAATGAGCGAATTATAACCTTCCTGGCGCTAGTCTTCGCGTTGGATGATTTCTTCGAGTTTGGGCTTGTGTTTTGCGGCCCGGCCGGTGCGTGGCTCAGTCGAGAGCACGCGCGCGGGTTTAGGCTGGCCAACACGATCGCGGGCGTTGGACTTGACGGCCTTGGTCGCCGAAAATGGGGTTGGCTTGCGTTTCGTCACGGCAAGGTCGAGTATGGAATAGATTGAGCCGAATTGGAAGAGCCAGGCTCCCGGACATCCTATGGAAGAACGCGAATTTTTCAACGAAACGACGGAACAGCGGACGCACACTCTCACCTGCCCCAAATGCGGCCAGGCGGCAGAGTACAAAGTGACCTGGGTAGTTCGGCGGAAACGGCAGCAACTGCCCCGCGGCGCCGATGAGCGGGACCGTGCGCGGTTCGCGAAAGCGCAGTCATACATGGTAAGACGCGATGACAAATTGTCTTGCGTAAACATCCGCTGCCGCAAACCGTTCGAGATTACGCAACTACAGTCGCTGGCTTTTCTTAGCGATTAGCGCACCTGCATTCAGCGTTGATGCCCCGCCTTTTCCTGAAACGATGGGGCACTTGGCGCGTATTTTCAATTGCCTGGGCAAACCGCTTCCTTCCCCTATTAGCACACCCTCGGAGGCAGGTGTGCACAGCCTTGTTTCTTCGAGGAGAATTCATGCACATCCCTGTTCGTCTTCATCGCCTGGCTGTTCTGCCCGTCGCTGCGGGCCTCTTGTGGGCTGCGCTCGCCACTGGCCAGCAGACTGCAATCCAATTGCCCAAGCCGCAAATAACTGGCGGTATGCCGTTGATGGAGGCGCTTGCCAAGCGCCAGACTACGCGCGCCTTCGCCGACAAGCCGCTTCCCTTGCAGACGCTTTCAAACCTGCTGTGGGCGGCATTTGGCGTGAACCGGCCGCGCGAGGTGAAGGCTGATCTGGGACGAACCGCTCCCTCGGCTATGAACAAGCAGGAAGTTGAGCTTGACGTTGTGCTCGCCGATGGGGTCTATATCTACGAGGCGGAGCAGAACCGGTTGCGTCCTGTTGTGGCCGGGGATATGCGCGGGAAAGTCGGCACCGCGGCTGCGGTGCACGCGGCGGTGACAATCGTCTACGTTGCGGACGCCAAGCTGGACGATGCGAAGGTGGATACCGGCTTCATCGGCCAAAATGTGTACCTGTTCGCGGCCTCCGAGGGACTGAATGCCTGGCTCTATGGCTTTCACACGCCGGATGTGCCGGCCGCCTTGAAGCTCTCGGCCGATCAAAAGCCGCTTTACGCGCAGTCGGTCGGCTATCCGCCGAAGTAGTACTTCCGGCGGAGACGCTTCGGGCTGCGAGATACAGGGGAGATCGAATCTCAATCGCCGGCTGCCGTGCGCGTGGCCGGCAGCCCCTCTGACTCCTGGACTGGCGCGGGCCGGGCGGCATGTGATTGAATCGAAAATGAGAGCTGGCGGGCCGGGAGGCGCGACCTGGGCAAGGAACCGGCTCAATGAACTGGAGAGATCGACGATGGCGAATTCCCTTCTTCCCCCCGAAGAACGCAACCTGACCCCCGACCAGGTGGAGGCGCTGGATAAGCGGCGCGACCTGGGGCATACGTTCCTGGTGATTGCCGGGCAGTTCGCGGTGATTGCCACAATCCTGCTGCTGTGGGTGGGGCAGGACCTGAGCTACTCGCCTGGGTGGGCTCACCCGATGGCTTACTACTTCTGTGTTGCCGTTGGCATCATCGTCGTCTTCGGCATCACCGGTCTGGCGCTGCGCAAAGGAACTCCACGGATCGACTGAGGCCTCTCCGCACACCCGGCTTCGCTTTTCTTCGCTGCGCACAAGCTGCCTAAACGGTATAGCCTTGATGATGTCGATGGCTGCTGCTTCCCTTCCCGATCTAACGTCTGCGACTCCCGAACCAAGGCTGACCGATAGCCACGGCCGGGTGATCCACGACCTGCGCGTCTCCATTACAGACCGCTGCAATTACAAGTGTGTCTATTGCCGGACAGGCGAGGTGGGGGCGCAGTATCCCGAACTGGGGATCGACGAATATCTGCGCCTTATCCGTGTTTTTGTGGGACTAGGCATCACCAAGGTCCGCCTCACAGGCGGCGAGCCTCTGCTGCGGCGGGGCCTGGTGGATCTGGTGAAAGAGCTGTCGGGTTTGCGCACGCTGTGGGACGAGCCACTCGACCTGGCGCTGACCACCAATGGGCACCTGCTGGAAGACTTGGCCGCTCCATTGAAGGCTGCGGGACTGCATCGCGCTACGGTGAGCATGGATGCGGTGGACGCGGCGACCTTTGAACGCATTACGCGGATACCGGGGAGCTTTGCCACTGTGCTCAAAGGCGTGCGCGCAGCAAAGTCAGCAGGACTGACGCCGCTCAAGATCAACTGTGTACTGCTGCGCGGCTTCAACGACGACCAGATCGAGGGCTTTGCGCGGTTTGCCCGCGCAGAGGGCGTGGTGGTACGGTTCATCGAGTTCATGCCGCTGGAAGAAGGACGCCTCTGGTCGCCGGAGATCGTGGTCACGCTCAAGGAAATTGTGGAACGGATCGGGCGCACGATGCCGCTCGTCGAGATTCCGCTGCGCGAGCCGAGCGAGACGGCGCGGCGCTATACATTCGGAGATGGAGTTGGAGAGATCGGCATCATTGCCCCGGTGAGCCACGCCTTTTGCGGGGCGTGCAGCCGGGTGCGGCTGACCTCGGACGGCAAGATCAGGACCTGCCTGTTCTCGCAGGTGGAACACGACCTTTATGGCCGGATGCGGGCCGGCGCGGACGACCAGGAACTTCGCACATACATTCTGCGTACCATCGATGGGAAGGAAGCGCGCCATCATATCGGGGAGCCGGAGTTCCTGAAGCCTTCGCGGTCAATGGTGCATATCGGCGGATGACGGAAGCCCGCCAGGGCGGCCGAACAACAGTGCGCCAAGGTTGACCCAGTGAAATCGCCAATTCTTCCGCGTGTGACAAAGAATCCCGAAAGCCGCCTCCCGGGTTCCTTTATGCCAAGAGAGACTGAAGGGCGAATACCGCTCGCGGATCTGCTCGTCTTTCACCAGTTGACGCGATCGCTCACCTCGAGCTTCGATCTGGACACCATTCTCCGCGCCATCCTCGAACAGATGGAGCGGATCATGGAGGCGGAGCTCTGGACGTTGCTGATGTTGGACGAGACCACCCAGGAGCTCTATTACGCAATTGCCGCGGGTGGAGAGCAGGAAGCGCTCAAGGACCTTCGCGTGAAAATCGGCGAGGGAGTGGCCGGCTGGGTGGTGGAGCACGGCGAGACGCTGATTGTTCCCGAAGCCTTCAACGATCCGCGAGTGAAGGAAGCCGGCAGCGCTAAGCCGCGCAATGTGCGTTCGGTAATCGCGCTCCCCCTGCGCGGGCGCAAGGGTACGCAGGGCGCAATTGAAATCCTCAATCCCCGCGCAGACCAGATGAACGATTACACGATCGCCTTTCTGCACATTCTTGCCGATCACGCGGCGATCGCAATCGAAAACGCGCACGATGTGGCGCGCATTCAGCAACTGACCATCACCGACGACACAACCCGGCTGTACAACGTTCGCTATCTCTACGAGGTGCTGGGCCACGAGCTGGTTCGCAGTGCGCGGACGAAGCTGCCGCTGAGCCTGGCATTTCTCGATCTGGACCAGTTCAAGCTGGTGAACGACGCGCACGGCCACTTGGTGGGGAGCGAGCTGTTGGCCAGCACCGGCCAGCGGCTCCAGGAGCTTTCCCGCAAGCAGGACTGGTGCTTTCGCTACGGCGGCGACGAGTTTGTGATCCTCATGCCGGAGACCGGCGCCAAAGCCGCTCTTGATCTGACCAGCGAACTGCTTTCAGCGCTGATGGAGACCCAATTCCGAATGAAGAGCGGGCTCGGTTTGAAGGTAGGTGCGAGTGTGGGGTTGGCCACCGCGCCTGAGGACGGCACGACCGTCCACTCGATTATTGGCGTTGCCGATACCCGCATGTACTGGGTGAAAGGCAACGGGCGAGGGAAGGTCTGGAGTGCGTAAAACGCAGGGATCTGAAAAGCCGCCTGGACGCGACGGCGCACTCAATACCCCAGGTGCTTCTCGACGATATTTTCTAGTGGCTGGCCGTTCCGGAAGCGATCGTATTGCTGAAGAAAAAACCGCATTGCCTGGTTGAGCCAGTCTTTGGTGTGGTCGGCGCAGTGGGGTGAGACCAGCACGTTTTCAAATTTGTAGATCGGGTCGCCGGACGGAATTGGTTCCTGCTCAAAAACATCGAGACCCGCGCCTTTGATCTTCCCTTGAGTGAGCGCACGCACCAGAGCCGCCTGGTCGATGACCGGCCCGCGGCCGATGTTGATGACAACCGCGTTCGGCTTCATGGCCGCAAATGCGGCGTCACCGATCATGTGGTGGGTTTCAGCGGTGAGTGGCGCGGCCATTACGACATAGTCGCAATGGGCAAGCATCGCTGAAAGTTCGTGCGTTCCATAGAACTGAGCGATGAGCGGATCGGGAGACGCGGGAGCGTGCCGTTTCAGCGCGAGAACCCGCATCCCCATCGCGCTTACGCGGCTCGCGACGGCGCGGCCGATGTCACCGTAGCCCACGATCCCGACCGTCTGGCCGGCAATCTCTTCCACGTCGAACTGCTCCCAACGGCCCGCCTCCTGGTTGCGCAGCATGCGCCGAAAATCCTTGGCAAAGTAGAGAATCGCAGCGAGCGCAAATTCTCCCAGTGTCTGCGAGAAAACTCCGCTGCCGTTGGTCAGCGGAACCGGGCTCTGGACCAGTTCAGGGAACAAAGTGCTATCGAGGCCGGCTGAGCGCGAGTGGACCCAACGAACTCCGGGGCAAGCCAGAAACACCGAACGCAGAAGATCGCGCGAGCCCGCCCAATGCAGAATTACCTCCGCGCGTGTCGCCTCTTCATTGATCTCGGAAGCGGAATTCAAGCGCATGTGGGCCACGCTCTCGAGCATGTGAAGTTGAGGATCGTCTGCGTTGGAAAGCAACAGGACAAGAGGCTGCTTCTTCATCGGCGTGCTATGGCTCCCGTTTTTTCTTGAGTATTAAAGACAAGGATACACTTGACGAGATTTTTCATTTGCTGTCCTCGGTTCCGCGGCGACGGCTGAGCAGTGGCCGGAGAATTCGCGAGACGTGACTTGCCGATCGATCGATACCACCCTGACCGCAAAAAGCGCGATAAGGATGGGGCGCCACATTCAGGAAAGAGGAAAGCCGTCCTTGAGCGATTTCAATATTGCCGCACCTAAGACCTGTTCTAAATCGTCGTCGCTTTTTGTAGCGCCGGACTCCAGTCCGGCTGTCGTGCGGGCGTCCACGCCTGCACTTCCGTTCGGAATGCCATGAAGCCGTTGGGTACACCATCAGGAAAATTGCTCCCTAGATGTCGAGATTCTTCACGTCGAGAGCATTGTCCTCGATAAATTTCCTGCGTGCCTCAACGTCTTCGCCCATCAGGGTGGTGAAGATGGCGTCGGTTTCGGCGATATCTTCGAGCTTTACCCTCAGCAATGTGCGGCGCTCGGGGTCCATGGTGGTTTCCCATAGCTGTGTTGAGGTCATTTCGCCGAGGCCTTTGTAACGCTGGACCTGGTAGTCTTTCTTGCCCTGTTCAACGATGTAACTGAAGAGCTCGCGGGCTGTCGATTTTTCAACCGGTTCGCGGGTAAGACGTGCGACGCGGCGGGCTTGTTTGGCCTCAGCCAGTGCTTCGCCATCGCTGGCCTCTTCGGGTTCCTCGGCCGCAGCGTCGGGGGCGCCCGCTTTCGTGGCGAACTCGATCAGGAACGGCGGCTCGAGAAATTCCTTGATGAGGGAGTACTTGGCCATCATCTGGCGGAACTCGGGGCTGGAAACAAGAGTCCAGTCGATGCAGCGCGTAGCTCCCTGCGCATCGGTGAAGCAGATGGACCAGGTGTGATGCTCTTCGTCTTCCAGCGGATCGCCAACCTTGAATTGGAGCTCGTCGGCAAGTTCGGCGAGCTCGGCGTGGAGCAGCGCAATCTTTTCGGGGACTTCGCTCTCCGCTTTCGATGTGAAATCGGCCCGGTGCGTAAGCTCGGCGCGGGCAAGCAACTCCGTCAACTTTTCATTGCGGATGCGCTTGTCGACCTTATCCACAAAGCCCAGGTACTCATTCAGCGTGGCCATGAAGCGGGTAAGGTCGGCGCCCTCGATACGGCTCGCCTGTTCGCCGTGCCGCACCACCATGCCTTCGGCAGCGCGCTTCACCATCACCTTCACAAACTCGCGATCGTCCTTGATGTATTGCTCGAAGCGGCCCTTCTTGATCTTGTAGAGCGGCGGCTGCGCAATATAGATGTTGTCGCGCTTGATCAGCTCCGTCATGTGGCGGAAGAAGAAGGTAAGCAGTAGCGTGCGGATGTGCGAACCGTCGACGTCGGCGTCGGTCATCAGGATGATCTTGCTGTAGCGGATCTTGCTGGGGTCGAAGTCGTCCTTGCCGATGCCGCATCCAAGCGCGGTGATCATGGCGCGGATTTCCTCGTGGCCCAGCATCTTGTCGTAGCGGGCTTTTTCGACGTTGAGAATCTTTCCCTTGAGGGGAAGGATGGCCTGGAAGCGGCGGTCGCGTCCCTGCTTGGCGGTTCCGCCTGCGCTTTCACCCTCGACCAGATACAGTTCGCAGCGCTCGGGATTGCGCTCGGAGCAGTCGGCGAGTTTGCCCGGCAGACCGCCCCCATCGAGAGCACCTTTACGGCGGGTGAGGTCGGGGGCCTTGCGCGCGGCCTCGCGGGCGCGCGCAGCCTCGATGGCCTTGTTGATGATCCGTTTTGCAATGGGAGGGTTCTGCTCCAGAAATGCACCCAGGCGCTCGTTGACGAACGCCTGCACGGTGCCTGCGATGTCTGAGTTGAGCTTGCCCTTGGTCTGCCCCTCGAACTGCGGCTGCGACAGCTTGACGCTGATCACGGCGACCAGGCCCTCACGCACATCGTCGCCGCTCAGATTCTCCTTGAGGTCCTTGAAGAGTCCAAGCTGCTGGCCGATGGCGTTGATGGTGCGGGTGAGCGAGGTGCGGAAACCTGAAAGATGCGTGCCGCCATCAACCGTGTTGATGTTGTTGGCAAAACTGAACACCGTATCCGAGTAGCTGTCGTTGTACTGCAGCGCGATGTCCATCTCAACACCGTCGCGAGCTGCCTCCATCACGATCGGCTTGTCGTGGAGCACGGTCTTGCCGCGGTTGAGATGCTTGACGAACTCCGCGATGCCGCCGGCGTACTTGAATTCCGCGCGGCGGGCGTCGCCGGTCTTGGGATCCGCGGTGCGCTCATCGGTGAGCGTGATTTCGAGGCCCTTGTTGAGGAAGGCCATCTCACGCAGTCTCTGGGCCAGGGTGTCGTAGTTGAACTCGGTGACGGTGAAGATGCTCTTGTCGGGCAGGAAATGCACCTTGGTTCCACGCCGCTTGCTGGTGCCTGCCTTGCGCAGATCGCTGGTAGGTGCGCCGCAACTGAAGTCCATCTCCCAGGTGTGGCCGTCGCGCCAGATCTCGACGTTGAACTCCTGCGAGAGCGCATTGACGCAACTGACGCCGACGCCGTGCAG
>Ga0182027_10007817_pt1 | contig 15674 bp, 15 predicted proteins | sample 712E1DmetaG_FD_121300 | JGI IMG/M metagenome (GOLD analysis project Ga0182027, IMG submission 121300) | Permafrost microbial communities from Stordalen Mire, Sweden - 712E1D metaG (Illumina Assembly) | ecosystem: Environmental > Terrestrial > Soil > Wetlands > Permafrost | place: Sweden...
AAATGATTTCGACGTGGAATCTCGGTACAACGTTACTGAAGTAATATATCGTGAAATTGCTTCCAAGAATTTGGCAATTAAAAGTGCCCGACGCCTTGCTGATGTGGGATAATTCATTTGGAAATCTAATCATAGGAGAAATGCAAAATGCCCCTTTTTGGTCCACCCAACATCAATAACCTGGAGAAAAAACGAGATGTAAATGCCCTGATCAGAGCGCTTGGGTACGTAAAAGATTATGGCACGCGGATGAGTGCAGCGGCAGCCCTGGGACGAATAAAAGACAGGCTAGCGGTAGAACCTCTCCTGGCCGCTTTAAATGATGAAGTCGCTGGCGTTCAAAAGAATGCTGCCATTGCACTTGGAATGATCGGGGACGCGCGTGCAATCAAACCGCTTCATGAAAAGCTTGCTTGCGAAAACGAGATCGTAAGTAAGCCCGCCGGCGAAGGTCTTCTGCTGCTTGGCGAGCAAGGGATCGATGAACTTATCTTAGCTCTTCAGGATGAGAATTACCATGTTCGATGGGCAGCCTCTTTTAGTTTGAAATCCTGCCGCGAACAACGCATTATTAATCCACTCGTGGTTGCTTTATCAGATGAGGATGGATTGGTCCGAAATAACGCAGCCCTGGCATTGGATGATTTAGGCTGGAAACCGTTAAATATCGAGAGCGAAGCCATTTATAGCGTTGCCAAAAAGGATTGGGAGAATTGTATCAAAATCGGTCCACCGGCTGTGGATGCGTTAATTGCCGCTTTGAAAAAAGGGGATCCCGGTCCAGACTCTGACGTGCGCGGTAGCGTGGCAGATGTTTTGGGTAAAATTGGTGATCCTAAAGCTGTCGAACCCCTAATGGCTGCTCTGGTTGATGAATACCCCCATTATAAAAAGTGCCAATCGATTGCGGCTGCCCTGGTGAAAATCGGCGATCCACGGGCTGTGGCTCCATTACGAACCGCGCTCAATCATTCAGAGAAGAGCGGCGCTCGAAACAAGGCACGTTCGGGGGCCATCTGGAATGTAAGCCATTTTGCCAAGGAAGCCCTGGAAGGCCTGGCAGCGCAAGTTTCCCAAACTTTCTTTACAGATATAAAGGATGCTAACCCGGAAATACGCCGGCAAGCTGCAAAAGCTGCATTCAAAGCCGGAGCGCAAGCCATTGATCCACTTGGTATTGCTTTATCGGATGAAGATGATGCGGTGCGCAATTATGCTGCTTCATCCCTTGCATATCTTTTTAAAGATGGTGGGGTGGATAATGCCATGAAGCAAAGGATTGCAAGCCATCCAGAAATGCACGTAATACTCGAGCCAAAATGTGCAATTTGCGGAAAATCAATCACTGATCCAGAGCCCCGGTATATGGGGGAAGGCTTGAAAATCAAGTATTTTTGTAGTGATGAATGCTTTAACCAGCGGGGAATCATTTACGGAAGTATCGATGGCGTTGGATGTCCGTTTTATAATAGCGCGAGAATGTGCGTGCCTCCAGCCGGTTATGCATCGCCATGCAGTTATAAAGGTGCAAGTTTTAAAGTGTCATGTCATGTTTATGCCACCTTTCGGCCAGGATAAACACGCCTCCACTCAGGGTTGCTCACCCCGCTCCAGTCTGTCTCTACGCTGTTAGGGGATGGGCATCTCGCCGCCTAATATCACATTCTAAAAAATCTGGGGGGCCACTACATCTGGTGACCTCCAGATTTTTTTCTTATTTCACGGCCTGGCTCGGCCGGTTTTTAGCAAATTCGACCAGGTATTGGGGTTGTAAGCATTTTATGTGAATGCCGCCTTTGGCTGTTTTCTCTTTTTTTTGGCGACCACGCGTAGTAAGTTATGTGATATTGCCTTCAGAGAAGATTTCTTTGTTTCGTCAAACTATCGGTGAAAATCCTGACCGGGGAGAAGATCTTCACCCAATATTCTCGTGTATAATCGGCAAACGCCCTAACTCGAAAACCCACCCGAATTTATATCTCCGAGGAGACACCGTGCCGACCTACAATTACACCCTGGGAAAGATAACCATCGACTGCGAGTGCGAGCAATGCGGAAAACCTTTCTTCTATGAACAAAAATTCCAGACGAGCATCAGCAGCCGGTATATGCCACGGCCGCGCCCCGAGGAAATAGCCTCCGCTGCTAAGTCGCTTAAAGAGCAAGCCCAAAAAATTCTCGAGACAAAAGGCGTGAACGTCAGAAAATGTCCGCACTGCAAGCAATGGCAGTCATGGATGACCGAGGGGCGGCAGGCTGGCCTGGCCGCAAATATCGGGGTTGCCTTTGGAATCCTGGCAGCCGTGATCGCCGGCCTGGTCACCTATTCCAATTTGATCAACGGGAAAAACGGAGTCACCACCGCCCTGCTGGGGGCCTTGATCCTCGCAGTCATTATCCTTCTGGCAGTTTTCGTAATCATGGGCCGGATTGCCCAACCGATCGTCAGGAAATATTACCATCCAAAGATCACGGTCAGCCCGGAGCGTATCAAAGAACCGGTATTGGAATGGGTGGAGCTCAACAGCTGGACCGGCCATTGATATTGATCGTGGATGGGGGGACCCATTCGCACAGCCGCTGGCTCAATCGATTATCTGCAAGCGGAATGACCATTCATCCTTCACCTAGCCACCACCCTCGATCCAAGGAATGCTTTTACGAACTGTGGGTTGAAGTGTGTTCCCGCACCTGCCTGGATAAATTCGCAAACTTTTTCCTCCGGCCAGGCCTTCCGGTGTGGGCGGTCTGAGCTTAATGCATCCCACACATCCACCACTGCAAAGATGCGCACAACTAATGGGCCCGCATCGGCGGGGATGAGTTTGTGGTTCTGGCCGTGGATGCCTCGATGGAAAGCACGGGTGTTCTGAAAAGCCGCATCCAGGCTGCCCTGAAGAGACGTACACAGCAGGGCGACCGGTTCCTCAGCTTTGGCATTGCGCCTTATGATCCTGAGGCTCCCTGCACAGTCAGTGAATTGATCGCCCAGGCAGATGGCCGGATATACCAGCAGAAACAAGCCAGGAAAGGAAAACAATAACTCCCGCCGTCAGTTCCTTTCAAGTGTGGAATATGGCTATTCCTGTTTTCTTGCTTAAAGATGTGGCTTTGTTCTTTTCGAGTGGGATTAATTTTGAGTTGAGTTTTTCATTTTCATGGGTTGACTTTTTGTCTCTTGACATATTGCATAATCCCCAAAACTGAATGATCGAATTCGATACCTTAACAGGGGCTGCCTAAAAAGGTTGTGAAGCTATTCGGAGATCGCCAGGTGTGGCGATCTCCGAATCCATTTTTCATCACAGAGGGTGTTGGGACAGCCCCTCACCTGTGCGAATGTCAAGCCGACCTTTTAAAAAGATTTCAATAAAACTCTTTTTCTCGTATCCGTTATAATATGAATTAAGGCGTATCCTTTCATCTGTATTAAGACATCAAGAGTTTATTCAAATTTTCTTCGAACATTACCTCTCGGAGTGATAAATGAATACCCCAAGTCTGTTAGATGCAATCCGCATTGTCAAAGAAAATGAAAGATTGGCTGCGGAGACTTATTCCAAAGCAGCCCAAAAAACACATATACCGGGGAAGGAATTATTCATCCAATTGAGCGAGTTTGAAAAATTTCATTATGAAAAGTTAACCGCTCTTGAGAAATCTCTGGAAGAAAGTGGCAAATTCATTAATTATGAAGGGAAAGCACTGATCCTCCCGCCAAAGCTCGAAATCAAGTTCGCCGAAGAACCTGAGCATAAAAGCTTAATGGAAATCATTACGGAAGCCAAGAAAATAGAGAAGGTTGCGGAAAAAACTTATGCCGATCTGGCCGACCAACTTGACGACCCGGAAGGCCACGCCATGTTTGCCAAATTATCAGAAGAAGAGCATATGCATTATGTCATCCTATCGGATGCTTTTTGGTCCTTGAACCAAAGCACCACCTGGGTTTACAAACGCCCGTAATTCGCCAAGCGGCAGGAGAAAATTTGGGGTGCCTGCCCCCAAAATCCATAATTTGTGAGTCATGGCTTTGGTCGAGCAGGAAATTGAATTAATAATCCAGGACAAGCGCAGATTTCGGGCAACCTTTTTTAGCCAGTACGCGTGGAATTCCCAAAGGATCTAATGATGGATCAAACCAGTTCTGAAAACAAAGCCCAAATTGTTTATTTTAGCCATGGAGGGGGGCCGTTGCCCATTCTGGGAGCCGCCAGCCACAAAAAGATGATAGATTTCATGACAAGCCTGCCAGCCCGGCTCAAAAGGCCAGACGCCATCCTGGTAATCAGCGCGCATTGGGAGGAAAGTGCCGCCACGCTGCTGGGAGCAGCCAACCCGCCGATGTTCTATGATTATTACGGTTTCCCGAAAGAAGCTTACGATATTACCTACCCGGCTCCGGGCGACCCGGCACTGGCGAATCGAATTGCCGAGGCCCTGAATAAGAACAATATTCCTGCACGAATTGACCTAACACGTGGGTTTGACCATGGATTGTTCATCCCACTGAAATTGATGTACCCGCAGGCGGATATTCCGTGCCTGCAGCTCTCGTTGTTGCGTGGGCTGAACCCGGCCGCGCATATCGCCCTGGGGAAAGCCTTACGTGAATTCATGAATGAGAATATCCTGGTGATCGGTTCCGGTTTCTCATTCCATAATATGCGAGCCTTCTCGTGGGATGGAACCGGTGAATTCGACCCGGCCAATGACGCCTTTCAGAATTGGCTGATCGAGACCTGCACCGCTCCAATGGCGCAGGCCAAACGTGAAGAACGCCTGATCGACTGGCAGCAAGCGCCGTCTGCACGCTACTGCCACCCGCGTGAGGAGCACCTGCTGCCGGTGCTTGTGTGTGTGGGTATGGCGGACAAGCCGGCCAGCCTGATCTTTGATGACCTGATCCTGGGCAAGCGCAGTGTTGGATTTTTGTGGTGATGAGGATGTGGAGATATTATGACACAAAACGATGAAAGCAACCCTGCCAACCCAAAGAAAATCGTAATCATCAAGGATGGGCCGTATTACGTGAGCGGCGGCATGCCGCTGGTGCGCAAGACCCAGGTCGTTTCCGAAAATGGGGAACCTCTGACGTGGGAAAAGGAAGGGGTAACGGAGTGCGATGATGATTATGCGCTGTGCCGCTGCGGCCAGTCTGCCAACAAGCCCTTCTGCGACGGCAGCCATCGCCGGGTAGCCTTTGACGGGAGCGAGCAGGCCAATACTGGCGCCCGGGAGAGCGGCCAGGCGTTGTTCCCCGCCGGACGCAAGATCCTGGTGGAGAAGGATGCTTCGTTGTGCATGCAGTCCGGATTCTGTGGCTTTGAAAATGCCAGCCTACCGGCGTTGATCGTACGGGCCGACCGGGATACCCAGACCCGTTCGCTCGTTATCGCGATGGTCGAGCGCTGTCCATCCGGAGCATTAACTTATCGTCTGGCACCGGATATGACGGTGATCGAACCGGACCTGCCGCAGCAAATCGCAGAGACGGTGGAGATCACATCGGGTGGCCCCATAACAGGTCCGCTATGGGTGTCCGGCGGGATCGCGATCGAGCGTTCAGATGGCAAGCCGTTCGAGCCGCGCAACCGTGTCACGCTGTGCAATTGCGGCAAGTCGGGCAATAAACCGCTCTGCGACGGAACGCACAGAGTTAATGCGGAAAGGGAGGCGAGAGCAGGACAGAGGAGCGGTGAAGACAAGGTAAAAGGTTTCTGAGGAGTCTGAGGGACTTAAATATCAGACACGTAAGAAACGATAAAAGTCTCCCGGGTTGGGAGTCTTTTTATTGGCCAGCCCAGATCAGACTGGCAGCATTCGAAGGGGATGCGGCGATAACAGTCTGGCTGCCGCGCGTGAGGGTGCCCTGGTAGGCGGCGTCACCGGTGTGGACGATCCAGCCTTCCAGGTTGAAGGGGATGGCACCATCGACAGGCATCCACTCGCCATTGTATTTGCGGGCAATGTGAACATTCGTCCCTGTGGCGGTGCCACCTTCACAGGAGGGGAAACCAAGCGGGTCACCGCTTTTTAGCTTCTGGCCAAGCCGGGCCTCTCCGGCTGCTGCAATGTGCAAATAGAGAATATCCCAGCCGGTCCGTTCGTTTCCGTCCCCATCCAGATCCTCCATCACCACACCCGCTTCCGAACGAGCGACGATCCCATCCGCCATGGCCACCACGGGAACATCCGAGGCGGAACAGCCGGAGACCGGAGGCGCGAAATCGATGGCTGCCCAGGGCCGCAGGGCTGCCGCGCCCCAGGCGGAATGAGGGCCGCCCGTGAAGGACCACGCATAACCCACCGGGAAAGGCAGACTGAGCGCCGGTTGCTGCAAATTGACCGGAATGGTCGGCAGGTCAACGTTCGCAGCCCATGGATCGCCAAACAGGGTGAAATAGACTGCCCGGAGACCATCCGGCCCGGTGGCACGCGCATACTCATCTCGGGAAAACATGGAAAAATAATACTGGAATGCCACCGTGGCGGCAGTCTGCCAGGGGTCCGGTTGTTCGATGGTGGCATCGGGGTGAATCAACTGGGTCAGGCCGCCGGTACGCCAACCGTAATAACCGGCATTCAAAATATTCGCCGCCCAGACGAGCTGCAGATAAAGGCCGGCGGCGTTTGGGTCGATATGGCCGAGAAGATAATCGCCCGCGGGCGGGATGGGTTGGGAAAGCGCGCCGGCCTGATATTCCAGCAGAACCAGCAGGATGCGCGGGCTGATGCTGAAATTGGTGGCCACGGTATTGACGAGATCGACCGCCGGGCGGTTGGTATTCCCGACCACCTCGTTGTAATCCTTCAGCCAGCCGGGCTGGCTGGCAACAAATGCCCAGGTATCGAATCCATTGACAGAAGGGCCATCCACAAAGAGACTGTCGGGCAGGATCTGGAGCGGTGTGCCCCAGTCAGGCGAATAGGTGATGGGAATCTTCATCGAAAGTCCGGGCGGCAGGGTGGTGGCATCTGCGGGGATGGATGGGTTGGCAGAGAGGATTTCGGCAGTGGTTGTGTTGAAATGGGCTGCCAGTGCCGGGAGCGAATCGCCGGACTGGGCCACATAATCCACCAATTGGCCGGGGCTGTAGTGAGGGCGCGTCAACAGAACTGCAGGGGTGGAGCCGGCGACCTGCGTTGGCGTGGGCACCAAGGTGGGAAGACTGATCGGTGTGTGCGGAAGATTGCAGGCCACCAGCAGGAGCAGAAGCAGAAAAGTGCAAAGTAACTTATGAAGAGGCATGGAAAAGCGCAGTCATTTTTATCATCTACTTTGCATTATAAGACAGTTCCAGCCCAGCTCACCGCTTCCAGAAGGGCTGCCCAATTCGACTGATTCCAGGCATGGTTGTCCCGGCAGATCAAAGCCTGGGCGGTGTGGCAGGACTCATCAGGCGGAAAAGCCCGCTCAAGGCGGATATGAGCTGGTAGCCCGGAGCTTTCTGGCACAGGGAGGCATCCTGCTGGAGCGCCTGGGGCCACCACCAGGCTGGTTATCCAGGGATGGTCATTGAGGCGCTCAGGGGTGCGGATGGCATCCAGGATGGTTTTGAGCTCTTCGAAGGCAAGAGAAGGGTTCAAGGGATAAGGTATGAGGAAAAGTAAGAAGGAAGAAGGATTGAACAAATCAGAGAGTTGCACCTGACTGCCCTGGAAACATTAGGCAATTTTTCCGCCTTTGAAAATTGGCACGCTTTCGGTTTTTACTCGCAAGATTATTCCTTTTTTCGAACAGGTAGAAACAAATCCCCTTCGGACTTGGCAACTGGCCGGTTACCATCAAGCCACAGATCGCCTGGTAAGACTATAATGCCGTTATTCGACTTATTCCAATATTAGACTTTTCATTTTTTATGAGGAGGTTATTCCCATGCCACCAATGAGTTTTGCGCAAAACATCCGGCCGCTGTTTCATGAAGAAGATATTGACCAGATGAAGAACATTGCAGATTTTGACCTGTCGAAATATGAGGATGTGCGCGCCCACGCGGTGGATATCTACGAGCGCGTGGCGGACGGCTCGATGCCCTGCATTGATACCTGGCCAAAAGAGCAAGTTGCCAGGTTCAAGCAATGGATGGACGAGGGGATGCAGAAATAGGCATCGCTTTGATAAAAAGACTCCCGCTACGGGAGTCTTTTTTTTGGGTGCCTGATGGGGGTCGAACCCACAACAGCCTGATCCACAGTCAGGTACTCTGCCATTGAGCTACAGGCACCACGAGCGGGGGCGATTATACCACCAGCGTTAATGACTTTCAAGGATGCGCTTGACAGCCTCAATTACATCCGACCGTTCGATAACCACCTGCGTGCTGCTGGATAAATTCTTCAGGGTCAGGCGACCCTGCGCAACTTCGTCCGGGCCAAGCACCAGCACGGCTTGCATGCCCATGCGGTCGGCAAACTTGAACTGTTTGGGCAGCTTGGCGGCTTCGGGGTAACAGGTAACGTTTAGTCCGGCTACGCGCAATTGGGCGGCTAATTTAAGCGACTCTGCCTGCAGTTCCGGGGAAAAGACCGTTACAAGCACGGCAGCCGGAGTAGTGGCCAGCGGCGGGATGAGCCCCAGCTCCTGCAGGACCAGGCCGATGACTACATCGCCCATCGCAAAACCGACCCCCGAGAGTGGCTCGCCGCCCACGTCGCGCAGCAGATTATCGTAGCGCCCGCCGCCCAGGATGGCGCTACGCAGGCTGCCGCTTACATCGAAGGCCTCGAAGACCGTGCCGGTGTAATAAAGCAGCCCGCGCATGATGTTCGGGTCAAATTCCACATATTGCGCCGCGCCCAGAGCTTCCAAGGCGGCGAAGAGGCGCACCAGTTCCTCGGAACGGCGCCAGGCTTGCCCGTCGGCCAGCAGGTTTTTCAGGCCATCCAACTGAGCTGCGGTCAGACCAATTTCGAGCGCGTAGGCCTCCCAGGCAGCTGATTCCATCTTTTCACGCCGGTCCACCAGGGATGAGACCGTCACCTTCTGGTCATTCGGGATGGCCAGCCTCTCGAATTCGGCGTCCATGAAGCGCCGGTTATTCACGTAGATGCGGGCCTGGGCGGGCGTGAGACCAACCGCTTTGAGGAAACTGGCGGCAATGGCCACCAATTCGGCGTCCGCTTCTGGGGAATTGACACCCAGCATGTCGATATTCCATTGGAAGAATTCACGCGAGCGGCCTTTCTGCATTTTCTCATAACGCCAGAAGGGGCCAAACGACCACCAGCGTGCCGGGAAGGCCAGTTCGGCCTGTTTCTGTGCGATCATGCGCGCCAGGGAGGGCGTCAGCTCGGGCCGCAGGGTAATTTCGTCTCCGCCCCGGTCGGTGAAGACGTAGGACTGCTTCTTGACCAGCTCCTCGCCTGATTTGGCGGCGTACAGGTCGAGCGATTCAAGAATGGGCGCCTCCCATTCCTGGTAGCCAAAAGATTCAGAGACGTGCCTGACAATGCCGTAGAGCCAGGTACGCACGGCCATCTGTTCGGGGTAGAAATCGCGGGTGCCTTTGACGGGGGGGATGATGTTTTTCATATTCGCTCCGGGTTTTAGGATGAGCTAAGAAGCCATCCAAAATTTATTGAAGAACCGCAATTTGAGTGTACAGGCACACTCAAACTTCGAACTTCTCCGTATTTTTTGGTAGAAAGTAGAATCATTTTAGCATATTTCTCAATTTAGATACGATTACCCTATTAATGCCATATTGTATACAATGGAAAGAAGTGTATAATCTTGAGGTAACGAAGTGAAACGTCGTGGAATACATTTCAGTTGGCATTTCTTATGCTATGATTAGGGTATGATCGTTCCTTGAGGAGGAAAATTCCATGTCCCATAAACAACCCAGCCTTCGCACGCCATCCTATTCGATTTTTGTCTTATTTGTCGCCTGCGCTTTCCTTCTGGCAAGCTGCGGCGGCAAGGCGCCTATCATCAGCGCGCCCAGCCCAACCCCTGCAGCCAGCCCTACGCCGGTGGCAGGCCTGGCGACGGCAGTTCCCACCAGCCTTTCCAGCCCGGTGCCCCTGGTATTTACGGCCACCCCAGAGCTGCCTACGGACACACCGGTACCACCCTCTGCCACGCCCCTGCTGGCTCAGGATACACCAACTTCCGTGGTCGTTGATACCACGCTGTTGAACCCGGCAGTGGTGCCCACCATCGCTCCGCCCGCTCCTACACTCGCTCCAAGCTCGACAGGGGCCTTCGCCCTTACAACCGGGACGACTGCGGGAGTGCTGCAGGGCACCGTCCAGGCCGGACAGGTGCTGTCATATACGGTGGGAGCAGCCCAGGCCCAGCCGATGACCCTGATCATGAATTCTCCCAACAATGATGTCACCCTGGGAGTTCTGGATCCGAACGGGAATGTACTGCTTGGCACCAACAACAGGCAAAGGTCCTGGCAGATGGTTCTGCCAACCAGCGGACAGTACACCCTCCAGGTGGTGGGCGGCGCAAGCAGCGAGACCTTCGACCTGACCATTAAAATCCCCGTGGTCGTCTCATTTCCATCCGGCACCAGCTCGACAACTTTAACCGGCACCACGATAAGTGGATATCTCTTTTCCTATGCCCTGAACTGCGCGGCCGGGCAGACCCTGACTGCCACCCTGGCGCAACCTGCCAGTACGGCAACCATCGATATTTACGGGATTTTATCCGGAACGCTCGTGGATGCCTCGGCGGGATTTAATTCCTGGTCAGGCACCCTGCCTGAAACAGAGGATTATGTGGTCGAAGTTGTGCCTGCCAACAGCCAGGTGATCGATTACTCACTGGCGGTTTCGTGCACAGGCACACCAGGAAGCAGTTACAACCAGACCTCGCCTACCAGCAGCAGCACATCCGGCGCAGGATCGTTCTTCTTTAGACCCGGAGAAACCATGGCGGTGGTTCAGGGTTCGATCCAACCCGGACAGATAGTGACCTATAGCGTGAATGCAAGCCAGTACCAGCCGCTGATGCTGGTGCTGGGAGACCCGAACGATGACCTTGCCCTGGGCGTCCTTGATCCAAATGGCAACCGGCTGCTTGACCCAGCCAACATGTATACCTACTGGCAATGGCAGTTGCCCATGACCGGAACATATACGATCCAGGTGGTGGGAGGCCTGACAACGGAAAACTTCACCCTGACCACCAAGATCGGCAAACTGTACACGTATCCCGCCGACGGCAAATCCATCAATATTTATGCCACCACGCTTAAGGGCCTGATCAAATCGTATGCATTCCGATTGAGCGCCGGCGTTGTTATGACCGTGAAGCTAAATGTACCCGCAAGCACTGCCTACCTGGATGTCTTCGGGGTGCAAACTGGAGCACTTCTGAATGCTTCTGACAAAGCCACCTCCTGGACCGGGACGATGCCATCCACGCAAGAGTATGTGGTGGAGGTAATTCCAGGGAATACGATCAGCGCCTATACGCTGACAATTTCCAACCCGTAACCTGCTTATTGGACAATAATAATCAACCAGGGCAACCTTTAGGGTTGCCCTGGTTGATTATTAAGGGCTAACGGAATATTCAAAAGGAGTTCGCATTTTGAGAGCATGCGGTAAAACTGCATGCTCTCAAAATGCAGTACTTCCATAATTTTCAGAACGAAACAAAAATGTAACTGAAATACTATTTGTGAAACTGGTTACATATGCTAAAATGTCAATTCCATATGAAGGAGTAATTTATTTCGATGAATATTAAAGAAATGGTAAAAATTATCGGCGGGACCGTGCTGACACCGCAAGTGGCATTAGATCGAGAAATCAAAGGCGGCTGCGGCGCGGATTTAACGAGCGATGTACTTGCATCGGTAAAACCGGAAGCCGTACTGCTGACCGGCTTATGCAACATCCAGGTGGTGCGGACTGCCCAGATGGCGGACATCTGCGCAATCGTGTTTGTGCGCGGGAAAATTCCTCATCCGGATATTATTGCACTGGCTGAACGCGAAAGCATTCCGTTGATCACCAGTCCATTCGGGACTTTTGAGTTGTCTGGCAGGCTATACAAAGCCGGCCTGTCCAGTTCAGAAACGGTCATCCCTTCAGAGAATAATGCCTGATACCCAGGAACCGCAAGGCCGCCAGGGCCGGGAAGTCACGGATGCAGAAGCGCGTGAAATCAGCCGCGTCGAGGAACTCTCTTATGAACTGAGAATTTCCGATACCATGACGCGAGACGTCAAGACCTGCACACCCAGCACGCCCATCTCGGGTCTGCTCGAGATCCTGCGTGTCAGGCATATGTCGGGACTGCCGGTACTGGAAAACAACGAATTGATCGGTATCATCAGCATCGAAGATATCGTGCATGCAATGGAACAGAACGACCTGGCTGCACCGGTCAGCAAGCACATGAGCACCCGCATTTACACCGTGAAGGAATTCGAACCGGTTGTAAAGGCAATCGAGAAATTCAGCCAGTACCGGGTGGGACGCCTGCCTGTGGTGAACGAAAACGGAAACCTGGTTGGCATCATCACCAAGGGCGACATAACGCGCGGCATCCTGACCGCCCTGCAAAAAGATTATAAAGTGGAAGAGGTACGCCGCTACCGTGCCAGCCACCTTTTCGAAGATATCACGTCTGACCGTACCAGCCTGATCATGCGTTACAACATCAAGGCCGGCGATTATCAGAACGGCGGACAGGCTTCCAGCAACATAAAACGGGCCTTATTGAGGCTGGGCGCCAGTCCGCAACTGGCCCGGCAGTGTGGCATCGCCATCTACGAAGCCGAAATGAATCTGGTCATCCATACCACGGAAGGTGGCATCATCAGGATGCAAATCGATCCGACCCGCATTCTGATGCAGGTGACCGATAGCGGGCCTGGCATCCCGGATATCAGCCTGGCGCTGCAGGCGGGCTGGTCAACCGCCTCGCAGGAAGTCCGCAATATGGGCTTTGGGGCTGGAATGGGCCTATCCAACATGCGCCGCTGCGTTGACCGGCTGGAATTAGAGTCAACCCCCGGAAAAGGCACCCGGTTGATCATGGAGATCCTGCTGAGCCCGGATGAAAGTTTCAAAGAGGACAAGGAAGAAGATAATTTGTAAGGAGAGTGCAAATGACATTACAAGATATAATACAGAAACTCGACCTGTCTATTTATACTGAACCCAAGGATTTTGCAGCCATCCATCCGGGCAGCGGGTATGCGGCTGACCTGTTGAGCTGCGTTATGGCGGGCGCTCAATCTGAAGCCGTCTGGGTAACCCTGCAGGCGCATATAAACATTGTGGCTGTGGCCGCCCTGGCAGAAGTGTGCGCAGTCATCATCAGCGAAGGCGCCATCCCCGAAGCGGATGTGATCGAAAAGGCCAATGCCCAGGGCATCACCCTGTTGGGAACCAAAGCGACCACTTACCAGGTGGTGGGGCACCTGTGGGAAATGGGAATTCATTAGCCGGCAAGCATCGCAATCAACATTAGGATGAGCGGAATCCTATGAAAACCTATCGCGCCGAACTGCATGTTCATACGGTACTTTCCCCGTGCGCCGGAGTGGAAATGATTCCGCCGCTGATCGTGCAAGAGGCGCTTCAGCTTGGCCTCAACCTGATTGCCATCACCGACCATAATGCCACGGCAAATATTGCCGGAGTGATGGAAGCCGCCAGGGATAGCGGGCTGGTGGTACTGCCTGGAATGGAATTGCAGACCCGGGAAGAAGTGCATCTGCTGTGCCTGTTCGATACATTGGAACAGGCGGCAGAATGGCAGGCAAAGGTGGATACTTTCCTTCCGGATACGCCCAATAATATAGAATTCTTCGGCGAACAATTCGTGGTGGATGCCACAGGAGAATTCATCCGCCGGGAAGAGCGCCTGCTGATCAATTCCGCCGCAATAGGGTTGGAAAACGCTGCCGGGCTGGTTCGAGCCATGAACGGATTGGCCATTCCGGCGCACGTGGACCGGAAAGCCAACGGACTACTGGCAAACCTGGGACTGGTACCACCAGGCTTCGAAGCGCTCGAAATAAGCCGCCACATCACACCCAGCGAGGCAATCGTGAAATTTCCACAGCTGCTTGGTCATCCACTCATCCAGAGCGGCGATGTACATCTGCTCGATGGGTTCCTGGGGAGCCTACACCTGGATTTGGAAAAACCCTGCATCGCCGAGATCTCCAAGGCGATCAAAGGGCAGGACGGACGAAAATTATCCATCCTAATTGGATAACAGAAGTCACCTTTCTCTGTGACTTAATAGAGTTGACGGTTTCACGAGAAAAGGGTAAACTTTAGCCTGTTTTGTGAAAACCATCACAATAATGATCTTTTCCACAAGTCGGGGGGTGTGTGCGGACCGAGAAAGCCCGCGCACACCCCCCCACTTGACAGTATATTGAAAAGTTACATAGTTAGAACCCAACCGAAAATTCAGGGGCAGTTCGCGCTTTAAGCGCGAGCGCTCAAAGCGCGGTTCTTCCACAATTTTCGAATAGATATTTTCTTTAATGGAGACAGGCATGCCAGAACCAGAACCCACAACGAGCGAAGCACAGGGATTGTGCGACAATAAGCGCTCAATCATCGACCAAATCATTGCAGAGAACGCAGCCCGACCTGGCGCAATGATGGTTGTTCTAAATGAAACACAGAGCAAGGTGGGGTATATTTCTGCACCAATGCAGGAATACATTGCCAAACAATTACACCAGCCGGTGAGCGCCGTGCATGGCGTGGTCACTTTCTATTCCTTCTTCACCACCGAACCGCGCGGCGAGCACACGATGAAATTCTGCATGGGAACGGCCTGTTACGTAGGCGGTATCCCCCAAATAATGGAAAAAGCCAAACAATTGACCGGAACGGATATGGGTAAAACCACGCCGGATGGCAAACTGACAATGGAAATCTGCCGGTGTGTGGGCGCTTGTTCGCAAAGCCCTGTATTGATGGTGGATGAGGAAGTGATCGGCAAGGTCAAGCCGAACAAATTCCCCCAATTGCTCAAGAAATTGTTGGAGAGCTGACCCTACCTAAAAATATGAGAGAAATTGTCCTGCATCTGCTGGACCTGGCCGAAAATAGCGTCTCCGCCGGAGCACACGCAATCACAATCAGCGTGTGCGAAGACTTGGATGCTGATAGATTGACAGCCAGGATCGAGGATGACGGGCGCGGCATGGATGAAGAAACCGTCCGCAAGGTAACCGATCCCTTCTTTACCAGCCGGACAACCCGCAAGGTGGGGCTGGGCATCCCACTGCTGAAAGAGGCCGCCGAAGCCAGCAACGGCAGGCTGGAAATCCGATCGAAACCGGGCGCGGGGACGCAGGTGGAAGTGTCGTTCCAGCATTCGCACATTGACCGGATGCCGCTCGGGAACCTGTCCACCGTTTTCCTGGAGTTGACGGTAGCCCATCCCGATATCCACTGGATCTTCCAGTACACCGCACGCTCACATGGAAGCCAGGAAACATACGAATTTAACGATGAACCGGTCAAGGAAATTCTAGGCGATGTCCCGTTGACCCACCCCGACGTACTTGCGTACTTGCGCGAAACGCTGGAAGAAGGCCTGGGCACGGCGCAAAAAAGCCTTAAACCGGTAATTTATCAGGAGATATGAAATGCCAACTGTAAAATCGCTCGATGACCTTAAGAAAATTCGTGAAGACGCTTTGAAGAAACGCGAAATTAAATCCGCC
>Ga0182027_10007818_pt1 | contig 15673 bp, 20 predicted proteins | sample 712E1DmetaG_FD_121300 | JGI IMG/M metagenome (GOLD analysis project Ga0182027, IMG submission 121300) | Permafrost microbial communities from Stordalen Mire, Sweden - 712E1D metaG (Illumina Assembly) | ecosystem: Environmental > Terrestrial > Soil > Wetlands > Permafrost | place: Sweden...
CGGAAGATTTTCTCCCGGGGTTTTTTCCTGGCTGTAATAATTATCCATGAATGTTGGGAAGGATGAGTTAGATGGTTTTTGGAAAAAAGGTTGGTCCCTATTTCATTCTATTGCTTTCAGACCAACAGATGAATAAAGAAGGAGTGATAGTTCGACAGGTCTTTGCGGAGATCTTCAGAAAAGATATTGTATTTTGTAAAAACCGAGTCGCCTACGGCTTTGGGGTCGCCAGTGGATTCTGGATGGGCTGACCGGCATTGCCGCCCTGATAATAGGGGAAGGTCACAGGCAGGTCAAAACCGAAATACGCGGAGACGCGTGCGACGATCTCACCCTTGATCTGTGCCCGACGTGTATTGTAGGCTTTTACGGCGTCATTCCAATCGGTGCCACCCAGCTGAATAGTGTTCATCGCCTCATCAACGGTATCACCAAGCGCCAGAGTGACTTTGGAGTCCGGCACGGGAGGGGGGGCCTGGGTGACCGCGTTGACATAGAGCGTAAAGCCCTGTCCGAGGCCGTTAGGTAGTGCACCCTTGCCTTGCAGTTCGTTCAAATTCAATTTGGTCGGATCCAAGGGTTGGCCATTTTCATCGCGGTAATTCTTCAGCAGGTCAGTCAGTGCATCCGCTTGAGAACGGAAGTTACCCGTCCATACCTCGCCGCTATTATTGACTGCGTCGTAATAATCTTTGGTGATCTGCGTTTTAGCCTGGATTTTGGCGTATTGGGTATCCGTAACCAGCTGAAAATTAGCCGCCGCGGCTTGCACGCCTTGCACCAAAGCAACCAGCTCATTGTATTCCGTCGTGCCTGAATCCACGACGCCGCAGCCGGTCAGTCCGATAAATACGGCAATCACCACAAAAATGGGAATAATCTTTTGAATCAAATGTTTCATGTCTTAATCTCCTGTTCCTTTTATTAATTGCCGCGCCCGGAACGCCCGCTGCCGCTGCCGCCGCGCCGCTGCGGACCGCCACCACCCCTGTCTAGAGGAAACCCGGCACCTCCCCAGGAATCCGAACCGGAGGAACCGAAGGTGATCCCTCTTCGAGCCAACTGGGTGGACCCCCACGCCAGAAATAGCAAAAAGAAGATGCCCATGCACAACAAACCGCAGATGGGTAAAATGCCCAACGGTCCCGAAGGCAGGATCGGCTGGTCAATCGTATCCGGGGTCGGAGCAGAGGAGATCAGCGGCGCGTATTTACTACGAGCAACCGTGTCGAACCCCTGCACCAGAGTCATCAGCGCCTGATCCATACTCTGGGAGGATTGGTAAGAATCCTCGGCAGATCGATTGAGATTAGTCAGGTCGGGAGCGGTAAGCGCGGGCAAGCCCAGCCCCACGCCGTAGTGCACATCAATACGGGTGGGTTCAACAACGATCAAAAAGACAAAACCGTTATCCTTGCGCTCTCCTGAAGGCAGACCCAGCTTCATGTAACGCAGGAAATGGACAGCGCAGTTGACCCGGTCGCCGACCTGGTCCTGCGACTTGAAGAGGATCATCGTTTGCGCTATGGAATCTCCATTCAACCGGTCAAGAATTGTGTCCACCTCGGTCACCGTTTTCTCCGAGGCATAATTCTGCCAATCCACCGTCCAATGTGTCTGCTGTAGATCGTAGTTGAATCCGTAATCCGGGGCGGAGCCATCGCCACACAAAGGCGCGGCGGAAAATTCGCCCGCGCTGGCCGGGGTGAAATTGACTGAAAGACTGAATGCAAATACCAAAACTGCAGTGACAGTCACACCGATAAGCGGGATGCCCCGCCGAGTTATGTTACGATCCAATAGCACTCCCTTCAAACTCCCCTAAAAAAATTTCCAGCAGCCTTAAAACTTATGAGAATGACGTCAATAACAATCAGAGTGTGGACAACGTTGAACCTTGCCAGTGCGCGGAAAATGAGATAAAAGAGTCGGACCGAATTATCCGAGCAACAATAAAACGATAAGAATTACAATGATCCAAATAAGAAGATAATTTTTCTAAACTCATCCTACAACGAACCCTTGCCACCCACATCCATCGGTTGGCGAGTGTTCGTCTCCACCATTTGGGGGAGACGGAAAAAGAAAGGCATGCCTCATTTACATCGTAAGGACCACTGCGGCGAATAGAGGGTACCTGTCAACGTGGAAATCCCTGTGAAGTTGACGAAGGAACAAAGTGAGATATTCGAGCAGCTGGCTGCTACATTAAACGCCGCTGTCAAGCCAACCGAAAAAGGATTTTTGGATTGGCTGAATGAAGCGCAGGGAGGGGAATGAGGGTTGAGTTTGTGGGAGAAAAGGTGGTGGTTTTATTGGTACCTGCCTTGTCCGTTGACAAGACCGTATTGGAAACGCCGGCAGGGGCCGACGACCCACAGGCCAAAGTGGGCGCGATTAGAACAAGGAGAGCTAATGATATCGCGATCCGTATTTTCATGATTCATTCTCCTTAAAGTTTGCATTCTTCTTCATTTATAGTTTACCGAAAGCCACGCCCTTGTATGTCCAGCCACAGGCGGCGACAACATCCTGGATCGGTTTCTTAAGTTCGTTGGTGTTGAACTTGTATTTATAGACCTGACCCGGAGCCAGATTCTCGGTGAAGGCATAACCTGTCCCGAACGAGATCGAACTCTTTTGTCCTTTGAAGAAACTGGCTTCAAACGAGAGGCTGGGAACGCCGGCTTTCCATGAAATGTTGAGTTCCTGATCCATCGCACGCACTTCGCGCCGCGCCGGGTCTAACTTCATGTGAATGCGGAAAACTTTTGTGAGATTGGCTTTTCCAAAGACCTCATACCAGCTCGCGTCCACGATTTTCCATTCGGCGATCAAGTCCACGTTTTGGGATTTGCTGTCAATGATTTGATAGGGGGAGGTTGGACGGTTAAGTGCCATAAGGCGGTCATAGACTGATTGTGCTGACGGATCCATCGCTATGGGTGCCGGTTGTGCGACTGATCGCCCGGTAGCCATTGGCGAAGGGGTAGGCTGATACACGGGAGCAGGCGTTGGTGTCGCTACCAGAGGTGGGACCGATGCAAGGACCACATTTGGTATAGCCGCAGCCGGAGTCGTTGGTATCGGACTCGATTTCTTTCGTAAGCTGAAAAACCCAACGATCAACGGAATAAGGATTAATACTGCCCCGCCGCATAGGAACGCGACTCCGCCTATCATTGCGTTTTGCCATTTTGCATTATTTGAGGCGATCTCAGGGCCTTGAGCTCCCGCAACTGCCATTACACCCAAGCAGGCCAGGACAATTCCGGGCAGGCCGCAAAACAAGGCTGACGCAATCGTTCCAATAATCCCACCGGTTTTTTTGTTCATCGTCTCTCCTTTTTAATTTACTTTTAAGATTGTATAACTGTAGAATGACCGACACAAGGGTTACATTCACACCTGACGGCTTTTTTAACAATACTGTAAGCAAACTCAGAGCACAAACTTCCAATAGACCATGGATGCATGGCTATAAAAGCACAGCCTGGCTGCGACCCGAGGAAATGGCAAAATTAGGAAAGTGATCCTAGAAGAAAGCCCTTATTATTTTGAGGGAGGATAATTCCGTGGAAATTTTAACGGAGTGGATTTTGATGAATCTGTATTCACCTAAACGGAAGCTGGGGGATTGCTATTATATGTTCTAGTATTTAGAGGCATTCACCCGTGCGTATGCCGCGTGAGGAAGGGTTCTTCATCCATAATCTGAGTTTCGATCCGACAGTTACTCAATCGGTCAACTGACCACTCTCGGAAAAGGGGACATTTGTATAAATAGTTGACCCATTTATCCTGAATGATTTTAAAGTGCGCGTAGCCATTGTTGATGTAAGGCACTTCACCTTAATTTAAGGTTGAATAGTACTTTCTTCCTAGTTGACAATCCGGGAGATAGCTCCTATACTATATCCATCTTGGTCTGACTACCATACCACAGGAATCCTATGTCCCCTTTGAAAATTCAACCGATCGCTCATACTTCCCTTACAGAAACGGCAGCAGGCAAGCTCTCCGCCTCGATCCTGGACGGGACACTATCGCCCGGAACACAGCTTCCGCCTGAACGCGAACTCATGAGCCAGCTAGGGATCAGCCGTTCGACGTTGCGTGAGGCGCTCAAGAGACTCGAGGAAAATAAACTGATCGAGTCGCGCCCGCATGTAGGATGGTTTGCGCGAAAGATCAATGAGTCGAACATGACCCAGGCCAGGGAATTAGCCAGAGGGGCTTCACCAGCCGGTTCCCATTTGGCTGTCAATGAACCCCCAACCGGTCCGCTGCGTGTGCCGATCGCGTTCGATAAACCGATCCATATTCCCAACCTAAAAAAAGACCGTTTCGGCACATTCGAGTTCATTTCCTGGTGGGAACGCGAGAAGGTGCAAAAAGCGAAGGTAATGGTGATCGGAGCCGGCGCGCTGGGAAATGAAGTCATCAAGAACCTGGCCTTGATGGGGATTGGCAACCTGTTCATTGTGGATTTCGACAAGATCGAGGCGGCTAACCTGAGTCGGTCCGTACTGTTCCGGGAATCTGACAACAATCGCAGCAAGGCCGAGATCACTGCAGCCCGTGCCAAGTCCATCAACCCGGATATTCATGTTCAGTATTTAAACGGGGATGTAACCACCCAACTGGGCCTCGGGATCATCCGCCGCATGGACGTGGTGATCGGATGCCTCGATAACCGCGAAGCCCGCCTGGCAGTCAATCGTTTCTGCTATTGGGTCAATAAGCCATGGGTGGACGGAGCAATCCAAGAACTTCTGGGACTCATGCGGGTATTTGTTCCCGGGCAGGGCGCCTGTTATGAATGTACTCTCACTGAACAGGCCCTGCGCGACCTTTCGGCGCGGTATTCCTGTCCTTTACTAGCCCGCCAGAACATCCTGCTGGGTAAAGTGCCGACCACTCCCACGATCGCCTCCATCATCGGCGGCATGCAATCACAGGAAGCCTTGAAGTTGATCAATGACCTGCCGGTGGAAGCGGGAAAAGTGGTCCATTACAACGGGTTGGTCAATGAGATGCACACCACGGCTTATTCGGCCCGGGAAGATTGCGAAAGCCATTGGATGTACGGCGATATCACCGAGCTGCCGGCACGCTCCGAGCGCACCACTCTGGCAGACCTGCTGCGCATCGCGCGTGCGGACCTTGGACCGGATGCCATGATCGAACTCGATCAGGAGTTGATCACTCAGCTCGAATGCCCAAACTGCCATACGGTAGACCAGATCTTGAAACCGCTCAGTGAGGTCACCTTCGAGGCAGGTCATTGCCCTACTTGTGGAGAGCTGCGAGAATCCACGCTTACCCATATTATTTCAGGCGAAGAGAATTTCCTGCATCGGACTCTTTTCAGCGTAGGTATCCCTCCTCTGCACATTGTACGCGCACATAACGGCGTACAGTATCGTTTTTATGAATTGACAGGCGACCTGCAGGACTCCCTGCACTTCCACGACTTTGAGCAGACCCACATCAAGGTCGCACCCGCTCCTTCCGGAAAGAGCCATGTGCATCTCAAAGCTCAAGTGAAGTTGAAGGATTCTGCTTCGACTACTCGTTCCGCCGGCCGCCACATTAAATTGCGCGGCTAAACCTGGTTGAAGAATGGCAGCGCGAAACCCGACCATGAGTCTTTATAACTCCGACGAGGATTCTGAGCGATGGCACCTAGTGCGCAGAGTGATCCTGTTGTTTTTGCTGGTCGTGGCTCTATCGTTAGGGCTTGTCATTCTATATCGACAAAAAGGCAGCACGCCTTTATTGTTGTTCAACGTTCTGGCGGACGTCAGCCTGGGATTGCTGATCGGCCTCGGCACGCGGGTTGTACTGCGGCACAGGCACGGGTTCATTCAAGGCGTGGCATCCGCAGCCATGGTGTTGATCGGCCTGGCCATACTGGGTTACTTTACCGATTGGAAAAGCGGCATAGGTCCATTCCAGGCGGGTCTGATCAAAGTGAATTGGCTCGATTGGGCACACATCTCGCTGAAGCTGCCTTTGGAATTCGGACGCAGCCGTATGGACATGCTTGATCTGGCGCACATGGTGATCGCCATCGATACAACCTGGATCGCATTACGAGCGTGGAAGCGATCAGCGAGTTATACAGGATACAGCAGTTCATCTGCGCCGCGCATACGAAGCCGGGCAAGAGCCCGCCCAGCACGTGCGACGGTAACTTCCAATGTCTCGGTCGCCAATATCCATTCGCCGGCAGTTTCCAACGCCAGGCCAAAGGTTATCAAGAAGAAACCCTCCGGACGTCCGGTGATCTCGATGCGAACTGCAGACCCACGACCATCCCGCTCCCGGGCACGGGCATGGAACCCCCTGCGACGCAAACCTGAAATCCAGTTCGCCGTATACGAAGAACATCGTTGTCCATACTGCCTGGAAATTGTTACGCGTGATGATCCGCGCGGCTCGGTTGAATGCCAGATCTGTCATGCGCTGCACCACAAAGATTGCTGGGATATCACCGGTACCTGCCAGGTGCCGCATCTAAATACATAATATTTGGAGGGATCGACATGCCTGATTTGAATGTAACGATTGTTTTGCCGAGCGGAGGCGCACGTACAGCCGAAGTACCGGATGACGTAGTTGTCAAAGAATTGATGCCGGAGTTCGCTTCACTCCTGGAGTTGCCGACCGTTGGTCCGGATGGACGGGCGATGACCTATCGCCTCGACAGCAAGGCCCTCGGTCGTGAGCTAAAAGAAGAGGAAACCCTCAGCGCGGCGGGCGTTCCGGATAACGATCGCTTAATGCTGACTGCCGATATCACTGCAGGTGCAGGATCCGACGTTGGAACAAGTGCTCCGTCCGGCGGCGGAACGAATGTAGTTTCGGAAAGTCCTCGCATGCGGCGCTTGAAAGCCGATTATGAACTTATGCAGGACCTGGCCTCCCATACCGATATGATCAGTTTTGTAGCCCAGTCCCCGCGGCCCAACCTGCCACCGGAGCGGTACATTGTAACTTTCAAATGCAAGAGCATTGCGAACGTCGACCGGCAGGGCAATCCCATCTATAGCGAACACCATCAGGTGGAGATCTATCTCCACAATCAGTATCCGCAGCGTTGGCCGGGCATGAAATGGATGTCGCCGATCTGGCATCCCAATATCAACCACTTGAATGGAAGTGTATGTATCGATGCCGCCTGGTGGACGGCCAGCCGTTCGCTGGACCGGCTCGTGATCATGCTGGGTGAAATGCTGCAGTACAAGAATTATCATGACGACCCGACGAAACCACCCTTCCCGTGGGACCCGGAGGCTGCACGCTGGAGCCGTGAATATCGCAAGACCCATCCCAATATTTTCCCGGTGGATAAACGTGAACTTCTCCGTCCCGAGCGCGTAAAACTTAATGCCGGGAAAGCAGGTAAGGAAGAGATTAAAAAGAAACCCAGTATAAAACTTTCGGCCGCGGCCCCAAAGATGGTTCCTCAAGCCAGTTCCACGCCTAGGGTAGCACCTCAAGTCAATTCCACGCCCAGGATAGTTCCTCAAGGCAGTTCGGCACCCAGGGCAGTTCCTCAGACCGGCTCGAAATTAATTAAGCCGAAAGGCAAGATCCGTCTCAAATAGCGATTTTCCCGCGTTGTGCAAACCGGTTTTGCAAGAAGCAAGTCTCAAGGACGTTTCATCAGATCCAGAAAGGAGATTAACATGCCAGATGTACCTGTCACTATCGTGCTCCCCTCAGGAGGCACCCGCAATGCAGAGGTTCCCGACGATGTACCGGTGAAGGAATTACTTCCCGAGTTGACCACGTCATTGGAGCTCCCGGTTACGGGCCCGGATGGACGCGCCATGTCCTATCGTATGGACAGCAAGGCGCTAGGTCGCGAATTGAAAGAAGAAGAAACACTTTCGCAGGCCGGCATCCCGCAGAACGACCGGCTGATGATGACCGCCGATGTAACGGCAGGCTAATTCCAGCTGAACTCCATGCCCTCACCCGTCCTGGAACGTGGCAGGCCGGGTGAGGGTTGGAAAACCCTATGTCCACCAGACCTCTCATCAATGTTTTACCAACTGATATGACCCAGCCTATTACCACCCCATTTCCCATTAAAAGAGCCAGCCGCTGGAACTCCTCCTACGATGGCTCCGGCCTGAACCCGGTCGTAGCGGTGTTCGTGACACAGACAGCCTACAGCCGTATTTGTGTCCATTCCGTCAGTGACATGAAGAATGAGGTGGGAGGTTTTCTGGTCGGTCAATGGTGTCTGGATGAGACCAGCGGTCAATTTGTTGTCATTGAACACGCCCTGCCCGCGCGTTTTACACGCCAGGGCAGCGTCTATCTGACCTTTACGCAGGACAGCCTGGTGGATATTCACGATCAGATCGATACCAATTACAAAGGTCAAAAGATCGTGGGTTGGTATCACACCCATCCAAGCATGGGAGTTTTTCTTTCGCACTATGACACGTGGCTGCACAGCAACTTTTTCCCGGAACCCTGGCAAGTGGCGCTGGTGGTCGAACCTGTTAAATCAACCGGCGGTTTTTTCGTCCGTCAGAAAAATTCTTTATTGGACCCAACCCGATATTTCGGTTTCTATGAGTTGGACGGCAATTATGGTCGCAGTATGGTTTATTGGAACAACCTGTATCAATTCGAAGAAGAGAAAGGAGATGCTTCAAAATGAATAGACGAATGCGTACGTACTTTTATGCGATACTCGGCGCCGTCGGAGGACTGATCGGCTGGCAGGTAAGTGATCTGCTCGGCCTATCATTTTCATCCAACCTTTATATCAGCGAGGCGGTCGTGGGTGCCCTGGTGGGCCTTTGCATAGGGTTGTTCATCGGCATCACCGAAGGTGTGATGACGCGCAACCTAGTGCAGGCCGCGAAAGCAGGACTGATCAGCGGTCTGCTCGGACTGGTGGCAGGTGCGATCGGCTTGCCGCTTAGCGAGTTTTTCTTCCAGACGCTAGGCGGAGGCTTTATCGGACGTGCCCTTGGTTGGGGCCTGTTCGGAATGTTGATTGGTCTCGCCGTGGGAATATTCGGCCAGAGCCAGATCTGGAAGGGGATGCTGGGTGGGTTCATCGGGGGGGCCATTGGCGGTATCCTGCTTGAAAGTGTTCATAACTGGCTTAAGGATCCGCTTACCGGCAAGGCGGCCGGTCTCGTACTGCTGGGTGCTTCCGTGGGCGCATTCATCTCCCTGATCGTGGTGCTGTTGGGGAAAGCCTGGTTGGAAGTGACCTCGGGCAAGCTCAAAGGCACCGAATTCATGCTTGATAAATTCATGCATGCCGGAGGCCCCGCGATCGCCATCGGCAGTTCACCTTTGAAATCGGAAATTGTATTGCCCGATCCCGATATCGCTCCACAGCATGCCATGCTGACCGGAGATGGAAAACAGTTCACCGTCAAAGATATGAGCCTCTCGGGCACCTTCATTAATAACAAGAAGGTGGAACAAACCCGTCTTACAAACGGACAGAAGATCCGTATGGGCAATACCGAGATGGTCTATCACGAAAAGAGGTAGTCATGCGAAAAATTACTCGCATCGTTATAACCCTAAGCCTGCTATTCATCCTGACAGTGTGGTCGGTACCGAATACGTTTGCACAGGATGCAAACGGTACGCAGATCAAGATCACGCAGGTGGATAATTCCAAGTTCCCACAAGTGACCGTGTATGTCTCGGTGACCAACGCGGCCGGTGAGCCGGTAGGTGTAGACCCGTCCACCATCCAACTCTCGGAGAATGGCCAGGTCATGCAGCAGACCAGTGTGTCCGGCGGCAAACAGGGAGGCGTGGGACCTCTCACGACCATGCTGGTTATAGATATTTCCGGAAGTATGAATGTAGGCGGCAAGCTGGACGACGCCAAAGCCGCTGCAAAGGCCTATGTCGATCAAATGCGTCCCGGGGATCAAGCCGGGTTGATCACTTTCGATACCCATGTAAATTATGTCCAGAAGCTTACACAGGATCACGCAGTTCTATCTAGCGCGATCGATGGCCTAAAGACCGGCAGCGATACTGCCATGTATAACGCGTTGATAACCGCTGAAGATGCCCTGAAGGATGTCCCGGGCCGCAAGGCGATCATTGCCCTGACCGATGGTCTGGATAATCGTAGCAATCACAACGCTAACGATGTGATCGCCGCCATCGGTAAAAGCGGCCTTTCGATATCCACCATCGGATTGGGCGATCCAACCACAAAATCGCTGCAAGGGCTGGATCAAACCGCGCTCACTTCTTTAGCGACACAGGCCGGCGGCTCGTACAGTCCAGCCAGTGATCCCAAGTCCCTCACCGCTTTATTCGAGCAGTATGGACGTACGTTACAGAGTGAATATGCGCTCACTTACATGTCTCCATCTACGTTGCGCGATGGCGAAAATAGGAACCTCACCGTCTCCCTGACGGGTGCGGCACCCGTCTCAGTCACAGGGAAGTACAACCCTGGAGGCGTATTGCCGGAAGTGCCCACCCAATCCTGGCTGTTGTTTGGCGCGATCCTGGCCGGCTTGCTGGTCTTATTTTTCATCCCCATGCTCATCGGCCTTGTTGGCTCGCGGTCTGGCGGAGGCGGGGGGCGCAAGAAAGGCCGGATAAAGCTTTCCGGTCAGCCTAGTGGTCAGACGGCTACTGCATCCAGAGGTCATGTGAAGATGAAGTAATAAAAAAATCAGGCTCTTGAAATTGGGAGCCTGATTTTTTTATGTATTTCTAAAAATATCGTTATGCCACCATCTCTGGTCTGCCGGTGGTTACTTTGCGGATGACCATGACAACCTTGCCTTTGATATCGAGGGGTTCATCCTTTTTGAGCATGATGGGCTTGAGAAGCGGGTTGGCCGGTTGGAGGCGAAAACCGTCCCGCTCTTTGAAGAAATATTTGAGGGTGGTCTCGTTTTTATCGGGGAGCCAAACGGCTACCATGTCACCGTTCTTCGCTTCCTGGGCAGGTTTCAATACAACGATATCGCCGTCGTTCACCATGGCGTCGACCATGGAGTTTCCCTGAACTTCAAGAGCGAATAATTCCTTGCCTTTTTCGCGTGTGGGCATGAGGGAGGCGGCAATCTCGACCGACTCTTCCGCGTCGAAGTAGTTGAAGTCGGAGGCCGGGACTGGGATCGGCTCACCGGCTACGATCCGGCCGAGCACGGGGACCCGGAACATCTCACCGATGGGAGTCTGTCCGGTCACGCGTAAACCGCGTGAGATCTTGCGATCACGCTCGATGTTCCCATTTTTCTCCAACTGGTCGAGGTAATAATTTACGACTGAAGTGGATGATATCCCGCAGCTCTCGCCGATCTCCCGGATTGACGGTGGGTGCTTATGTTTGCGTTGATAATCCTGGATGAACTCCAGAATTCTCTGGTGTTTTTCACCAAGACCTTTACTTTTTCTTACCATCATCATTCATACCTCCTGAGCTATTACTCGCTCATTTGTGCTACAAATAATACCTGAACATGCGTTCGATGTCAAGAGCTTTAAGGGAGTTTATTTAGCAGTCATTCCATGAATTAGTCCAGAATCGCGCTTATTTTAATGATGTGGGGGAAATACTTGTTTGTCAATATAAAGCGGAATATATATCAGTATAAGAGGTGAAAATCAATAGAAATTATCAGAATACTTGAATATATTCAATATAAAATGAATAAAATAAATAAAAACACTTGACAAAATTAAAATAATGAATATAATGCAAACATTATTTAATTGAGTTTCTTGGAGGACATCATGCTTAACAGTGGTCGATTAAATGATGAATATGAGTTGTATCAACTCCGTTTCGGTCCTTTAACGAAAAATGAGCTTGAAATCCTGCCAATCGATGCACGTTTATACCGACTGCGTTGGTATAACGGGTTCCTGACTCATATCGGCGAAGGATTAATTGCCGTCGGTAGATCCCTCAAAGAACGAAATTCAGGTATGAATATAAATCAACCGTTTAAGTCTTATGGAGATTGATATATGAAAGCTTCCTTGAACAAATGTCCGGTTTGTGGTGAAGATCTGATCGTAGCCCGTTATCGTTGTGAGGCCTGCGATACTTCGATCGAAGGGCGTTTTGAAAACAGTGCATTCCCCGGTCTCAATAGCGACCAGATCGAATTCGTAAAAACTTTTGTACGTTGCGAGGGCAGGATCAACCGAATGGAAGATGAACTCAATTTGTCCTATCCATCCATTCGTAACCTTTTGCAGGATGTCATCCGTGCCATGGGCTATGAGCCTGGTAAGGATGTGTCACCAGAAATCAGTGCGGAGAAGCGTCGTTTGGTTATTGACGATCTCGATTCGGGCAAGATCTCCGCAGACGATGCTGCACGCCTGCTGCGCGGTGAGGAGAAATAGATCATGACAACCCAAACGTTATCCCTCGGTTCGAATCCGGTTCTTGAGATCGAACAAGTTTCCGGAGATGTGATCATGGAAGGCTGGGAGCGGACGGAACTCCAAGCACAGGGCGATAACATCCAAATCGAGCCTTCGGATGGCTCGCTCAATATATCCTGTGACGGCGACCTGAAACTTTCCATGCCGCATGACACAAAGCTGACCATCAGTTACGTCGGAGGCGATTTAAAAGCAGAAAACCTGGATGGGCCGATGAATGTGTCCTTCGTTGGTGGAGATGCCATCCTGCGCAATTTAAAGGGCCAGGTTTCATTGAATGGGATGGTGGGCGGTGAAGCCAAATTGGAGAATGTCAACCAGGTCTCCATGCACACCAATAAGAACGGGGCAGGGCCCGATATTTCCGATCATATCCGGCGTAAAGTTGAACAGGCTACCCGCCGCGCCGAACAAAAGATGCGCCGGGCTGAAAGCAAGATAAAAATCGCAGAACATAAGTTGCACCGTCATGCGCAAATCAGGGCGAACATCGATGTTGGGCGTTGGAAATGGAATGTCACACCGGGTTCCGTTAAGCCCAGCGGTGTAAATGAACCGGTTTCGGATGAAGAACGCATGACGATCCTGAAAATGCTGCAGGAAAAGAAAATTAGCTCCGAGCAGGCTGACAAGTTATTGACTGCATTGGAAGGAGGTGAATAATGTCCTCTGAGGAGCAAATGCAAATTCTCAAGATGGTCGAGGACGGTAAGATCAGTCCAAAAGAAGCACTTAAGCTCATCCAGGCGCTTGAAAGCCCTGCAGCCGAAGGCGAAATTATCCCAGCTCGCTCGACTATATTTGGATCAGATGCAGGGTCGGAAAAATCCGCTCCGGATGATTTCAAAAAGATCGCAAGCAGAGCACAAAGCCTGTGGCAATTTCTTCTTTGGGTCGGTGTGTTCGTCGTTGTTCTATCCGCGTACTGGTTGTATACGTTCGTCAATGCCTCGAATTATGGTTTTTGGTTCTATTGCGCCCTGGTGCCTTTCCTGTTGGGTGTGTTATTCCTGGCTTTGTTTACCGGCAGCCGGACATCGCACTGGTTATATGTGAATGTGGAACAACCTCACAATGAATGGCCGCGTAACATCACGCTCGGTATCCCTCTGCCTCTCGGGCTGGCAGGCTGGTTCCTGCGAAATTTTGGATACAGCATAGAGGGCTTAAATCAGGCTGCCCTGGATGAGATTCTGGAATTTCTATCGACGGGGTTTTCTTCCAAAGAGCCAGTGATCGTGAATGTAAATGAAGGTCACGGCGGTGAACGCGTACAGGTCCACATCGGTTAGGAGAAAGCCATGGCAAACGCAGAAGAACGAATGAAAATATTGAAGATGATCGAAGAGGGCAAAATCAGTGCCGAGGAAGGCGCCAAATTGTTGACAGCACTTGGTGAAGGCCGTCGCGGACCCGGAGGAACTAACGCCGCGCGCGCCGCCAGTGTGGGACACTGGCTACGCATCCGTGTGACCGATATCGCTTCAGGTCGCTCGAAGGCTTCGGTCCAAATACCATTGGGGTTGATCGATGCAGGCATGAAGATCGGCGCTCACTTTGCCCCTGAGGTAGAGGGCGTGGATATGTCGGCCGTGATGGATGCCCTGCGCGCCGGTGTGACAGGCAAGATCATCGATGTTGTCGACGACGAAGATGGTGAACATGTTGAGATTTACGTGGATTAGAACGTTAGATAAAACTGAGCAAGCGGTTGATCTTCATTAAAAAGAATAATATGTGTTTTAGGAAGTCGAAGCTGGCTGAGGAAAGGGTTTAAATGATTATTGGAATGATATCAAAAGCTATTTTCCTGGACGTTTTGGCTGTGTATATTTTCTGTCTTTACAACTCGAACAACAAGCAAACCAGGAAACTGTACTCGAACAAAGAGAACCTGTCCCTGAATACGCTCATCAATTTAGCTCAGATCGTCCCCCTAGTTTATATATTTACACCGTGGCTGGATTTTGCTGACTACCACTTGTCTTTATGGTTCAGCCTGGTTGGCGTGTTGCTTTTTATCATCGCATTGTGGTTTCTTGGAAAAGGTCATTCAGCGAAAGCGCAAAATTTTTCACCCCGGATGGAAATAAGGGATGAGCAAACGGTTATGGGGCAGAGCGTGTATCATTATTTTCGCGATCCGATCCATGCCGGATTCTGGTTATGGAGTACCGCCCAACCCATGTTGTTGCATAACTGGATTGCAGGCTTTTCCATGCTCGTGATGTTCCTGCCTCTCTATTATGTGTGTGCCGCGCGAGGGAAAATCGTTGCTTGGACGTTTCGGAGAAACCAATCGAAAGTATATGGAGCAAACCGGGAAAATTTTTCCACGCAAAAAGCACCAGCTTCAAGGGAGTGGCATAGGTGAAAGAGAAAAGGCGAGAGATTAGCAGATAGACAATGGAAATTAGAAATAAAGTTGTCCTGATCACCGGGGCGTCGAGTGGTATCGGCGCGGGCGTTGCCCGCCGGTTGGCAAAAGAGGGCGCCAAAGTCGTGCTGACTGCACGGCGAAAAGAGTTGTTGGATAGCCTGGCCCAGGAAATCACTGCACAGGGCGGACAGGCTCTGGCCTTACAGGTTGATGTCACCGACAATCACGCGATCAAGGAAATGGTGAACGAGACCGTGGCAAAATACGGTCGTCTCGATGTATTGGTAAACAATGCCGGCCTGGGTTTCTCGTCTGATGTAAAGGATATCGACCCGGCCAGGCTGCGCCTTCAAGTTGCGGTTAATCTTGTGGCGTTGATCGAATGTGCGCAGGCCGCCCTGAGGCCGATGGTCGCACAGGGTTCGGGTCTTATTATCAATGTCGCTTCGCTGGCCGGGCTGGTAGGTGCCCCAGGCAGCAGTGTTTACTCTGCGACCAAGTTCGGTGTGATCGGCTTCAGCGATTCCTTACGGCGTGAAGTCCACAAGCAGGGCGTCCGGGTGACCACTTTCTGTCCAGGCTTTGTTGCGACCGACTTCAGCCCCAGGCTTAAAAAGATCTCCATGGGTGCGCCGGATGCGCCTTATCTGCCCGGGGTAATGTCGGTGGAATATGTGGCCGGAGTGATAGCCGGAATTATCCGTCGTCCGCGCCGCCTGGTATTGGTACCATTTGCTTTTTCAACCCTGGTCCAATTAGCCCGGGCCTTTCCCGGTATCGTGGATTGGGCCAGTGATCGATTTACCATCCGGTGATCGGTAATTAAAATAAGGCGGGTTTTATTGTAGAATTGGCCTTTCCTAG
>Ga0182027_10007819_pt1 | contig 15671 bp, 11 predicted proteins | sample 712E1DmetaG_FD_121300 | JGI IMG/M metagenome (GOLD analysis project Ga0182027, IMG submission 121300) | Permafrost microbial communities from Stordalen Mire, Sweden - 712E1D metaG (Illumina Assembly) | ecosystem: Environmental > Terrestrial > Soil > Wetlands > Permafrost | place: Sweden...
ACCTTTTTCTGAAGTTTGAGAACTACCGGACAGGAAGCATCAACCAGTTTAATATTATTTTCCGCTGCGATCTGGTATGTTTCCGGTGGTTCGCCATGTGCACGCAATAAAACGGTCGTATTTTTAAGATTCCTGAATTGCTCATGTGATATGGTTATCAGTCCCAGATTCTCCAACCTTTTAATTTCCACATCGTTATGAACAATATCTCCTAGGCAAAACAAGGAATCATGACTTGCAAGATAAACCTCAGCAATCTTGATTGCATTAATAACACCAAAGCAAAATCCTGATTTTGTATCGATATTGATCTGAAGGTTAAGCTTCATGTATATTTGAAGGTTATATTGAATGATAAGATGAATTGGAAATCTTAAAGATTCAAAATTTGTACAAAGATAAAAATAATTTGAATGATTTTTTCGGGCTGCTACTTGTACAGTCTTCAATAATAGTTAAATTTGCACTTCTTAAGATCATTGCCTTTTGGAATAATATTTGATAAATGTTAAAGAAAATCTGTTATGAATAAATCAATAATCATACTCTTAGTTTTTGTATCTTTATTTATCTTGTCAGCAAATGCCCAAAGCACAAATAAACCTAAAGAACAAAACAAGGGAAATGCAAATAAAACACAAACCAACACAACAAAACCAACAGAGACTGATGGTTTGACCTGGTATAACTGGAACGATGGTTATCCGTTGGCAGTTAAAAAAAATAAGATTCTGTTAGTTGATATTTACACAACTTGGTGTGGATGGTGTAAAAAAATGGACAGGGATACCTATTCCCAAAAATCAGTAATTGACATGATCAATAAAGATTTTATTGCGGTAAAATTCAATCCTGAAATTACAGTTAATGAATACGATATTGAAGGGGCTAAATACAATAATTCCCAGCTTTTTGCCATGCTCTGCAATAATCAGCGTGTAGGATATCCAACAACAGTCTTTATTTATACTGATACCAAGAAAATCGATCTTTTTTCAGGTTATCAGGACGAGGCTAATTTTAAAAAAACCCTCGAACAGCATATTTCCTTAAAAGGAAAATAACTATTTCACCGGTAGTTACATACCTTTTTTCACCTTTTCCCAAATATATTGTATGAATACCGGCATATCCAAAGAAATAATTGAAAACGTGATCATTCACGATCTCGGTGCTAATGGAGCGGGTGTAGGTCGAATCGGGTCAATGGTGGTTTTTGTAAAGAATACAGTCCCGGGGGATGTTGTTGACATATCCAATATTAATAAAAAGCGCAAACATATTGAGGCGCAAGCCATTAAGTTTCATGTCTATTCAGATAAAAGAACTGAACCCTTTTGCACTCATTCAGGAATATGTGGCGGTTGTTCGATTCAAAACGTTAATTATGACTATCAACTTGAACTCAAACATAAAATTGTTTCTGATGCATTTTTACGTATCGGACATTTCGAAGGATTAACCATACCTCCTGTACTTCCATCACCACAAACAACATTTCATAAAAACAAACTGGAGTTTTCTTTTTCAAATGCGCGTTGGTTACTCGATTCAGAAATCAATTCCGATAAAGCCATCTTAAACCGGACTGCCCTTGGTTTTCATTATCCGGGCAAATTCGACAAGATCGTTGATATTGATGAATGTTTTCTGCAACCTTCTCCATCAAATGAAGTAAGAGATTTTATTAAGAAATATGCCATCACCCACGAATTGTCATTTTACGACATATTAAACAACAGGGGATTGCTCAGGTCGCTTATGATCCGAACATCCAATCTGGGCGAAACAATGATTGCCCTTATTTTTGGAACTCATGAAAAGAAAAATATTCAGAATCTGCTAAATGCAATTAAAACTGAGTTTCCCAAAATAAACTCCATTTGGTATTTTATAAATGTAAAGCAAAACGACAGTTTATACGATCTTGAACCGTTACATTTTTCAGGGGATAATTGCATTTACGAACAGATTGCTCATATTAAGATCCAGCTTGGCCCAAAATCATTTTACCAGACAAATTCTTCACAGGCTCTGAATCTTTATCAGATAGCTTCTGATTTTGCCGGAATCAAAAAAAGTGAAATCGTTTATGATCTCTATTCAGGTGTGGGAAGCATTGCGTTATTTCTGGCTTCAAAAGCAAAAAAAGTGATTGGTATAGAAACAGTTGTTGAATCAATTGAAGAAGCTGATAACAATATGAAACTGAATAACATTGTTAATGCAGAATTTTTCTCCGGACTTGTAGAAAATGTCTTTATTAAGGATTTTGTCAGCAATCAAGGAAATGCAGATGTGGTAATATTAGATCCACCACGGCCGGGAATTCATCCGAAAGTAGTTGAGGCATTGCTGGAAGTTGCACCTGCCCGGTTGGTGTATGTAAGTTGTAATCCTGCCACGCAGGCCCGTGATATTGCCTCACTCGCCGATAAATATGATATAATTAAAATGCAACCGGTTGACATGTTCCCACATACCTTCCATATTGAAAATGTTGTTCTGTTAAAATTAAAAAGTTCTCAGAGTTAAGCAGCAAGATAGATGGAAATAAATGCCATATTAAAATCACTGGAAAAGGACATCAGGTTTTATAATAATTCCATTAAAGAAGTAGCTATTGAGATATTGGATGATAAAGTTTCGGAATACCCGATATTTGTAGCTCATCAGAATATCATCGAATTGGGCGAAATGATCCTTAATAAAGAAGATTTTGATAAGGATTGGTCGATAAATGCTTCCATTCTTGAAGAATTTATTGAAAAAGGATTGGTTTTAAAAGATAAAGCCTCAGAATTCAAAAGAGTATTTAAAGATCCGAAGAAGAATATTTGCATATTTCTTGTTACTGAAGAATTTGCTAAGTTTATTTTTATACCATATAAAACAAAAGGTAAAGAAACCGACCCAATAAACAACTAATAAATGAAAGTAATTGATCATCTTAAATCAGGCAAAAAGCGAATTTTCAGCTTTGAGATTATACCTCCTTCCCGGGGTAGCAGCGGTCAGGATATTATTAAAATTGTAGAAAAATTACTTCCTCTTGAACCATCATTTATTGATGTGACAAGTCATTCAGCAGAAGCAAATTATGATGAACTTGAAGACGGGACCATTAAGCGGCATATCAGGAGAAAAAGACCCGGAACAATTGGTATTTGTGGCGTAATTCAGAACAGGTTCAATGTCGATACCGTTGCCCATATTTTAAGCAGGGGATTTACAAAAGAAGAAACTGAAGATGCACTTATTGAGTTGAATTATCTGGGTATACAAAATGTTTTAGCTTTACGCGGTGATGAAACGAATTATCAGAAAGTAATTGCAAAAGAAAGATCGGTAAACACCTATTCTACCGACCTCATAAGCCAGATAAAAGACCTCCGTAAGGGCAAATACCTCGAAGAAATTTTAAATTCACAACCCCTCGACTTTTGTATTGGTGTTGCCGGATATCCTGAAAAACATTTCGAATCGCCAAATCTTAAAACCGACATACATTATCTCAAACAAAAAGTGGAAGCAGGTGCTGATTATATTGTTACACAAATGTTTTTCGATAATGAGAAGTTTTATCAATTCATGGAGCATTGTAACCAGGCAGGGATCAATGTACCCATCATTCCAGGTATTAAGGTCATAAATAATATGAATCAGCTCAGCTCCATTCCGAGAAATTTTCATGTGAACTTGCCCGATAAACTTGTTGATGATTTATTTAACCATCCCCATAAAGTGAAGGAAATAGGCTTGAATTGGGCATTAAATCAATGTAAAGAACTGGTTAAAAACGGATTTACCAACATGCATTTCTTTATCATGAATGATGCTACTGCTGTAATAAAGATTATTGATCAATTATAATCATATCGAAATGAGTATCTACGATTTACTAACTGAAAGAATTTTATTGCTGGATGGAGCTATGGGCACCATGATCCAGGAATATAAACTAAATGAGAATGATTTTCGTGGAAAATTGTTCTCTAACCATCCCAAGGAACTTAAAGGATGTAATGATCTTTTATGCCTGACACAACCTGCCATCATTAGTGAAATTCATAATAAATATCTGGAAGCAGGTTCGGACATCATAGAAACCAATACTTTTAATTCAACCAGCATATCCATGGCTGATTATGGCATGGAGAGCCAGGTAAGGAATATTAATCTCGCAGCTGCCCATTTAGCCCGTAATGCTGCAGATGAATTCACAAAACGAAATCCTTCAAAACCAAGGTTTATTGCGGGTTCAATTGGCCCTACCAATAAAACAACTTCCCTTTCTCCCAAAGTTGAAGATCCCTCCTATCGTGCTGTCAATTTCGACGATATGGTATCAGCTTATACAGAGCAAATCGAAGCGTTGATAGATGGAGGTGTCGACCTTTTGCTCATTGAAACTATTTTTGACACTTTGAATGCCAAGGCAGCCATTTTTGCAGCAGAAACTATTTTCACAAAAAGGAGTGTCAGGATTCCACTCATGATTTCTGGAACTATTGTAGATGCAAGTGGGAGAACCCTTTCGGGACAAACACTTGAATCATTTGTTATTTCTATGTCGCATGCCAGGGTATTGAGTATTGGTTTAAATTGTTCAACCGGTGCAAAAGACATGTTACCTGCATTAATGCAGTTGTCAAAGATCACAGGTTCATATACATGCGCATATCCGAATGCAGGATTTCCCAATCAGTTCGGTGAATACGATGAAACTCCGGAGATCATGGCATCTCAGATCAGGGAGTTCCTGGATCTTGGTGTTGTAAATATTCTGGGGGGCTGTTGTGGCACCACACCCGAACATATCAGGGCTTTTGCAAAATTAATTGAAGGGGCAACACCACGGCAATTACCCGTTATACCAAAATTAACCAGGCTGAGTGGATTGGAACCTCTTACTTTCAGGCCGGAAGCAAACTTTATCAATGTTGGTGAAAGAACCAATGTAGCAGGTTCCAAAAAGTTTGCACGTCTCATAAAGGACGAAAAATTCGAACAGGCCCTGAGTGTTGCACGTAACCAGGTTGAAGGTGGTGCACAGATACTGGATGTTTGTATGGATGAAGCAATGATCGATGGAGAAAAGGCCATGACCCGCTTCCTGAATTATATTGCTTCTGAGCCGGATATATGCCGACTCCCGATCATGATCGATTCGTCAAAATGGACGGTAATTGAAGCCGGACTTAAATGCACACAGGGAAAGTCGGTTGTTAATTCGATCAGCTTAAAGGAAGGCGAAGAGGTATTTAAACATCATGCCTCCACCATCAGAAAATATGGAGCAGCTGTAATTGTGATGGCCTTTGACGAGCAGGGACAAGCCGATACCTTTGAAAAGAAAATTCATATTTGCGAAAGAGCTTATAAAATTTTAACGGAGGAGCTGAATTTCCCTCCTGAGGATATTATTTTTGATCCTAATATACTTGCCATTGCAACAGGAATCGATGAACACAACAATTTCGCTGTCGATTATATAAAAGCTACCCGTTGGATTAAGGAGCATCTGCCCTATTCTAAAATCAGTGGTGGAGTCAGTAACCTTTCATTTTCATTCCGCGGGAATGATAAAGTAAGGGAAGCCATGCATTCGGCATTTCTTTATCATGCTATTAATGCCGGAATGGATATGGGTATTGTAAACCCTTCACAACTTGAAGTATACGACGATATTCAGGATGATTTATTAAAACTTGTAGAGGATGTAATACTTAACAGACGTAAGGATGCAACTGAGCGTTTACTGATTTTTGCTGAGACGGTTAAACAAACACCTGCCGAACAATTACAATCAACCCAGGAATGGAGGAATAAAACTGTACAGGAAAGACTGTCGTATGCATTAATAAAAGGTATTGTCGATTATATTGATGAAGATGTTGAAGAGGCCAGGCTTCAATATAGCAGGGCACTTGAAGTAATTGAAGGGCCACTTATGGATGGAATGGATGTGGTAGGTGATCTTTTTGGTTCGGGTAAAATGTTCCTTCCACAGGTGGTGAAAAGTGCAAGGGTAATGAAAAAAGCTGTTGCTGTTCTGTTACCCTTTATTGAAGAAGAAAAATTGCTTGATGATATTCAGACTGAAACCGGTAAAATATTGTTGGCAACCGTTAAGGGTGATGTTCACGACATCGGGAAAAACATTGTGGGTGTTGTACTGGGATGCAATAATTATCAGGTTATCGACCTTGGCGTAATGACCCCTGCCGATAAAATAATCCGCACAGCAATTGAAGAAAATGTAGATATTATTGGACTGAGTGGTTTGATTACTCCTTCGCTCGATGAAATGATCAATGTAGCGCAGGAAATGGAACGTCAGCATCTAAAAATCCCATTATTGATAGGTGGCGCAACAACTTCCGACCTGCACACAGCTGTAAAAATAGCTCAAAACTATTCTCAGCCTGTAATACATGTAAAAGATGCCTCAAAAAGTGTAGGTGTAGTAGCTGCATTACTTTCAGATGAACTCAGGGCTGATTTCGTTAGTAAAAAGGCAGCCGAATATGAAAATATCAGGATAAAACATTTCGAACAAAAAAAACTGAAAGTATATACCCCACTTGATGAAGCCAGAAAGAATAAATTAAAAATTGATTGGCAACAATCCCAGATCAGGAAACCTTCCTTTTTAGGAACAAAAGTATTAACCGACTTTTCCCTGGCTGATATTGCAAAATACATCGACTGGACCTTCTTTTTCTTTTCATGGAGGCTGAATGGTAAATTCCCTGCCATTTTTAATGATCCGGTGAAAGGCGAGGAAGCAAAAACATTATACAAGGATGCCACAATATTACTCGACAGGATCGTAAAAGAAAATCTCCTCACAGCTAAAGCGGTGATCGGTTTGTATCCGGCAAATTCAAACGGTGATGATATTGATATTTATGCAGATGAAAGCCGAAACGAAGTACAACAAACCTTTCACTTTTTAAGAAACCAGCAAAAAAAGAATGAAGGAATTCCAAACTTGTGTATCTCCGATTTTATTGCACCAAAAGAAACTGGAATTAAGGATTACATAGGAACATTTGCTGCTACCGCAGGTATAGGGATAGAAAAACATGTTGCTGAATTTACAGCAAATCAGGACGATTACCAGGCCTTTATGTTCAAAATACTAACCGATAGATTGGCTGAAGCACTCGCAGAAATGCTGCATCAAAAAGTAAGAAAGGAATATTGGGGTTATGTAAAAGATGAGGATCTTGATATCGATCATCTGTTGAGAGAAAATTATGTTGGTATCAGACCTGCTTTTGGCTATCCTTCTATGCCCGATCATAGTGAAAAACGTTTGTTATTCGATTTCATGGAAGTCAGAAAGCATACCGAAATCATATTAACTGAAAATTTTGCCATGTATCCTGCAGCCTCAGTTTGTGGATTGTATTTTTCACATCCACAATCGCAATATTTCAATCTGGAGCAGGTTTCTGAAGAACAGGTTATTGATTATGCCCATAGAAAGGATATCAGCAAGGCAGAAGCAGAGAAATGGCTGTCGTCGAGTTTGAATTATAAATAATCCTGATTTAGAAGTAATAAAAACCCGTAAATCCTTCCGGAAGTACGGGTTGGCCTTTTGGGCTATTCTTTATCAAAATTTAAAAGTTCCTCCAATATTTAGAAGGGCAACCCCATAACCTACTTCTGCACTAATGCCAAATTTTTCTGAAGGGAAATACCTGATGCCTGCAAAAATTCCACCTAACATACCGCTCCCCCAAGGTGTAACGGTTTGACCTTCAAATCCTGTGTATTTATGAGAAACGATCTTATATCCAATTATTACACCTCCATAGGTATCAACTTTATCGCTGTGACCAGGGAACCAATGGTATGTACCCCTTAATCCTAAAAGAAAATAAGAGTATGTGAAATAAGTATTGGGATCTGCAACTCCTGAAGGAAAAACTATTAAATTTTCCCTGGTACTTGCAAATCCTGCCAGGCCTCCAACACCAATTGTACCCGGTCCGATTTTCTTAATGAGATAATCAAAACTGGCAGTGATTGGTGGAACCCTTGTTTTTCCATGAGCAAAAGTAGGTATCAAACCTATATCAAGATTAATAAGTTTGCTGCCTTCCTCAACAGCTTGTGAAAATGCTAAAGAAGTGGCAAAAAATAAAGCAAACAAAAATGTTATTGTTTTTTTCATAATGGCCTCTCTTTTATTTATTTTTTTGATTGTTTGACCTGTTTTGGTGTTTTTGGAGGATTTGTAGTCTTAGGAGTTTGCTTTGGAGGTGGCTTGGTAGTTTGTTGGGTTGGTTTGGTTTGTTTGGTTTGTTTAGTTTCTTTCGGTGCCGTAGTTTTTTTGCCAGATGATTTCTTTTTTGACTTGTCTTTTGGTGGTTCCGTTATCCAAACATATTTTTCACGTTTTTTCTTATCCATGTAGTTATACATCCATCTCTCAATGTTGATCTGAAAATACTTTAAGTTGGTAGCATTAACATACTGTAAACCCATATAACCATGTACAACATCGTTATTTGAAGTGGTCATAACAGCAAAATACTGGTATGTCATGATGCTGTTATCAGTGTTGACATTATAGGTTTTAATATAGTAATCATTTGGACGGCCTTCTGCAACCCTTTTTTTATATTCAACCAGTGGTAAAATTTCAAACTTCGAAATCTTCCAGTTTAGTTTTATAAATTCACTCATCTTTTCATTGTATTTCTTAAAGTTTTTCCTTTCTTTATCAAATAGCGGAATCAGAAATACTTTATTCCTAAGTGAATCAGAGAAATGTTCAATAACATTACGGTACTTGTACTCATGCCCCCTGAAAAGAGCTTTTGCATCATCGCCATAATATGAAAAAGTATTTACAAGGGAATATGAAAGCATATTCATCATGGTTTTAAGTTCATCAATATTTGCCAGATCAATACCGTTGATGGGAGCAGTTGCAATTATGGTAAATTTAGGTTCATACACAGCTAAATAAACATACCAGTTATTATAAAAATCATGGTCAAAATACATGCAAATGCAAGATTTATCCTTGTCCTTTTCGATCTTTACCCTGTCGAACCATTTAATTTCGTACGAGCAGAAATCAAAAGTACTAGCCTTGATTGCTGAATCCCATCTCCTTTTATATTCATCCTGAACTTTCTTTTCGTTTTTAAATGCTTTGAAAGTTGCAGGATCAATGAATACCTTGCAAAACCCCATTTTTTCATCGTACTCCGGAATAAGCAAAACTTTTCCTTTTAACAATTTAATATCTTGATTCTTGATTTTAACAGGGCCAAATTCTTGAGAAAAGGAATGGTTTGTATATCCAATTATTAGGAGAACCCAAATAAAATACCTGATAAGCTTCATAATTTTCGGTTTTGAACTATTAAATATTTAAGACCAATTTAAAGACATTTATGAATTATCGCACAAAAATATTCTACATTTTCTCATTCACCCCAATTCCTAATAATTGAAGGCTGATTTTTATTATATCGGCAACACGTGCAGAAAGCCTGATTCTGAAGTTTTTAAGGTCTTTATCTTCTTCTTTCAGAATTGAAAAATCATGGTAAAACTGATTAAACATTTTAGCCAGCTGATAAACGTAAATAGCTATTAATGATGGATCGAGTTCATTTTTCGATTGATTTATCACAACCCTGAAATGATATAATTTGTTGATCAGCTCCTGTTCAATCCGGTTTAAAGCAATATCAGTTGAAAAATCAATCTGACCAGCCGACTCAATCATGCCTTTTCTCATTACCGACTTAATCCGGGCATAGGTATACTGAACAAATGGGCCTGTAAATCCTTGCAAATCAATAGATTCCTTTGGATTAAAAATCATTCTTTTTTTAGCATTGGTTCTTAATATATAAAATTTAAGAGCTCCCAGACCTGTTGCTTCACTTATACTCTCGATTTCATTTATATCAGTTTCCTCCCATTTTCCCGATTCTTTTATATATTCTTTAACCGATAGTTTCATTTCTTCCATCAGGTCATCTGCATCGACTACCTTACCTTCGCGCGATTTCATCTTTCCTTCCGGCAGGTCAACCATGCCGTATGCCAGATGATACAAGCCATTTGCATAAGGTTTTTTCAACTTCTCTAAAATGAGTTTCAATACTTTAAAATGGTACTCTTGTTCATCACCAACTACATACAACGAACGGTCAGGCTTAAAATCATGATACTTTATTTCGGCAGTTCCGATATCCTGTGTAATATAAACCGAGGTTCCATCCGGACGGAGCAGAAGTTTTTCATCCATCCCATCATTTGTCAGATCAACCCATACTGAACCATCATCCTTGGTAAAAAATACACCTTTCTCTAATCCTTCTTTAATAATCTCTTTGCCTTTAAGATAGGTTTCTGATTCATGGTAAATCTTATCGAAACTAATTCCCATTCTTTTATAAGTAACATCAAATCCCTCATAAGCCCAGTTATTCATTGTTTGCCATACCTGTTTTACGCCTGGGTCGCCTTCTTCCCATTTTTGTAATAATTGTCTTGTTTCCAACATCAAATCAGAATTATTGGCAGCATTTTCAGCATCCATTCCTTCATTTATAAGTTGGGCAATTTCCTCTTTATATTTCTGGTCAAAGAGCACATAATATTTACCTACCAAATGATCTCCTTTAATCCCTGATGAAGCAGGTGTTTCATTATTTCCATATTTCATCCAGGCCATCATTGATTTGCATATATGAATTCCCCGATCGTTTATCAGATTATTTTTTATTACCTGGTATCCTTGAAAAGAAAGTAATTGAGAAATTGAGTTTCCTAAAAGAATATTTCTGATATGTCCTAAATGTAAAGGTTTATTTGTATTAGGCGAAGAAAACTCCACCATGATAACTTCATTTTTTTTATCACATGCAAGGAAACTCTCTTTAAGGATCATATCTTTAAAAATTTCCAACCAGAAATCTTTCTTCATATTGAGGTTTAAAAAGCCTTTAATTACCTCAGTTGATTGTAATTCAGGTATTCTATCCAATAATTTTTCAGCCAGCATATTGGCAATTTCAATTGGTGGGCGGCGGGCTAACTTTGACAGAGGAAAAACAATTACCGTAAAATCACCGGTATAATCCTCGTTCGTCTGTTCAATAGAGATATCATCTATCGGGATGCTGACTTTATATATCTCATAAATTAGGGATGCTACCTGTTTCCTGAGTAGGTTATATATATCCATAATGACTTATTTAAAAGGAGAATCAGCCTCTTTAGCCATTTGGTTATATACAATCTTATCCATCATCCGGGGAAAAAATCTGTTGATCCAAACGATTAATTTCCCTTGAATAGTCATCTAAATTATGACCTTTCGCTTAATGATAGCATTACATATCCTTCTTGCAACTTCTTCTGGTGTCATCATTATATTTTCGTCCCTTGGTGACTCACTTTGTATAGTTCCGTCAGCTGTAAGGGCAGTATTTCGGATATTTGATGCGGTAAAATTAGGAGCAACAATTAATACATGTAAACCTGTTTTACGGTTTTCAGTCCTTAATGTTTCCAGAAAGCCCCTCATTGCATATTTTGAAGATGAATAACCGGTTCTTCCGGGCAATCCCCTGTACCCGGCAATTGATGATACTCCAACTACCGACCCTTTAGTTTCAAGTAAATATGGCAAAGCATATTTAATACAATAAATACCTCCCCAGAAATTCACATCCATTAATTGCCTGATCACTTTTAAGTCGAGATCTTTAAACAATGCCCTCATCGAAATGCCGGCATTATTAATAAGGATGTCGATCTTACCAAATTCCTTTACAGCACTATTTATCAATTCTTTGCAATCATTTTCTATCGTAACATCTGTTTTTACTATCAAAGCATGAGAATTGTACTGATTACAGTTACTTTTTGTTTCGGCAAGTTTCTCTATATTTCTTGAAGCGAGTACCACAAATGCTCCCCTTTTGCTTAGTTCAACAGCCAATGCTTTTCCTATTCCGGACGAGGCACCGGTTATGATTACTACTTTGTCCTTGAACATCTTTGTGGATCGTGCTTTATGGCTTTACTCTGAGTTTTTGTCCGATTGATATTGAATTATCTGATAAGGAATTCCATTTCTTCAGTTGATCTATAGTTATATTATACATTTTAGATATTGAAAACAGGGTTTCTTTGGGTTGCACCGAATGATATTTATCATCTGATATAATGTTTTTTGGCAAAGGAACAATAATGGTATTATTATTTACCGGAGATTGATAAACCGAAGGTGCCCTGGGTTCAGGTGCTCCCACAACAATTTTCTGACCTACATCAAGTTTATATTCCTTAATGTGGTTCCAACCAATGATATCAGAAATTGTAACTTTAAATTCCCTCGATATGGAATAAAAAGTCTCTCCCTGTTCTATTACATGGTAAATTGTATCTTTTAATTTTTTTGATGTGTCGATTGGAATTATATTGTTCACTACCTGTGTGTTATTTGTTGTAATAACTGGTTTATTTGTAATAACCGGTGCAACAGTTGTTTTTGGAGGATTTGATGTTTTAACGGGTTGATTAACAACTGCCCGGGTTTGTATGGTAGAATTAGTTGTTGCTCCGTTTTTATTGACAAACAGCTTTTGTCCGACCTTTATTGAATAGTCGCTCATTCCGTTCAGGTTCTGTAATTCTGTTACCTTCATTCCATATAGTTTTGAGATTGAAAACATTGATTCACCTTTTTGAACTATATGAACATCGGTTGTATTTGTTGATGCTGCAATTGGTTTAACAATTGGATTCATTGTCGGAGTAGTCGTAGTTGTTGGAGAAGTAGCAATTGTCGTAGGGGTAGTGGAAGAGGTAGGAGCTGTCGAATTGGTTGTAGGGGTTGATATAATGGTAGTGGTAGTTGTGGTAGGTACAGTATTTGTAATGACGGTTGTAGTGGTAGAAGGAGGAGGAGTTTGTGTATTATTTTTTGTTGCAAAAATATCTTCATTTTTAACAGAATTATCGGAAGTTGTGACTACCGGAGGCTGGTCATTTGTTTTTGGAGCATTAGTGATAACTGTTTGTGTGGTGTCCTTTTTGGGCATTATAAAATCGTTGTTTTGTTCGATATTTTTCTTTTGATTATCACTAAAAACAGTTTGTTGTGGTTCATCCTTTTTAACATTATCGTTCACTATTTCTTTCGGTCGGAGTGATGGTGGATCAGACCTTTTTTGCTTCAGATAAACTATTTCACCATTTGCCGGTATTTCATTTGGTGCCATCAGGTTCATTGCCAGTAAATTATCCAGTTTGATTCCATAATCCTGTGATATTCCATATATTGTTTCACCATCCTTAACTATGTGATATGATTCCTTCCCTTTAGATTTCTTCGATTTCAGATATAGTATCATATCGGTCTTAAGTGCCTGATCTGGAGCAAGGTCATTGTATTTGACCAACTTTTCCATGGTAATATTATTATCACGTGTAATTTTATCATATGTATCTCCATCCCTGACCATTACTGCTGCAATTCCATTGTAAACAAATTGAGCACTTTTCTGATTACTACTCGCAGGTTTATTCGATTGAAATTTATCGAAATCATATAATTGATATCGTTCAATAATACCGATCAGCAATTCAGCATAATTACTCCTTGTGGCATAACCGGAAGCTTTGAGACCAGTTGCCCATCCTTTATAGTCGGTAACATCAAGATTAAAAAGGTTTACATATCGCGGATTGTTTGCTAAATGATCTGAATGGTCAATAAAGGATTGTTCAACTGAACTGTATGATCTGAAGCATTCATTTGTAGTATCATCATCATAATTAATGGTCGGTCCTGTCCATTTTGAAGTACATTTGATACCAAAATGATTATTTGCATTACGGGCAACATAACTCTGACCGACTGATGATTCGAGTATTGCCTGTGCCAGTGTAATGCTGGCTGGGATCTTTGTGCGCTGCATTTCCTTGATAGCCAAATACTTATAAGTACTGATATATTTGTCAGTTTCGGTCATATTTGACTGAGTCTTTGTTTTATCAGGCTGATCAGGAATACTGACCTGATGTTGTGTCTGCTTGGTTGAACCACAACTGCTGATAATAATCAAACAAAGAATTACCCACGACAATGATTTGTTTGTTTTCATATCTTTTTTATTTTTTTTGATAAACCAGGATACTTAATTTATTTTCATCCAAAATCTCATTAGCAACATCGATAATTTGTTTTGCATCAATTTTTTCTATATTAGAATAAAAGGATTCCTTTGAGATAAGATATCCAAAATCAAGAATATTTTTACCTTTAATCTGCATGATGCCACTATTATTTTCTGCCATCATCTCATACATACCAAAAATCTGTCTTTTTGCACGGTTCAGTTGTATTTTACTTATCGGAGTTTCCCTGAAGTTTTTGATTTCCTTAAAGATAAGTTCGATACATTTTTCTAAATATTTCTCATCGGTACCAAGTTGGATTGTATAAACCCCTGAATCAGAGTAAGCACTGTAACTCGAAGACACATTGTAAGCATACGCATATTTTTCACGGATGATCATGTTTAAACGGGAACTCATCCAATCGCCGCCCAAAATATCATTAATGAGTACCAGGATATACTTTTTCTCTTCATTCATCGAATATGCCGGGCATCCGACAATACAATGAACCTGTTGAAAATCCTTCTTAATTTTTTTATTGAAAGCAGGCGCAACATCGGGTAATATCCTCCCATTTTTATGAACAGCAGATAATGGAATGTTTTCAGTATATAAGTGGATGGCTTTTTCTATTTTATCAACCGGCAAATTTCCGGCTATGGAAAGAACCATATTGGAAGGTTGATAGTTATCCCTGCGGTAATCAGAAATGATCCGGTTACTTATGGCTTTTACAGTCTTTTTCTTTCCAAAGATGCTGTAACCAAGCGGGTGACCGGGGAAAAGCGAGGAGAAAAATTCATCGTAAATACTTTCCTCGGCGCTATCCTCATACATTTCAATCTCTTCAACAATTACACTTTTTTCTTTCGCAATTTCATTTGCCGGGAAAATCGGATTAAACACAACATCTGTAAGCAACTCTACCGAACGGTCAAAATATTTTTTCGAAGCCATTGAATAAAAACAGGTTTTTTCTCTCGATGTATAAGCATTTAACTCACCTCCTATCGATTCTATTCTGTTAAGGATTTGGTAGGATTTCCTTTTTGAGGTACCTTTAAAAGCTGTATGTTCAATAAAGTGAGCTATTCCGTTATTTTTTTGAGTTTCATCCCTGCTCCCCGTTCCGATAATATATCCGCAATGAACAAGTGATGTATTCTTCATCCTTGTATAAATCACCCTTAAACCATTATCAAGATGATAAAGCAGGTGATTTTTCCCGATTTCCTCTTTATGTTGTATCAAACCGCTGTTGCTTTCTTTTAAAGTTTTACTTTAGATAAGAAAAATTCAAGTTACGAAGATAAGAAAATCGGTTTTCATATAATTCTTTTATATCCACAATTCTGTTGATAATACCAATAATTTAAAACACTTAATATCCTATGTCTCAATATCATTTAATATTATTTCTATCTTTTTATCTAATGTAAGCGAACCATCAATCCATTTAATTTTAAATCCATCTTTTTCCATTTTCCTGAACC
>Ga0182027_10007820_pt1 | contig 15669 bp, 13 predicted proteins | sample 712E1DmetaG_FD_121300 | JGI IMG/M metagenome (GOLD analysis project Ga0182027, IMG submission 121300) | Permafrost microbial communities from Stordalen Mire, Sweden - 712E1D metaG (Illumina Assembly) | ecosystem: Environmental > Terrestrial > Soil > Wetlands > Permafrost | place: Sweden...
AGTGTTGACTGTTTACCTTAAAGAAAACTGGAAAGTCCTGACCTTTTAGGGTTCAGCAATTCTTAAAATTGAGAAAAGGCCGTCCCTATTGAAGGGACAGCCTTTATTCTGTTTGATTGTATTCTAAGAAAAATATTTTTCTTATTCTGCAATAACTTCGAATTCGAATTCAACAACTACATCACGGTGAAGTTTCACTTTGGCAGTATGTTTTCCCGTTTCCTTGATCGCATCTTCCTTGATAAGAATTTGCTTACGATCAACATCGAATCCTTTTTCTCTTAGCGCTTCTGCAACCTGAATGTTATTAACCGAGCCAAAGATTTTGCCAGTTGTGCTGGTCTTGGCGCCGATGGTAATAACAATTGATTTCAGTTTTTCAGCCATTACAAGAGCCTGATCTTTCAGTTTGGCTTCTTTGTGGGCACGCTGTTTTTGATTTTCGGCCAGTACCTTCTTTGCAGATGGGGAAGCCAATATAGCCAATTTCTGGGGGATCAGGTAATTACGACCATACCCGTTTTTCACAACTAAAGTGTCGTCTTTGCTACCCAGATTTGCTACGTCTTGAAGAAGAATGATATCCATTTTTGTATCTCCTAATTATTATTTCATCAAATCTGTTACATAAGGCAGCAACGCAATCATTCTGGAGCGCTTTACAGCCTGTGATACTTTACGCTGGTATTTCAAAGAAGTACCAGTAAGTCGGCGTGGAAGGATTTTACCCTGTTCGTTAAGAAATTTTTTCAAAAACTCCGGATCCTTGTAGTCAACATAACGGATTCCGCTCTTCTTGAAACGGCAATACTTTTTCTTTTTTACCTCAACAGATGGTGGTGTGAGGTATCTGATTTCGCTTGAATTTGTGGTCATGACTTAGTTCTCCTTTTGAGTTTTTGCATTTACCTTCTTTTGTCTCTTTTCGCTATATAAAGCGGCGTATTTATCCAGTTTCAGAGTAATGAAACGGATGATACGTTCGTCACGACGATACTCGGTTTCAAGTTTACCGATGAATGCCGGATCAGCCTTGAATTCGAAAAGATGATAAAATCCTGTCGATTTCTTTTGAATGGGGTAGGCCAATTTCTTAAGACCCCAATGTTCTTCATGGATTAGTTCACTGCCACTTGCAACGATCAGATCCTTGAACTTTCCTACCGCTTCCTTTATCTGAGCCTCAGATAAAACGGGAGTAGCAATGAAAACGGTTTCGTACTGGTTCAACATACTTTTTAAGATTTATATTAAACAATTATACTCTATAAATGAGTGGCGCAAAAGTAGTAACATTTTCGTTGATTGCAAACTACTGTTCCCTAAAAACGTATTAATTTTAAGATATAGAGATTTTTGTATTGAAATTGTGTGGTTTAATTCAAAACACCTATAAAATTAAATTTCAAAATGAATTTGGGTCAAAGAGAATTATAAATTTGAATATTTGCGTATACCACTAATATAAAGCACTTTAATCCCAAACAAATTTCCACTTTCCATCCGGTTGACGTTTCCAAACGGTATGAAAAATGCCACCGCTTTTGGTAATATGACCAAGACTGTCAGTTGTGGTTAATGTATATTTTCCATAGGTATATCCCAAATCACCCGAAGCCGCAACATCTGCAAAATCCGGAACCCATTCGAGTTTCGCGTTACCTGGGAAAGATTCATATTGCTTTCGAATAGCCTCTTTCCCCTTTAGAACCTGACTTCTGCGCAAAATTACCGCCGAATCGGCAGAAAAATATAAAAATGCCTTTTCAACCCCTTCTGATTGTGCCATTGCACAAAACTCCTTCTCAACCACAAAAAGTTCTGACTTCAATTTTTCATGAGAAATTAGAGTCGGTGGCGTTTGACACGAATTGATAAGAATTCCAAAAATCATCCATTTTACAAACAATCTATTTTTTGCATACATAACAATCTTATTTTTAAGCATTAACATAGTCATTCACTAGCTATCAATATTCAATTACTTCATCCACTTTTCCAATGTTTCTATGACGAGTTTCCGCTGTGATTCGGGCAATGAACCAATCCTGGTGCGATGACTCCCACCGGGCTGAACAATTTTTAGAATCTTTTTATTCCCATGTGCCGAAGCTGCCGAAGCGTTCCATGGATCATTACCTCCATAAATCAATAAAATCTTATCGGCATCTTTCTTTAGGTATTTTTTCACAAGTAAACTCATTGCCGGATTATATGTAAAACCGATTGAAGGAGGCATAAATAATTTTAAAATATATCCTTTTGTATCAGTTAATTCCATTAAACCCTTAAACGGTTTTGGATTGTAGCCATAATAACCCAATTGTTTGAGTGCCTGAACAAAGAAAGGAAGAGTCGATTTACCACTTTCAATATCAAAATAATCCGGCGAACTAATTTTGACAAAATAACTAAGAAACTCTTGATCGGTGGCAGTGGCCGGAGGAATTTCGGCAACAGGTCTCCCCCATTGCCAGAACGAAAAGGCATATTCGAGGACACAATAGTCATAAATTTCGTTCGAACTGGCCCTGAATGTATAGTTCTTCTCTTTACAATACTGATCAAAAAGTGGCATGATCTGCTTTTTTCTTTTCAGTAATTCCATCTGACAACGTGCTACCTCTTTTCGATCAGCTGCAGAACCTGCCTTATGTCTGATAAAATGATCGTGACGTTTCTCTTCGACCGAAAAATTAAGCGGCGCTACATAAGGAACTGATATTTCGACATCTTTTGGATAGAGCGCGCGGTGATAAAGCACTGTTTCGCCACCTTTACTGATTCCCGTGCTGATCCATTTCTTCTGGTAAAGTGGTTTGAATAATTCAACAATGTGATGATGATCTGCGGCAGCATTCTCAACGGTAAGGTACTTCCAGTCGACTGAATCGGGAACCGACTTACCAAAAAACCGGTGTTCGACAAATAACTGATTTGCTTTTAGTAACGGACAAAGTTCATTCAAGTACTTTGAGTTGGCACCATAATCCCCGCCATATCCCTCAGTGATAAAAACAACTGGCTGATCGAAACCTAAATTGGAAAGAACCACCCGTTGCGTGAAGGTTCCCAATTCGGGATGAAGATGGTCGAGTGGTTCCTTTAATATAATGATAAATGCCTCGTTGAAAAACTTATTTGGCTCCATCTTTTCGACCGAGATAATGCCAGGTAAATTTTTAATCCGCTCTTCGAGAGTTTGTGAGAATACGATCTGCCACTGAGCGATCAGCAGAATTACAAACAACGAAACTCTTAAGAATTTAGTCATATCAATTTTAAAGTTTGTATAGTTATTTATATACTTTGAATGGTGCAAAATAACAATATTAATTGAACAAAATCTATATCTACCTGTTTCTATAACAGGTAAAACAGAATCACTCCATATCTTTATAGATAGAATTCATTCAGTTTTTGAAGTATCATCAAATGTTTGATTTTAAATTTTAATGCGATGACGGCTAATCCACTTTTTTTCACTAAGACTCCTGTTTTAAATGAGGGTAAACCGGATGAAAAAAGGAGTGAAATTCTTGATTATTTTCATAAGACGTTTGATCTTGATGAACAACTTTTTGAAGCTTTCACTGATGAAACGGCGATGTTCAGTAAGGCTGATCCCTTGCGTCATCCATTGATTTTTTATTTCGGCCATACTGCAACATTCTATATCAACAAATTAATAATCAGCAAAATACTTACAAACAGAATTAATCCGCGTTTCGAGGCAATGTTTGCAATTGGAGTCGATGAAATGTCGTGGGATGATCTGGACACCAGTCATTATGATTGGCCCACCTTTAACGAGGTTTCGGAATACAGGAAAAGAGTAAGACAAAATGTTGATGAACTGATTAAAACGTTACCATTAAATCTACCAATTGGCTGGCAAAACCCTTTTTGGATTATATTGATGGGAATTGAGCATGAACGGATTCATATCGAAACCTCATCTGTACTGATCCGCCAGATTCCGTTAAAATATCTCAAATCAATTCCTTCGTGGAATCTTTGTTCTGAAGCAGCGCCAGCACTTGAAAATTCGTTAATTCAGGTTGAAGGTCGACAAATTGCCATCGGGAAATCGATCAACGATCCACTTTATGGCTGGGATAATGAATATGGGACACATCATGCCTTTGTTAAATCTTTTAAGGCTTCGAAATACCTTTGTTCAAATGGTGAGTTTTTGCAGTTCATCAAAGCGGGGGGATATCAGACACAAAACTACTGGACAGAAGAGGGCTGGAATTGGAAAACCTATAAAGATGCACAGCATCCGCTTTTTTGGATAAAAGATAAAAATGTCTGGAAATTGCGTTTGGTTTTCAATGAGATAAAAATGCCATGGGACTGGCCGGCCGAGGTGAATTATCTCGAAGCGAAAGCTTTTTGTAATTGGAAATCTGAAAAAACGGGACTTCCAATACGCCTTCCTTCCGAAGATGAGTGGTCTGTTCTCTATAAAAATGCTAATATCCCCGATCAGCCTTTCTGGAATGATGCCCCGGGAAATATTAATATGGAACATTTTCAAAGTCCATGTCCGGTAGACAAATTCAGATTTAACGAGTTTTATGATATTGTGGGAAACGTTTGGCAATGGACAGAAACACCAATCAGCAGTTTTGATGGCTTTAAAATCCACCCTATCTACGACGATTTTTCGACTCCGACATTCGACAACAAGCACAACCTAATCAAGGGAGGGTCGTGGATCTCGACCGGGAACGAAGCTACCGGGAATGCCCGTTACGCTTTCCGTCGTCATTTTTATCAGCATGCAGGCTTTCGCTATGTTGAATCGGCAAATGAGGTGGTGATTCCACAGGATATTTATGAAACTGATCCTGAAGTTATTAAGCATTGTGAATCACAGTATGGAAGTGATCTTATGGGATTTAAAAATTACTATCAACTAATTGCCGAAATTGCTGTCAAATATGCCGGTAAAGAGAAGAAGAATGCTCTTGATCTTGGTTGCCGTACAGGCCGGACAACATGGGAATTGGCGAAAAGTTTCGATTACGTCACAGGATTAGATTTCACAGCCAGAAATATCAAGGTAGCTGTGCAATTACAGGAGAATGGAAATTTTAATTATGTCTTTCCCGAAGAAGGAGACCTCCTCTCCTATCATCAATTGAATATCAACAAACTGGGATTCGAAAAACTCGTCAATAAAGTCACATTTTTACAATCGGATGCTTCAAATATGAAATCCATTTTCGTTGGTTATGATCTCGTCCTGATCAACGATATTCTTGATCAGATGTATAATCCACGACATTTCTTAACCAGTGTTCATAAACGAATTAACCAAGATGGAAAGTTGATTGTTGCTACCGGCTTCGATTGGAGTGAAGCGTGTACACTTCGTGAAAATTGGGTCGGAGGTCATCGCGACTCAGGAGAACAGATCTGGGGAGAAGATGATCTTGCCTCATTACTTAGCGATACTTTCACAAAAATTGGAAGTTCAATCACAATTCCTTTAGTGAAGAGGATCAGTAAAAGGAAGTATTCTGTCAATAACATCGATGTAACGATCTGGGAAAAGAAAAGTTAAGAGTTATAAGTACTGAACTAACGCATTGTCGAGTTTCCAAATTAGCTATCGCGATTGAATACCAATTACGTTCGGTAATTTCCAGAAATGGTCGTTGTTGTCCTTTGGGTAGGTTTTCGAAACATAACTACCTATTTTTGAAATGATTGTATCGTTAGTGTGGACATAAAGACTCGCTTCCGGGCCACCTTCAAGGTAAACAGTAGTACGGATATCTGGAATTAACCTGATCAAAAAGTCAATCATTTTCTGATGAGTATATGGCGAACGTGTAAATACAAAATAGATATTACCAATCACATCGGTGGCTCCAACCACCATGCTACATTCCTGTCCCGGACGTTTATCCCAGGCCATACGGTTTCCATTCCAATCAATCATTCGCATTCCCTGACACAATGTATGGTAATTTGAACGGATTGATGCCCAATTATCGCACGTAAGATCGTACAACTTCATTGAAGGTTCTGATTTTATTTTTGGATTCATAGCCGTGATTACATTATAGGAGCCATTCAACTTTGAATTATTGATATGAGAATAGTTTTTCAGATAACCTTTGTTGGTTCTGCGGTTTCGAATATTGAACATGCCTGCATTCACCACCACATTTACGCCAAATTCTTTTGCCCAAACATCAGCAGTTCTGTTTCGTTTTCCATGTTCCGATGAGCTTAGAATCCTGAAGTTACAAAGCTGCGGATCAACCTTCAGAATAAAAATCTTCGAATTACTAACAATCGATTTTTCGGGTGCGTCGGGCTCCCAAAAGGATAAACCATTTTGTAAATTGTGCCATATTGGAATTGTATCGTTGCGTTCCTGCGCATTCAAAATTGATGGCCGATACAATAACATGACGAGGAGCAATGTTAGAAATATCCTTAAATCATCGCGACTAAAGCATCTACCCATTGTTCCAATCGAATTTTGTCCGTTTGAATGGAAACAGATCGTACAACTCGCCCGAATAGTAATATTCAAAAGCGATCGTTCCAAATGAATAAGGTTTTTGGTGAATCATCACGGTAGAACCACCAACAACAGGGTTCTGCTTAGGCACCGAAACTTCGAATCCGATGTTGTACAGGGTCGCAAGAATTTCTGGACGGTCGCCAATCGGAAAACCTGCCCGTTCCCATTGCATTTTCATCTGTTTGATATTCAGAGCGGCATAAAGATAGGAGTAGAAATGGTTCTTAAACGAAGTAAGCCTTTTAAATCGTTCATCTTCAATAGTATTAGTTTGAAAGTCAAGCAGATGTTCATATTTTTCGCCAAGATAGAAAACCGATTCACGATCTTTCAGGTTCTTTTCAATTGTTTGAGCTGTCTGGACTTTAATACCAGTTACTCCTAAGGAAAAGGTCGATTCAACCGATAAAAGTTTTAATGGCCCAATCCATTTTTTATAGGCTTCACGGTCGGAATTGAAGAGCCGGATCTGTTCACCAACGAGCACTGAAACGATCAGACGAGGTTCGACCTCGGTAAGATTAGCCACGGAATCGATGAGCGATTTGTCTTTGGCGACTGCCAGTTTAAAATCATCCCACTCGGCAATATTCATCCACTCGAAAACACTTCCACGGCTTCGATGAATTTCACCTTTGTCGTTTTTAACTTCAAAATCGTTTACTTCAGAATTATAGCTTTCATTATCATGCATATACAAATTTACAGCGCCAATCATCCGCTCTGCTTCTTCAAGATCATGGCTTTTAAGATAGGCATTCAAAATAAAAAGGGAATTTTCGGGATAGTATTTATTCAAAACGAGAACATTGTGAAAAAACGCAGCCTCCTTGTTATTTACAGTGCTACTATCGTTAGAGACCGATTTACCGTATTTATCCTTGAGCTCCTGAAAATATCGATCATTAAAATCAACAGTACCAGGATCATTGGCAACATGTAATTTAACAGCAAAAAAAGCAGTGGTCAGAAAAAAGCCGATCAGGGCAAAAACGACAATAAATCCGACACCAAAGAATCTCAATATATGATAAAAAACGCCCTTATTAGAATTTGATTTCATGACGAATGAGAAAACTCACTTTAAAAGTTGTGCAAAAGTAGATCAAAGGGGGCATTTTTATTCAAATAAATTCAAGACAGTCCAGTTAAATAATGTTAAGGTTACAAACGGTAGCATATCACTAATAAAACGGTTGTCGAAAAACAAAATCACAAAAAAATAATCTTTCGGTTAAGGGCTAAAAAGGACTTTTAAGACAGCCACTTTTAATTTAATCAAAATCGATCATTGCCTTCATGACCCCATCGCTATAATTGGTCACAAGATCAAATGCCGTTTTTGTCTGAGCAAAACTAAAACGATGGGTCGGCATTTTATCAACATCTACCAGTTTCTTTTCCATCAGCTCAAGTGCCTCTTCTACTGAATGATTCTGCCTTCTGATACTCTGAATACAAATCTCCTTGCGACGCAGTAAATCCACACTAAAACTCCATCGATCGAAATCCGGAATACCGATGACCATTAATTTACCACCTGGCTTTAGTAATTCAATCGCCTGGTCCATCGCCTCCTGTTTTCCGCAACATTCAAAAACGACATCAAGCAACAACGGTTCTTTATCTTTTATTTTTTTGAAAATATCCATTTTAAGAGGATTCCCGATCCAGGTCGCGCCACAAGCTTTTGCAATATTCAGTCTTTCGTCAACCAAATCGGTGACATAGATCTTTTGAGCACCTTTCGTGATTGCAGGTAAAAGGACACTCATTCCGATCGGACCGAATCCCAGAATTCCGATACTGGTGCCCTCCATTGGAATTGATTGATTTACAGCATAAACTCCAATAGCAAGCGGCTCACTAATCGCGGCTTCAGTATAAGTCATGGTATCCCTGATCGGAAAACAACTATTTTCAGGCATTACAATGTATTCGCTCAGACAACCATTTGCTTGTCCCGGACATCCCAAAAAGCGAAGTTTCCGACAGGTATGCGGACGTCCTGCTTTGCATTGATCGCATTCGCCACATGGCATGGCTGGTTCGATAGCAATACGATCTCCTGGTTTTACGGTTGTTACTTCAGCGCCAATACTGATTACTTCACCAGCACCTTCATGCCCAACAGGAAAGGGATATTGCACAATCTGACTTCCAATTTTCCCGGTTGTGTAGTAATGAACATCAGATCCACAAACGCCAACAACCTTCATTTTAATTAGTACATCAGTTCCTTTTTTGATTTCGGGCATCGGAAGATTCTGCATCTCCATCTGCCTGATACCTATTAGCGCCATTGCTCTCATAATGATAATATTTTAAGTAATTAACGTTTTATGAATCAATTGCATGACATTCGCTGCAAAGATATAAAACCGAATCTCAATAATGCTAATTTTCAAATTCAGATCAAAACGAATTTTGTGACGAGCGGGACATTTAAAAGAACATTTAAAAACATCAGCAATAATTGACATTTTGTGTAAATAATGAATCATTTTGTATATTGAAACATTTGAATAACAAGGTATATTTGTTTTCTTTTTGGGGAATTTCAATTAGTGATAATAGAACAGTTAAGGATCATAATATGCTTGGCTGTTCTGACTTGCTTCAATTGAAAAGAAGGGATACTGAGAATTTTACACCAAATTAATTATACCATTATGCAAGTATTATTGGGAATCTTTTTTCATTCGATCGGAGGATTTGCTTCCGGAAGTTTTTATATGCCCTTCAAAAAAGTAAAAAAATGGGCGTGGGAAAGTTACTGGATAATTGGCGGTTTGTTTTCATGGTTGATTGTTCCCCCGATTGCCGCATACCTTACAGTTCCCGGATTTGCAGATATTATCAGGGCAGCATCATTTAATATTCTGGCAATTACGTTCGTTATGGGCTTGATTTGGGGAATAGGCGGTTTGACCTATGGCCTTGGAGTTCGCTATCTTGGAATGTCGCTGGGTAATTCTGTGATACTTGGATTTTGCTCGGCCTTTGGAGCATTGGTTCCGGCGATTTACTATAGTATTGTCCCGACAGTTGGGAAAATTTCATTTGTTCATATGATTTCAAATCCAGGTGGGAGGCTTGTTCTTTTGGGAGTTGCAGTTTGTCTGGCGGGCATTGCCATTTCGGGGAAAGCGGGAATGATGAAAGAAAAAGAAATCTCGCCCGAAGCCAGCAAAATGAGTGTTAAGGAGTTTAGCCTGGTGAAAGGATTAATCATTGCGGTGATTTCAGGTATCATGAGTTCATTTTTCAATTACGGCATCGAAGCTGGAAAACCAATGGCCTTAGAGGCCGTAAAGGCAGGATATAATCCCCTGTTTCAGAATAATGTCACTTTCGTGGTGATACTTTGGGGCGGCTTGACAACCAATTTTATTTGGAGTATGATCCTTAATTTCAAAAATAGAACATTTAGTGATTATACGAACAAGAAAACACCTTTATTGAATAACTACTTCTTTTCAGCCCTCGCAGGAACAACGTGGTTTATGCAATTCTTTTTTTATGGCATGGGTGAGAGTAAATTGGGAAATGGCGCCAGTTCATGGATTCTTCACATGTCAACCATTATTTTGACAGCAAATATGTGGGGAGTTTATAACAAGGAATGGAAAGGGGTTTCGACGAAAACTTTCCGCACGATCGTGGCAGGTATCACCATCATTTTATTGTCTGTTGTTATTGTCGGAATCGGAAATTCACTTTAAAAATACTTTATTTGCAGTGCAGAAAATAAGTGGCGAAGGTTCATCGCAGGATTTGGGAACAAATCCGATTGTAAAAAAATGGTGGGCTTATATGGCTGATACAATGGAAACGAATCACAACAGTTCACCAGTAACAATTCCGCTCGAAGAGGTTTTTTATTTGGTATAGCAAAAAAATTAAACAATTTGCTTTTAAAAACGAAACAGAATTTTGAAATATAAAAAATGAAAAAAGAGTTTGTTCATAGGGCTTATGAACTTGCAAAAGAACAATATGCTGCCATAGGTATCGACACAGATGCAGCGATTGCAAGGATGAAAGATGTGAAAATCAGTCTGCATTGCTGGCAGACCGATGATGTTGGCGGTTTCGAAAAGCCTGACTCAACATTAGGTGGCGGTGGAATACAGGTAACTGGTAATTATCCGGGCAAAGCGCGATCAATTGCAGAAATGAAAATGGATCTCGAAAAATCGATGTCACTATTGCCTGGTAAACAACGACTTAATCTTCATGCAATTTATGGCGATTTTGGCGGACTTTTTGTCGACCGCGATCAGATCGAAGTAAAACATTTTAAATGCTGGATCGACTGGGCGAAAGAACAGGGCATAGGCCTTGACTTTAACGCCACCTGTTTTTCGCACCCAAAAGCAGATGATGGTTTTACATTGTCAAGTAAAAATGAATCGGTCCGTAAATTCTGGGTCCGACATGTGAAAAAGTGTCGCATTATCGCAGCTGAAATGGGAAAACAATTGGGTACTCCTTGTGTCCATAATCTTTGGATACCTGATGGTTCAAAAGATATGCCTGTCGATCGGGCTGGTCATCGCGCCATTCTTAAAAAATCGCTCGACGAAATTTATGAAGTCTCCTATCCAAAGGAATTTCTGAAAGATGCGATTGAATGTAAACTTTTCGGCCTTGGATCAGAAGCAATGGTTGTTGGTTCACATGAGTTTTACATGGGTTATGCTATGAAAAATAATATGTTATTATGCCTCGATAATGGTCATTTTCATCCGACAGAACAGGTTGGCGATAAAATTTCTTCGTGTCTTCTTTATGTCGATGAGCTTTTGTTGCATGTCACACGTGGCATAAGGTGGGATAGCGACCATGTTGTAACATTGAACGACGAAATTATGTTGATCGCCCAGGAGATAATCCGTTGTAAAGCACTGGATCGTGTAAATATTGGCCTTGACTATTTTGACGGCAGTCTAAACCGGATCGGAGCATATGTGGTTGGTACAAGAGCCGCCCAACTGGCGTTTTTAATGGCCTTGCTCGAGCCAACTTCGCTGATACAAAAATTTGAAGAGAATGGGAAGAGCTTCGAAAGACTCGCCTACCTTGAGGGAATGAAAACAATGCTGTTCGGGGCGGTTTACGATAAATACTGCCTCGACTATGATGTTCCGACTGGAGTTGATTATATCGCTGAAATACAACAATATGAAGTTGATGTTTTAAATAAAAGATAGGTTTAATTACTTAGTTAATGTAGGATTAATCCGGCTCTCAGCTTTTGAGAGCCGGATTTTTTTATTACAAATCTTCAAAAAAGATCATCATTCCAGCCCATTTTTTTGCAAATTTTTGGTAACTTTATACAAAATTATACGGTGTAGCAATGATTGAATTTGTTAGTAACGATCAACTGCAACTGGCTTTTGATTTTGTACAGTATACAGGCAAACATATTTTCCTTACCGGGAAGGCAGGAACCGGAAAAACGACTTTTCTTCACCAGCTTAAATTAAAATCTCCTAAACGAATGGTCGTCGTTGCACCAACAGGTGTGGCTGCAATTAATGCCGGAGGTGTTACTATTCACTCTTTTTTTCAAATGCCTTTTGGCCCTTTCTTACCTGCTGAGATTTCCGGAAATACAACTTTAGGAAACGACAGAACACCGGCAAATAATTTTCAGAAGTTTAATAAAGAGAAAATTTCAATTATAAAAAGCCTTGATTTATTGGTAATTGACGAAATAAGTATGGTTCGGGCCGATCTCCTCGATGGCATTGATGATGTTCTTCGACGTTATAAGGATCGAAATAAACCTTTTGGCGGAGTGCAGTTGCTGATGATCGGCGATTTGCAGCAATTGGCTCCGGTAATTAAAGACGACGACTGGATGCTTTTAAAGCCATACTACGAGACCGTATTTTTTTTCAGCAGCAAAGCTTTGAAACAAACTGATTTTATCAGTATCGAACTGACCCATATTTTCCGGCAACAAGACGAAACGTTTATTAGACTTCTGAATAAAATACGTGATAACAATGCCGATCAGCAGACACTTGAAGAGCTGAATAAAAGATACTTGCCAAATTTTGTAAGCAATGATGGTGATGGCTATATTACGTTGACCACCCATAATTATCAATCACACGAGCTGAATAATTCTAAATTGGCAAAATTGCCGGCAAAAGCCCACAAATTTACAGCCACGGTCGAAGGTGATTTTCCTGAATACTCATATCCAACTGATTTTGAGCTAATTTTAAAGAAAGGTGCTCAGGTAATGTTTGTAAAAAACGATATTTCGCGCGAAAAACTTTTCTACAACGGGAAAATTGGCACTATCATAAAAATTGATGAGGATGTTATCTGGGTGCGATGTCCGGGTGATGAGGAGGATATTGCAGTTGGACAAGCAGAATGGCAGAATTCAAAATACACAATTGATGAAGAGACCAAAGAGATCAAAGAATTGGTTCTTGGTACCTTTAGCCAGATCCCGCTGAAACTTGCGTGGGCTATCACCATTCATAAAAGCCAGGGATTGACCTTTGAAAAGGCAATAATTGATGCTAAAGCTGCCTTTGCACACGGACAGGTTTATGTGGCGCTTAGCCGCTGCAAAACATTGGAAGGAATGGTTTTAAGTACGCCTATCTCGAATCAGAGTATTAAGAGTGATGCAAAAATATCGGGTTTCAATCGCGAAATTGAGCAAAATCCTCCCGGGTATGAACTCCTTGAAAAGTCGAAACTTGATTTTCAATACAGTTTATTATTCGAGCTGATTGATTTTGTACCGATACTTCGTCGTCTGGGTTATATTTTGAAATTGATGAACGAACATCATGAGAGTATTCTTCCAGCCTTGAAAGAGATTTTTACTGTGATAAACATTGAAGTAAAACGCGAAGTATCTGATATTTCAGAAAAATTCAAAGGACAAGTACAACAGTTGATCATTGACAATCAAAATATTGAAGAAAATATTCCGTTGCAGGATCGGATTAAAAAGGCGAGTCACTATTTTTCGGAGAAATTAGATTTGATTGTGATTAACAAGCTAAATGACATTGACATTGAAATAGACAATAAAACAGTCAAAAAATTAGTCAATGATGCAATTGGGAAATTAGGTGAAGATGTAACAGTGAAACATGCCTGTTTAAAAGGCTGTGCCGATGGTTTCAATGTAAAACGTTATATGGAGATCCGTGCCAAAGCCGCGATCGAACCATCAGACAAAAAACTTCAAAATAAGCCATCAAAGTTCTCTTTAAATGATTTTGTAGCACATCCCGAACTTTATAAAACACTCAGGGCATGGTGTAATCAAAAAGCTGAAGAGTTAAACGTTGATACTTATATGATTTTGCCCTACAAAGCGATGGTTGAATTAACTGAACAATTGCCGGCATCTATTGCGGAACTCAGAAGGGTGAAAGGATTTGGGTCAAAAAAAGTGAGTCAATTTGGAAAGGAAATAGTGGAAATCGTGACAGCGTACCGGATTAAAATGAATTTACCAGATACTCCCCCGATTATTGAACCACCAATTAAAATTAAAATTCCGAAAGTAGATTCAAAGTTAATTTCACTTCAACTATTCAAGAGTGGAAAATCAACCATCGAAATCGCAAAAGAACGTGGAATGGCCGTTTCAACAATTGAGGAACATCTTTCCCATTTTATTGAGAATGGTGAAATCGGTCTTGAAAAATTGCTTAATCCCGAAAAAATTGCCTTAATTTCTGACTGGTATCTGCGAAATCCAATACCCGGATTGGGACCTGCCAAAGCCGAATTAGGTGATAATGTAAGTTATTCCGAATTGCGTTTTGTTTTGAAATTTCTCATTTATACACAACAAATCATAGTATAAATAACTACATTTACACCCTTAATTAACTGAACAAAAAATGCAAAAACTTTTAAAATCAATCGTTTTGCTTGGTCTGATGACTTCGCAACTGGTGGCAATATCGCAAACAGTTCTTTCCGATTCATATCTGATTCCAAAACCTGTTTCTGTAATCCCGGCAGCGGGCACTTTTACTTTAGCTGAAAATTGTAATATTTATATTACAGGCGAATCGGCTGAAATGATGCAGGTTGGAAAGTTTCTGGCTGGTAAACTAAGCCCTTCTACCGGATTTGAATTGACAGTTAAAACATCAAATGGTAATCAGTCCGCCGGAAATATTTACTTATCGCTTTCAGCAAATGACACACTATTGGGTAATGAAGGCTACCAATTAACCATTAATTCTGATGTCATAAACCTGACTGCAAACAAACCAGAAGGACTTTTTAATGGTATTCAAACCATCAGGCAACTGTTTCCTGCCAAAATAGAGATGATGTCGAAGCAACAAGGTCCCTGGGAGATCCCTGCCGGAACAATACGTGACTATCCTGAATATTCTTATCGTGGAGTTATGCTTGATGTAGCACGTCACTTTTTTCAGCTAAAAGATGTTGAACGCTACATTGATTTGATGGCAGGCTACAAAATGAATGTGATGCATCTTCACCTGGCCGATGACCAGGGATGGCGGATTGAAATTAAAAAATGGCCCAAATTGACGGAGATTGGCGGTAGTATGCAGGTTAAAGGTGGCAAAGGTGGTTTCTATACCCAGGAACAATACACTGAAATCGTGAAATATGCAGCTGAAAGATATATTACTGTCATTCCTGAAATTGATATGCCGGGACATACAAATGCGGCGCTTGCTTCGTATCCTGAGCTCAATTGCGACAATAAAGCGACCAAACTTTATACAGGTACTAATGTTGGCTTCAGCACTTTATGTACAAAAAAAGAGATTACCTATCAATTTATTGCCGATGTATTTGGCGAACTGGCGGCAATAACGCCAGGTCCTTACCTGCACATTGGGGGCGATGAATCGCATGCCACAAAAATCGAAGATTTTATCCCTTTTGTAAATAGGGTTCAAGCTATTGTTGGCGCTTTGGGCAAACAAGTAATCGGTTGGGATGAAATTTCTCTCTCGACCTTAAAACCAAATAGTTACGTGCAATACTGGGCTAAAGCCGGTAATGCTGTGAAGGGGGTAAAACAAGGGGCAAAAGTGATTATGTCGCCAGCTGCCAATGCCTACCTTGATATGAAG
>Ga0182027_10007821_pt1 | contig 15669 bp, 12 predicted proteins | sample 712E1DmetaG_FD_121300 | JGI IMG/M metagenome (GOLD analysis project Ga0182027, IMG submission 121300) | Permafrost microbial communities from Stordalen Mire, Sweden - 712E1D metaG (Illumina Assembly) | ecosystem: Environmental > Terrestrial > Soil > Wetlands > Permafrost | place: Sweden...
GATGCATCTACGGAAAAAGCAACGATGTTGTCGGGATCACGGTTCGAGGCGTATAAAAATCGATTATCTGGCGTGAGGTGTATATCCGCGCCTCCCTTATTAGGAGCTATTGGTCTTGCAATATTTGGCGGAATGAGAGACAGCGTTTGAATTGCCGAAAGCGTCTTTTTTAATGTATCTATCCGGTACACTGTGACAGATCTGCCAAATTCATTGACGCAATAGATAACCTGAAGAGCGGGATGAAATTCAAGAATACGTGGTCCTGTACTATCGGGTGTAGCAATAACCAGAGAATTTGCAGATTGGATTCCAGTTGTTGAGTCAAACGAATATCTCTGAATTGTTTCACCTGTTCGGCATGGAATATACCAAAATCGATTGGTCGGATCTACTTGAATTGAATGTGGAAAATCCGCTGTTGTGATTTCCTGAATTGCACCGCTCTGAACTTCACCTGCTTTTCCAAGCAGGAACACCGAGACTTTATTTTTATTATTATCCGCTGCAAGGAGGAATTTCCCTGTCTTGTCGGTTTTGATATAAACGGGATTCATTGCGACATTCAATGTGCTTATGAACGCCACATCCCCGTTGTGAGAATTTATTTTGAAAGAAGAAATACTGTTCGTTGAGCGGATTGCCGCATATAGATAAGAATGTGTCGGGTCGACCGTCAGTGAACCGGGTTGCCCGCCAACATCAATTATTTTTATAAAACTTATATCACCGGTTGTCGGGTGCAGCTTATAAACCACAATACCATGCGCGGTGTCAGATATATAGATGTAATAATTACCTGTCATAGTTAGATTGATGTTCGTTGGGTCATTTCCTTTTCCGGCTTGAGCAATAGAACATAGGAATAAGATAAGTAAAAGAAGATGAAAAAATAATTCGAGCTTTTCCTTTTTCATTTTTTCAAAACAATTTTGATACTCGCATGAGATTGACCTCGTTGTTTTATCGACACTGTTTTGTCTGCATAGATCTTCCATGAACCAGAATTGGCAGATAATAAGAACGCAAGAATCTTATGTTTAATAAAAATCTCTTTGCCAATATTGTGGAAAATAGATAGAGAGTCAATAAATCATGTCCGCAGCACCTATTACATAATTTTTTTAATCCCATACACTCTCTTGCAAACGGAAAAGAGGTGCAGTATCTTATAAATGTTCAGCTGTCAAACATATCATTTGAAGATGACATGGGACTAAGCAAATTCAAGATCATACAGACGGTGTCTCCTTTGCTTGAAGAGAGAAGCCTTTCCAGAATTCGGCACATTATTCGAGGGCTCATAATCGATATCGAAAATCAATCCCATAACAACAACGTTGCGCAGGGAAAAATTTCTCATGACATACCCAATGCGCGGAGATTGAAATATGTGCTCGACGAACTTGATCAAATTCTTCACTCGCGGACTATCAAACGGTCAAAATATTACATCAAAAGGTTCGTGCGCTCTCTCACCGAAACAAAAACCAGCAGAGTGAATGATTTAAATTTGCATCGATGGAAAGAGTACAATGATATTCTTACCGACAGTCTTTGGATTTTAGAAAAACGCGATACCTCCGGTGCCCACCATGGAGCATATTGGGGCAATTTTATTCCGCAAATTCCCAATCAATTATTACGGCGCTATACAAAAAGTGGCGAATGGGCCCTGGATGCATTTCTGGGAAGCGGAACCGCACTCATAGAAAGCAAGCGACTAGGGAGGAATGCTGTCGGAGTAGAACTTCTCAAAAAAGTTGCTATCTCTGCGGCAAAAGCAATTGCACGGGAAGGTAACCCTTACAAAACGCGTACAGAAATTATTATTGGTGACAGCTCCAGGCTAGATTTTAAGTCCGAATTACACAAACGAAAAATGAAAAGCGTTCAATTTCTCATTATGCATCCGCCATACTGGGATATTGTAAAGTTTAGCAAGAACAAAAGAGATTTATCAAACGCAGCATCATTAGATGAGTTTCTAACTCTTTTCGGAAAAACAGTTGATGCGACATATCCGGTGTTAGATAAAGGTCGGTATTTCGCACTCATCATCGGTGATAAATATTCCGGCAGCAACTGGATTCCTCTTGGCTTCTACACGATGCAAGAAGTTTTAAAACGCGGATATTCTCTCAAATCTATCATTATTAAAAACTTTGATGAGACGAAGGGAAAAAGAAATCAGAAAGAACTGTGGCGGTATCGGGCATTTGTTGGCGGGTTTTATATTTTTAAGCACGAGTACATATTTTTATTTAAGAAGGAATAATGTGCAGTGCAATCACAATGGAATGTGTTCATTGTAGACGTAAGGTGTTTGCTGCTATGGAAGTGTGCCATTTGTATAAAAATAATGTTATACTCCGGTTAGCAAATTAATACTACTGAAGGAGGGATCCATGGTCTTCTTTTTCTTTATTTTTCTCGCTCTCGTTATTATTCTTATTATCTCAGCAATTGGCGGTTACAATTCTCTCATTCAAATGCGAAATCAAGTACGTAACGCCTGGAAACAAATCGATGTACAGCTTAAGCGGCGGCATGACCTGATTCCCAATCTCGTCAATGCGGTGAAGGGACAGATGGAATTTGAGAAGGGAACCCTTGAGGGTGTCATTCAGGCGCGCGCGGCGGCAGTTGGTGCAACTACTGTTGCTGACAGCATGGCGAAAGAAAACGTGCTGTCATCCGCTCTCTCTAAACTTTTTGCTGTTGTCGAAAATTATCCTACCCTGAAAGCGAATGAAAGTGTTCAACCTCTGATGGAAGAATTAACGACCACTGAAAACCAAATTACATTTGCACGTCAGTTCTACAACGATATTACAACAACCTATAACACAAAGTTAGAAATGTTTCCTACAAACCTTGTTGCATCGTCGATGGGCTTTAAGTTTTTTCCGCTCTTTCAGGTAAAGGATGCCGCTGAACGAGAAGCGCCCACCGTGGATCTCTCACTCAAAAAATAATCTCGAAGAGGGAGTCCATCTTTCAGATGGATTCCCTCTATACCGAGGCTACCAATGTCCGAACCAATCCTCACTCATGCACACAATATATATGAACAGCAAGCACACAACCGCAGGATGACGTGGCTGCTTATCATTGCATTCATTCTTCTGATTACAGTGATTGGGGCAGGATTTGATGTATTCTTGACAATTGATGCCCCGGTGCGATTCATTATGCTTCCATTTGTCTTTCTCATGCTTGGCTCAGGTATTTGGAATTTTCGGCAGCGTGCAGCAGAAGGATTGTGGAAGGAACCGCAAAAGTTTGCTGATGATGACGACGAAGATACTGTATTAAATAAGTGGTTGTTAGAGATAACCATTGTAACATTCCTTTTACTTTTTTTCCTTTTAGCCTTTTTTTTTAATCCTCGTCCTTTCATACGATTCTTTTCTCAAGATCTCAACATTCCGATTGTACGATATCTTCCGGTGGGAACAACTTTTGCGGTTATCATCGGTATCGTTTCTATACTCACAAGTCTTAGCTGGGGAAAGAACTCCATACTGTGGTCTATGCATGCCGAACAACCGGATGAAACTGTTGCCGATCTGCCCGAGTTATTGAACGTTGTGAAAGAGATGAGTCTTGCGGCTGGACTTCCTTCTCCTCAAGTGTATGTGGTGAAAGATTCGGATCCCAATGCTTTTACCATTGGAACAATCCCATCTGATAGCTCGATTGTTGTCACCACTGGTTTACTTGAAATGCTCAACCGCGAAGAATTACAAGGTGTGATTGCACATGAGATGAGTCATATCCGAAATTCCGATACCCGGTTAATGACCATTATAACGATTCTGTTTGGAGCAGTGCTTTTACTTTCCGCGTGGATGAAGAAGAGTGCTTTTCTTGGCGGATTTACCGGAAGCCGTGTGCCCGGTGCCGGATGGATGTTGCGAGGCGTTTTTTTTGCCGGATGGCTGCTTACCATTTTACTTGCTCCATTCATTGCACGCATTGTGGCAATGGCAGTATCGCGACAGAGAGAATACCTTGCAGATGCAGGCGGGGCAGAACTTACACGCAACCCAAAAGCACTTGCTCATGCGTTAATGAAAATAGAAAATGCTGCCGAACCAACAACTTCTTTTCAAAAAGGCATTGCTCATTTGTGTGTGGTTGATCCTTTAGGGAAAAAAATTAATTCTCAAGAGGGCTGGTGGGCTGACTTATTCGCAACGCATCCTCCCATGAAGAACAGGATTATGCTTTTAAATGCGATGGCGTATGAAACAATAAAATAACGAAATAGAAAAACCAATATGTACATTTCGTATATTACATGACCGACAAGGCGAATGTGTAAGGCTGATAGAAAGATTATTGGAGTAGTGACGTGGTTCAAAAACAAAATATCGACATAAGAAATACTTGTTTGCAATTTGTCCGATCTTATTATTTATTTTTCGTTTTTTCATTTTTCATTTTCCCCTTTACCCTTATTTCCCAAACCAAGCTTCTCATTCCAATGGATTTGAAACAAACCGATCATCTGAAGTCCTATGGGGTAGCATTTTGGCTGCTGGAACACAACGGTGAAGTGGATTGGCTTCTCAACTATCGGGGCGGATCATTTCTGTGCGACTACAGTGATGTTTTAGCAAAAGAATGCCGCATTCGCGGAGTATTTTTTGAACCTCTCGCGGCAAGCGAAGCAGCTTTACTGTATGCCGAGGTCCAACGGGAAGACAATAATGAAGACGTGGAGCGATTAGAGAAGGCGCCCAAGATTGCCGTCTATGTGCCGCCGGGATTCAAACCGTGGGACGATGCTGTCACTATGGCACTCGAGTATGCAGAAATTCATTATACCAAAGTGTGGGATGAAGAAGTTCTTTCCGGCAAACTTACGGAGTTCGACTGGCTGCACTTGCATCATGAAGATTTTACCGGACAATATGGAAAATTCTATGCAAACTTCCGAAACGCATCCTGGTATATAGAACAACAAATGTTGTACGAACGTGAAGCAAAACGGCTTGGTTATAAAAAAGTGTCCGAAGAGAAGAAAGCGGTTGCGCGATCTATTAAAGAATTTATCGGCAACGGCGGGTTTATGTTTGCGATGTGCTCGGCAACAGACAGCTACGACATTGCCTTGGCTGCGGAGCATGTGGACATTTGTGATGTTATGTTCGATGGCGATCCACCCGACCGCAACGCTCAAGCGAAACTCGACTTCAGCAAAACATTGGCTTTTGAAAATTTTAAACTCGATATGAATCCGCTGCGTTACGAATATTCGGATATAGACATACCGACGAGCGATCCACCTCCCATTCGCGATCCGAATACGGACTATTTTACACTCTTCGAATTCTCTGCGAAGTACGATCCAGTGCCGACGATGCTGACACAAGACCACGTCAACATTATTAAAGGATTTATGGGACAAACAACGGCATTTAAAAAAAGCCTCATCAAGAAGACCATAACAATTCTTGCAGAGCGCGAGGGAACGGAAGAGGTGAAATATATCCATGGCAATTTCGGACGCGGTACATTCACGTGGTACGGCGGACACGATCCGGAAGACTACCAACATTCCGTCGGCGATCCGCCTACCGATTTGAGTCTGCACAAAAATTCACCCGGCTACCGGCTGATATTAAACAATGTTCTTTTTCCTGCAGCGAAAAAGAAACAGCAAAAAACGTGAGTAATGATGCCTCATGGTGTGAGGAAGTTAGACACGCGAGTACATATGCCAGTGTGGGTCCGTAGAGAATTTCTTCTCAGGAATAGTTCATTATAAGAACTTGTACCAACAAAAATGGACAGCATGGAATCTCTTGAAGAACATATTCAGCGAGTTGTGCAGGAAGAGGTTATTATCGTTCCTTACAATCCCGCCTGGCCGAAGTTGTTTGAAGATGAGAAGAGGCATCTTTGTGCCTGCCTGCCGCATGAACTTATTAAGAGAATTGAACACTTCGGCAGCACGGCAATTCCCGGCTTATCCGCAAAACCAATTATCGATATCTTGGTAGAGGTAACTTCTCTTGAAGATACGAAGAAGGTTATTGTCCCGATTTTAATTGCACAAGGATATGAATACTTTTGGAGACCCACGCATGGCAACACCGGTCTGCCCTTCTATGCCTGGTTCATCAAACGAGATGTTCGCGGAAATCGCACACATCACATTCATATGGTAGAGAGTGAATATGAACACTGGGATAGATTATTGTTCCGAGATTATCTGATTGAACATCCGCATCTTATAAAAGAATATCAGCAATTGAAATTTGATGTGGCGGGTCAGTTTCCAAAAGACAGAGCTGCGTATACTGCTGCAAAAGCAAAATTTATTATTAGGATAACTCTGCTCGCCAAAGAATATTATGATATGAAAAAATCATTTGTGGTGAGAAAAGCAGAGTTGTCGGACGTGGATGCCATTACGGAGATCTATAATGAAGCAATTCTCACTACGACGTCAACGTTCGACACTGAGCCGAAGACTACTACCGAGCGTTCGCACTGGTTACAATCGCATGATAAGAGACATCCAGTGTGGGTTGCAGAACTCAATGGAAAAGTCGTCGGGTGGATATCCTTGAGCAAATGGTCTGATCGCCCGGCATATGACGACACCGCTGAGACGTCTTTCTACGTCAAATCTGAATACCGCGGTAAAGGAATCGGCACAACACTTTTACAGGTGCTCGTCAAAGAAGCTCAACAATTAAAGCTTCACACACTCATCGCACGCATAGCCGGTGAAAGTGAGGTGAGTCTTCATGTGCATGAAAATTTTAATTTCATTCACGTTGGAATATTGAAAGAGGTGGGGCGGAAATTTGGCAAGCTTTTAGATGTGCATGTCTTACAAAATATATTGGATTAATAGGGAGAATTTACAAATTGATTTTTTTTGTTTTATCGAGTAAATTATCAACGTCTCATAAGTGAAGCAGAACTCAAGCTACCAGCATTGATCATCAACGAGAACGACTTGGAAAGAAATGATACTATGAAAGAAGAAATACAGTTAATCGCCGAACGGATAAAGGAACTAAGAGAAATTTCAGGACTTTCCGCTGCTGCAGTAGCGAACGAATTAGGAATTTCACTGGATTTAATCCTTCAATACGAAAGCGGGAGTGTTGACATTCCTGTTGGATTTCTTTATAAGATAGCGCACAAATTCGGCATTGAACTAACCGCAATTCTTACCGGAGAAAATCCGAGACTTCATATCTATTGTGTCGTACGCAAAGATAAAGGGTTGAGCGTGGAAAGACGAAAACAGTACAAGTACGAAAGTCTCGCCTCTAATTTTATCAATAAAAAAGCTGAACCTTTTATTGTCAGAATTGAACCGGAGAGTGAATCTGCACCGATGGAATTTAATTCGCATCCGGGACAAGAATTCAATTATATCATAGAAGGTTCGATGAAGATCATCATCGACGCCCACGAGGTTGTTTTGAATGCAGGCGATTCCATCTATTTTGATTCAAGCTATCAGCATGCGATGAAAGCGATGAATCAAACAACGGTGAAAATGCTTGCGATCGTATTATAAACATCAGAATAAAGAGAATGAGTATGCTCGATAAATATCTTTCACAAACAAATTATAATTCATATCAGGAATTTTTCGAGAACTTCGAGATTCGGATACCTGAGCATTTCAACTTTGCATTCGACGTGGTAGATGAGATCGCCCTTAAAACTCCAGAGAAAATTGCGATGGTGTGGTGTGACGACAAAGGAGCAGAGGCGATTTTTACATTCGGACAGATGAAACGGTTCAGTGATAAAGCAGCAAATTATTTCAGATCCATAGGCATCCGCAAAGGCGATCCCGTGATGCTTATCTTGAAGCGTCGTTATGAATATTGGTTCTGCACGCTGGCATTAAACAAAATCGGTGCGATTACAATTCCGGCAACACATCTCCTCAGCACGAAAGATATTGTCTATAGAAATAATGCAGCAGACATAAAAATGATTGTGTGCGTCCCGGAACCAGCTGTTGTACAGCACGTGGAGGAAGCAGAAACAAAATCACCAACATTACAATATAAAGCGACGATAGGTGCCTCGCGCGAAGGATGGATAAACTTCACCGAAGAAATGGAAAAGAGTCCGGAGGCATTTGGTCGCAGTCCAGTTGAAAAAACAACAATAAACGATACCATGCTTCTCTATTTTACATCCGGCACAACTGGAATGCCCAAGATGGTAGATCACAATTTCGCGTATCCGCTCGGACATATTCTTACCGCAAAATACTGGCAAAACGTGCAGGACAACGGCCTTCACTTTACCGTTGCAGATACCGGATGGGCAAAATCAGCATGGGGAAAAATTTATGGTCAATGGCTGTCGGGATGCGCTGTCATGACGTACGATTACGACAAATTCGTCCCGAAACATTTGATGAAGGTTATTGAGAAGTACCATGTCACTTCATTTTGTGCGCCTCCTACCATCTATAGATTTTTAATAAAAGAGGATTTGACACAGTATAATTTGAAACACCTGCAATATTGCGTCGTTGCTGGTGAACCATTAAATCCGGAGGTGTACAAACAATTCCTTGAGACTACCGGCATTCGATTAATGGAAGGATATGGACAAACGGAATGTACCGTTGCGCTGGCAACATATTCGTGGATGGAACCAAAACCCGGTTCCATGGGAAAGCCGTCACCGGGGTATGATATTGATCTTATAGATTCAGACGGGAAAGTGTGTGAAGTGGGTGAAATTGGACAGATTGTAATTTATACGAAGAAAAGAAAACCCGTAGGGATGTTCGACGGCTATTTTCGGGATGAGGAACTTACAAATAAAGTATGGCAGAATGATATCTATTATACTGGCGATACGGCATGGCGTGATGAAGATGGTTATTTCTGGTTCGTCGGCAGGGCTGATGACATTATAAAAAGTTCCGGCTACCGCATCGGTCCATTTGAAGTGGAGAGCGCTCTCTTGGAACACCCGGCGGTGCTGGAATGTGCAATTACTGCTGTTCCTGATCCTGAGCGAGGTCAGATCGTGAAGGCGACCGTTGTTCTTGCAAAAGACTATCAACCAAATGATAAATTGGCCCGGGAGCTGCAGGAACATGTAAAGAAAGTAACCGCACCATACAAATATCCAAGAATTGTGGAGTTCGTCACAGAGCTTCCAAAAACTATCAGTGGAAAAATAAGACGGGTGCAGATCAGGGGCGAGGAAAGCAACGAATAAGCAATCTTTTCTCATGATCATTCAAAATCCTGTCGGTGTGTATAACATCGTATCTGTACAATTACTCTGAGGCTGCAATTCTATTTGAATGACGTAATAAAAAATTCCACTCCTTATTCTTGAGCAAAACACATGACAGAACTGCAAATTACATATCGCGGTGTTGTTCATCCATGGCATTGTGATATCATGGGTCATATGAATGTCGTATGGTACGTCAGCAAGTTTGATGAAGCATCCTGGCAGCTTGCTTCAATGCTGGGATTAACGAATTCCTATTTTATCAAAAAACATATGGGTATTGCAGCCCTTCAGCAAAACATAACTTATAAATCTGAGATAGTCGCCGGAAGTGCAGTCACCGTACGTTCTGGTGTTTTTGATATAAAAGAGAAGGTCGTGCGGTTTATCCATGAGATGCGCAATGACGTCACGGGCGAAGTTGCCGCTGTGATGGTATTAACAGCCGTGCATTTTAATACTCGAAAAAGAAAATCGTGTCCGTTTCCAAAAGAGATCCTAAAACGCGGCAAAAAATTTATTGTGCCCTATGATGGAGAGATATGGACGGTTGGGAAGTAACAAAGAATTTAAACGTTGATACTATTCAAAGGATTGCCTTCAGCGTCGCCTGGTGTTCAACCGGGCGATGAAATGAATAACATGAATATCCATTATTTTCAGCATGTTCCCTTCGAGGGATTAGGAAGTATTGAGCAATGGATACAAGCGAAGTCCGCTTCTATTTCCATCACAAAATTTTATGAAGACCCGACTCTTCCACAAATGGACGGTATTGACTTGCTGATCATCTTGGGCGGGCCAATGAGCGCAAACGATGAACGAACGTATCCTTGGCTGAAAACAGAAAAGAATTTCATTGCTGAAGCAATTGAACATGGGAGGATTGTTCTTGGAATTTGTCTTGGTGCACAGTTGATTGCAAGTGCTCTCGGGGCTCGCGTATTTCCAAATCGGAATCGAGAAATTGGCTGGTTCCCTCTTGAGCGTTTGACGCAGAGTAAAAACACAAGCTTGAACAATATACTTCCTTCTCACGTGGAAGTTTTTCACTGGCACGGAGATACGTTCGATCTTCCGGCACATGCAGTACACCTTGCACGGAGTGAAGGATGCGACAATCAGGCCTTTTGTATTGGCGAGCGTGTCTTGGGTTTACAGTTTCATCTTGAAGTCACACCGCTCACAGTCAAATCGTTGACAGAAAAGTGTCCGAACGATTTACTCCCTGGGCGGTATGTTCAATCCGCGTCAGAGATGCTTTCAGATAGTTCAAGATTTCAACGCATCAACGCTGTTATGGATGCTCTTCTTGACTACTGGGAACATTTTGAGCTTAAAAATGCTGATATGTAAAATACCAACGGGCGGTTTTCACTATCTGCAACATCAGTAATGATTTCTCCGCGCTTGTCATTCTTTTGCGTTTGAGAGATGTTTTTTTTCAATGTGGCAAATAATCAATCGAAAATTATGATGCGTATTTTATCCGTTGTTTTTTTCTGCTTTACTGTATCCCGGCTTTTCGCACAATCTTATAAAGGCGATGTCGTTGGGCATGTGTTAGATGAAAAAACTCAAGAGCCTTTACCCCTTGTGAACGTGCAGGTTGTGGAACAGCCATCGTTCGGTGCAGTAACAAATGAATCGGGTAATTTCAATGTGAACGGAATCCCCGTCGGCACATACAGTTTGAAGGCAACGATCATCGGCTACGAAAATATTATTTTGACCAATATCGTTGTCTCCACAGGGCGCAGTACGAAAGTAGTCATCAAATTGAGTGAACAGGCAATTGCGGTCTCCGGTGTGACGGTGCAGGCAAATTATTTCAACCGCAGCAATCAATTAGCACCCTTGAGTGTGAACAATTACGATCGTGCCGAAGTAAAGCGTCAGCCCGGCTCTGTTATGGACGTGCAGCGTGTTGTGCAGAATCTGCCTGGCATTGCCAGTTCGAATGATAACGTGAATGAACTTATCGTGCGCGGCGGTGCACCGTACGAAAACCTGACAGTGATGGAAGGCATGGAAATTCCTTCCATTAATCATTATCCGAATGAATTCAATTCTGCAGGACCAATTAATATGGTGAACATTGACCTTGTAGAAGATGTGCAATTTTCTGCAGGCGGATTTCCAGCGCAGTATGGCGACAAGATATCATCGGTAATGGATATTACTGTTCGTGAAGGAGACCGGAATAAGGGATTTGCCTCCAACACCGGTTTTAATATGGCAGGAATCGGTACATTGATGGAAGGCCGACTCGCAGACGGCAAAGGCTCATGGATTTTTTCAGCTCGTCAAAGTTTACTGGAGTTCGTTGACAAACTTATTGGAATGTCTGCACTTTCCCTCACCGCAATTCCGAAGTACTGGGATGCACAAACAAAAGTAGTGTATGATGTCTCTCCAACACAAAAATTAACGTTGAACGGCATCTATGGTGATAGCCGGATCTATATTAAGGGTGATCCAAAAGAAGCAAACCCGCAACAAGCAAACACCACCGAATTTTCTAGTTTACAAAATGTAGATGTTCACAACAAACAATATGTCCTTGGTATCAACCTGAAGAGTTTGTGGGGCAAGGAAGGGTACTCCGTGCTCTCACTTTATACAGTTGGGAATCAGTACAATACTGATGTGCAAGAGAATTTTACGAAACGCACATATGGATCTTCTGGTGAAGTACTATCCTACGAACCGGTTAATAGCCGTAACCTCTTCATCGAGCATAATGACGAAGCCTTTTATGCTTTGAAATATGATATATTCTATCAAATTCATCCGCAACATGACTTGATGGTAGGTGCACAGCTTCTCACGACGAATCATTGGATGGGGGCAGCATGGTATTCGAGGGATACACACCGTTATATCCAAACAAATACCGGTACCGGCACTCCGGACACCTTGATCATCTCGCAGCCTGACGGAAACATACGGAACAATATCCGTTTTGGAGAAGCAAGCAAGTGGTTTGCCTACATGAGCGATAAGTACCACGTTCTGCCGCAGCTCAATGTAACGTTGGGTTTACGGTATGACTATTTCACGTATTCCCAGCATGGACAATTCAGCCCGCGTGGAAGTATTGCGTATGAAATTATTCCGCCAACCACGACCATATCTCTTTCTGCGGGCGCATATTGGCAGGTACAACCGTTACCGTATTATGCAGATCCTTTAAACCGCGGTATCAATAAAGAACTTCCAAACGAAAGCGCAAATCATGTCGTAGTTGGAATGCAACATATTTTAGACGACGGCATCAAGGTTAGCCTGGAAGCGTACTACAAGAAATTCGGCAACATTGCGATAAGTCAAGAATTTATTCATTCTGCTGACATAACATATCGTTCCGATACAAGTCTTGCAGTCGGGCAACGACGGTCCTATGGTTTGGAATTTTTTATTCAAAAGAAACAGGTGACCAACTATTACGGGACGATGAGCATTTCGCTTTCAAAAACAGAGGACTTCGACCCGCGCATAGGTCAAGAAGGGAAAATATATCCGTCTCAATATGATTATCCAATTATTGTAAATCTTGTCGGTGGTAAAATTGTGAAGGGCGTTCGCTCATGGCTCAACGGCCAATCTTTCTTCATCAAATATCCTTCGTATATTTTGCCGCTCTCGGATGAAATAGAGATTAGTTGCAAGTATCGCTACCAATCGGGCGGACCGTATACACCGAATGACTGGACAACCAGCGAGCAAATATGGGAAGGCGGAATTCAATGGTCGCGTGGAGCATGGAAAACATCCAGCCGAATGAACTCTGTTCGTTATCCGAATTACAGCCGTTTGGATATTCAATGGATCAGCCGATTCTATATGCAAAATTGGAATATCAATATCTATATCGCATTGATGAATTTGTTTAATACCAAGAATGTTTTTTATTATGAATATCGAAGCGACGGCACACGCGAGACTGTATATCAATTCACATTTTTTCCTGTTGGCGGAATTGAAATCGAATTTTAGTATTACATCTCATAAAATTGCCGTAAATTAAACTAGGCAGTAAAGAGATGGATGACCCGCTCTTTTCCCACTGTTTATTACGCAGGCACTTTTTAAAAAGGTGTGTTGTACGTAATATTCATTTTAGAAATACCATGTGCTGTCAGATTTAACAATTCAGAATTCTCAATTGGGTCACTAAAGAAAGTTCATCTGCTTGATTACAACAGCAATCAAGGTTATAGTTCTTACCATTATCCTTTGTATCTCTTGCTTCCCGCAAACAACAACTTCTATTGTCTCCGATAGCAGTGCGGCAGCAACAGCATCGACGGGGATTGTTCTCAGGGCTGCTGGCGCCGTCGCTATGACTGCATTCCTGATTCATTATGATCAAGATATCTATGATGAAATTCATAGTTGGCGCGAACATAATGCAGTAGTTCGAAAAGTAAGCCCTGTTATTACGAATCTGGGCGACGGTGCGTTTTCTGCCGGGTTATTCGGTGGATTTGTCGGATACGGATTGATCTTTAAGGATAAGAAGGCAATTGAAGCCGGGAAGATCGGTGTAGAATCTTTTTTATTAACTGGAATTTCCGTTCAACTCATGAAAAACTTATGCGGGCGAGAACGTCCGAGTGATGCGACACGGCCGGGCGGGTTCTGGCATGGACCATTTGCGTATTTCGATAAACATAAACGAGGGGAACATGGGTTGGCAGCATTTGATTCCTTCCCATCGGGTCACACCTCAACCGCATTCTCAGCCGCAACAACTCTATCCGATTTTTATACAGAACCTTGGGTATCTTACACATGTTATTCTCTCGCTTCGTTCGTGGGCGTCAGTAGAGTGATGGAGCGTACGCACTGGCTGAGCGATTGTTTCGTTGGTGCCATCATCGGACATTACGGGACGCGATTAGTTGAAAAATTAAATTACAACTCCGGCGGTATTACTCTTCTGCCCCAGGCAGATGAACACCAATACGGTTTACTTCTCAGCGTAAAATTTTAAAGCTTAGTATGAGACGACTTTTTATGATAGTAATTCAGTTACTCAGTGTAGCCATCTGCGGTCTCTCCAAGAGCCAGGCACAAGAAACACAAAAATTATCTGCACCAGATTCAATCTCCACTGTAGATAAAGTTGAACCAGAAAATGTTCAATGGTACACGATGATCGCAAATATTCCGCGTGATTGGGAACGCTGGTACGATATTTCTTTTCGGAAAGAACGCGTTAACGAATGGCTTTTCGTAGGAGGACTGACGCTTGCAACCTATCTTACAGATGATATCACGTATACGCCGTCGGAAAAATTTTATCACAGTTCAACATCGGCAAAAAATCTAAGTGATTTCTGTGCGAACATCGGCGATGGAACAACGCAGTTTGCGCTTGCCGGATCGTTTGGTGCATACGGTCTCCTCTTCAAAGATCAGAAAGCTTTACGCACGGGCAGTCAGATTGTGCAGGCAGTGCTGGCGTCCGGAGCGGTAATACAAGTGCTCAAACATTTGAGCGGCCGCGAAAGCCCGTTTGTACGTACGACGCCGTTCGGAGTGTGGAAAATTTTACCAAATCAAATTGATTATCATCGAAGGGTACCGCAATTCGACGCATATCCATCCGGACATATTTGTACATCTATCGCAACAGTCATTGTTATTGCGGAAAATTATCCCGATGTAAAATGGATCCGTCCGGCTGGATATACATTCACCACACTTGTTGGACTTGGTATGCTCAGCAACGGTATTCACTGGGCGAGTGATTACCCGCTCGGATTGTTCATTGGATATTATTTTGGGATGCTTGCCGCACATCCGGAAGGTGTTCCTGTTATGGACTCCGGAGATGGAAAACTTAAGGTATATGTTCTGCCCAATATTACTCCAACCGGAACCGGCGTAAGTTTGACAATGAAGTTTTAATGGTAGGATAAAACTGACTTTTGTTTTGTTTTGCCCGTTTTCTGCTTTCCTCACACATTAAATCGCACCATCAAAACGTCTCCATCCTCTATTATAGAGGTTCGCCCTTCAATGTGAAGAAGCCCCGCATCCCGCACGGCAATTTCAGAACCATACTGATCTAAATCTGCAAATTTAATAATTTCCGCACGTATGAAGCCTTGTTCAAAATCGCTGTGAATTTCGCCAGCCGCCCGCGATGCCGTTGTTCCTTGTTTCACAGTCCATGCATGCACTTCTTTCGGTCCGGCGGTAAAAAAGGTGATGAGGTGCAGTACATCGTACCCTTCTCGAATAACCTTGCTCAATCCGGATTCTTGCAGATCCAGTTCTGTAAGAAATGCTTGCTGGTCGTTTGCGGGCAGCTGTGAAATTTCTGCTTCGACTGCTGCACTCACAACAACGACTTTAGCGTTTTCCTTTGCCGCAATTTCACGGACTTGATTTACATACGCA
>Ga0182027_10007822_pt1 | contig 15668 bp, 11 predicted proteins | sample 712E1DmetaG_FD_121300 | JGI IMG/M metagenome (GOLD analysis project Ga0182027, IMG submission 121300) | Permafrost microbial communities from Stordalen Mire, Sweden - 712E1D metaG (Illumina Assembly) | ecosystem: Environmental > Terrestrial > Soil > Wetlands > Permafrost | place: Sweden...
CCGCGAGGGATTGCGGTCGCTCTTGGAGTTGGGGGGCGATTTCGAGGTGGTCGGCGAGGCGACGAACGGCCGCGAGGCCGTGGAAATGGTCCGGAAGCTCCGGCCGGCCGTGGTGGTGATGGACATCGCCATGCCCGTGCTCAATGGATTTGAGGCGACGCGGCAGATCCTGCTCGCGGCGCCCGGCACCAAGGTGCTGGTGCTCTCGGCGCACAGCGACGACGAATACGTGGCGCGCATGGCCGCGGTCGGCGCCTCCGGCTATCTGGTGAAACAGAACTCGGGACAGGTGCTGGTCCGCGCGATCAGGGAAATCGCCAGCGGGCATCCCTATTTCAGTGCATCGATTCTAAAACGCCTGCGGGACGCGGAGCGGAAAGCACGCGAACGCGGCGACGCCGGCGCGAAACCCCAGCAGCCGTTGACCGCGCGCGAAGCGGAGGTGCTGCAACTCGTGGCCGAAGGGGCGCCGAACAAACAGGTCGCGGCCAAACTCGGCATCAGCATCAAGACGGTCGAGAAACACCGGCAGCAATTGATGGACAAACTCGACATCCACGACACCGCCGGACTCACCCGCCATGCCATCGCGACGGGTGTGATTGAGAGCAGCATTCAAGTGACCACGGACTGACGGCGCCTGGATCGACGCCTATTCTGGTTTTGTAAGGTGCCTGTTCACAGCGGGTTTTGGTCGAAAAACACCGGGACTGCTGCGAAATATCGGGCGGTGGTCCGCACCGCCTTATCAGAGGAAATCAAGCAGGCCTTCCGCGAACTCGCACGTCGCTACCGCTCCGATGTGGAAAAGACCAAGTCGCCGCTCAGCGATACTCCTCGCCGGTCACGGCGTTGATGATTTTGAAGTTCTCGACGTGGTAGCTGGGATCGGCGCGGAAGGCGAGTTTCACCCCGTAGTTCTTCTCCATGCGCACGAGCAGGTCGGCGTCCTCGCTCCGTAGGCGTTCGAGGATGCTCGGGTGCACGAGCACGCGCAGCGCGTATTCCTTGCCATCGTCGCGCGTGTGCAGCCGGCGCACGACGGAGGACAGCTTGCGCTGGAGTTCGACCGACATGGTGGTCGCGCTCTTCACGATGCCGCGTCCGCGGCAGTAGGGGCAGTTGGTGTAGAGGTTGGACGTGAGCGACTCCTGCTGGCGCTGCCGCGTCATCTGCATGATGCCGAGCAGTGAGATCGGCAGGATGTGGGTCTTCGCCTTGTCCTCGGACATCGCCCGCACCATCATGTCGTACACCTGGTTACGGTGCCGGCGCTCCTTCATGTCAATGAAGTCGATGATGATGAGGCCGCCGATGTTGCGCAGGCGGATCTGCCGCGAAACCTCCTGCACCGCCTCGAGGTTCACCTGCAGGATCGTGTTTTTCTCTTCGCCAGGCCGGGATTTGTGGGAACCGGTGTTGACGTCGATCGCGATCAGCGCCTCGGTCTCGTCGATCACGATTTCACCGCCGGAGGGGAGGGTGACCTTGCGCTGGAATGTCTGCTCGATCTGGCGCTCGATGTTGAACCGCTCGAAGATCGGAATGCTGTCCTTATAGTGCGCGATTTTGGTCCGGGACCGCTTGGAAATCTGGCCGACATGCTCGAGGACGCGCGCATAGTCCTCCTGGCGGTCGATCAGGACGCGGTCGATTTCCTCGGTCAGGAAGTCGCGTACGGTGCGCTCGACGATGTCCGGCTCCATGTACAGGGAGGCGGGGGCTTTTTCCGTCTGCACCTTGTGCTGGATGTCGTCCCAGGTCCGCAGCAGCAGGTACAGGTCGCGGACGAAGTAACGGGTCTTTTTGCCTTCCCCGGCCGTGCGCACGATCACGCCCATCCCCTCGGGAATGGTGAGTTCGTTGACCAGCTGCCGCAACCGCTGACGCTCCTTGGGATCCTCGATTTTGCGCGAGATTCCGCACTGGTCGGAATACGGCATCAGCACGAGGTAGCGGCCCGGCAGGGCCAGATTGGTCGTGGTGCGGGGTCCCTTGGTGCCGATCGGTCCCTTGGTCACCTGGATGACAATCTCGGTGCCCGGCGGGTACAGCCCGGGGATGTCCTTGACCGTGGGCTCGGCGCCACGCGGCGTGGCGCTTTTCTTGCGGTTGACGCGGACGACCTCGACCGACGAATCCGCCGCGGCCGGGAGCATGTCCCAGTAGTGGAGAAAGGCGTTCTTGCTGAAACCGATGTCGACAAAGGCGGCCTTCAGGCCGGCGTCGAGGTTCTTGATCCTCCCCTTGAAGATGCCACCCACCATCCGGTTGTCCGACTCGCGCTCGATCTCGAACTTGTCGAGCACGCCGTCAACGAGGAGCGCGACGCGCTTTTCGAGCGGCTCGGAATTGATGATGAGTTCGCGGAAGTCGCCTTTTTCCTTTTGGAAAAGGCTGAGGATCTTTTGGAGGACCGGGCGTTGACGGGAGCGTTCGTGCGCCTCGTGGCGCAGGAGGGAGGGGTTAACCGGCTCGCGCGCTTGTCCGGCGGGCGGATTGGCCAGTTCCTGGTCGTACCGGTTGGATTCGTCCTGGGAGGGGACGTTGGAGGGTGTGGGACTGCTCATGGCGGGCGTTGTCGTCTTGGGTTGGGACGGCGCGCCTTTGGGCACCTGGCGGTGCGCAGGAGATTCCGGCAAAACGGTCGATATCGGGTGGGGAGGCTGGCATGGTTGTCAGAACTCCTTCCGGAACCGATAGACGCTTTGGACCAGTCCTTGCAGCACACAGCAGGAAAGCGCAAAGGAGCCACCGTAGCTGATGAAGGGAAGCGGAATGCCTGTGATCGGCACCAGCCCGATGGTCATGGCGATGTTGACGAATACGTGCACCGCAAAGAGCACGGTCACGCCAACGGCGAGCAACGTGCCAAAGCGGTCGCGGGCGAGGCCCGCCACCCGTATGCCGTTCCATAGCACCAAACCCAATAGGCCGAGCACCGAGATGCTTCCCAGGAAACCTTTCTCCTCGGCAATGACAGAGAAAATGAAATCGTTGTGCGCCACCGCGCGCGGCAGGTAGCCCAGCTTGGCCTGCGTCCCCTGCGTCCACCCCTTGCCGGTGAAGCCGCCGGAGCCGACCGAGATGAGCGACTGGTTGAGATTCCAGCTGATGCCCATCGGGTCGATCTTTTCTGGCGCCACGAAGGCGAGCAGGCGGTTGCGTTGGTAGTCGTGCAGTGGCAGCAGGCCGTGCCGTTCATAGGAGCCCTTGTCGGTCGAAGGCGAGAGATTGTTCGACTCCAGGAAGTGCAGGTAGCGGTAAGTGTCGACGGCCACGAGGCCCACCAGCAGCGCAAACGCCCCCAACGCCGCGGCAAAAAACCGCTGCGAGAGGTTGGAAACGTACAGCAGGGCGAACACCATGGGCACGATGACGAGCGCCGACCCGAGGTCGGGCTGCCAGAGTATCAACAGGATGGGCAATCCAACCGCAAGTGCTAATAACCCGAGGGTCTGCAGGGATTCGCGCAGGGTGCCGAGTTGGGAGCGCGTGAGGACGGCAGCGGTGAAGACCAGCGACCCAAGTTTCGCGCCTTCAGAAGGTTGGAAGGAAAACGGCCCGAAATCGATCCAGCGCGTGGCACCGAGGCGCGTCACGCCCAGCGGCGTCTTCAGTAAGAGCAAGGGGATCAGGCAGGCGACGTACACCCAGTGGGCGTGTTTGAGCCAGAATTTGTAATCGATCAGCGAAATCGCCACGTAGACCGCCGCGCCCAACGCGAGCCAGATGATCTGCAGCATCCATTGGCCGCGGCCGGTGGCCAGCTGGGCGCTGTAGATGAAAAAGATCCCGATTGCCGCGAGCGCCAGCAGGGCGAGCGGACTGATCCAGTCGTAGCGCTCGCGGGTGGTGGTCTTGAAGACGCTCAGGAAATCCAGGGGTTCGCGCAGGTTCACGCGAGGGACACTGTCGAACGGCGGGGGTGGAAAGTCGAGGTTGTTGGTCGAAAGCCGTGCGGGGCGCATCCTGGGCTCTGAACCATCACCGATCAACCATCAACCATCACCGATCAACCATCAACCATCAACCATCAACCATCAACCATGAACCATGAACCATGAACCATGAACCATAAACCATAAACCAAATATCCTGAACCAGCAGCTCGGGTCCTCAGTTCACCACGGCCGCCGTTGCCGCGGGTTCGCCCTCCTGCCGGCCCGCGTCTGATGGTTGGTGGTCTGCAGGGTCCGGAACCTGCGCCGGCGCCTCGGCGGTCATACCGTTGGCCAACCCGAGGAACGTCCAGAATACCACGGCGCCCATCGGGCCTTCCAAGACGACCCCGAAACAGGCGCTGGTCAGAATGACCCACACCGCGCACCACAGGCCGCAGCCAAAGGGATCGCTCGTCCTGGAACGCAGGACCCGCCACGTCTTATGCGCGATGGCCGCTCCCAAAACGATGAATGCGACCAACCCGATCGCGCCCATCCGGCCGATCACGCTCATGACGATACTGTGCGGACTACGCGCCGTAAAGTCATCCCCCATGGCCGGGTCGTAGGCGTGCACGAAGCTCTTTGCCAGGTCGTACCCGAATCCCAACCCAAACACTGGTCCTTGCTGCCAGGTTTCGTTCATCACCGTCCACCACCACACCATCCGGAACCGGTTGTTGTCGCCCTTGTCGAGCGTCCCTTCGCTGTCGTAGACCCGCGTGCCGCCGAAATCGGCGATGGACGTCACGCGCTCCGCCAAGCCGTGCAGCCTGGCCTCGACGCTGGGCGCTTCGCCCGAGAACGCCAGCACGGCCATCCCCAGCAGGACGGCCGCCGCCACTCCCCCTTGGACGGCGGGGTAGGTCCACCGCCGCGTGAGCAGCAGCCAGAGCATGGCGACCGCGGCTCCGACGAGGGAAGCCCGGCTGTCACTGGCGGCCACCGCGAGGAACATCGCCGTAGCGAGAGGCCAACTCCACCAACGCATCGACCCTTGCGCCGCATGAAATACGATGATGGAGCCGGCGGCCAGGAAGGTGGCGGCCAGATCGCCCTTCAAATAGATCAGCGGCACGCCCTGCACCGCGAGGTTGGTGAAGAAAAACAGCGGGAACTCCGAAAACAAATAGTAGACCGGCAGCAGGACAATGGCGGCGAGCGCCACGCACCCCACGAGAAAGGTGCGCGATCTCCGGTCGGCGGCGTAATGTTGGGCGAGGAAGAAGAACGCCGCATAATAGATCATCGCATAATCGCGCAGGGCCATGATGCCGTAATGAGGCACGTCAACGACCACGCGCGCCGTGCCTGCCGCCAGCCACAGCAGCACTGCACGGTTCAGCGCATCCCGGCGCCACGGCAACGTCTGCCGCGGGGCCGCCTGGATCACCAGCCAAGCCAGGCCCGCGGCCAGACCCCATTCGGCCGGAAACAGCGGGAGCCAGGGCACAGGCAGCAGCTGGGCAAAGCCGCGGTTGCCCACAATATACCCGATCAACAGCAGCCCGAGCAGGATGACCTCGGCCGACAGCCGCATGACCCGCACGAGAATTGCGGCCAGCGCGACGACGCCGGCCAGCGCCGGCAGCGTATACGACCCGGTCGCCGCCAGCCACCCGAGCCCCACGGCGAGCAGGGCGCCGCCCAGTGCAATCAACCGTTGCTTCAACCGGGGATTCATTTCCGCCGGCCGGGTGGGCAACGCAGCGGAGCTGGGCGCGGCACGACCATCGGCATTGCCGTGTAATACCGCCGGCCTTGCACCGCACAATCGCAAAGCGGCCCTTGCTTCACCCCTGCGCAAACACCAGGCTTCCAACCGGCATGCCATCGGTCTCCGTGTTGATCGTGTTTCATCGAGCGACGCCGTTTTTGGAGCCGGCGGTACGAAGTGTCCTCGATCAGACTTGGCGCGATCTTGAACTGGTGCTGATCGACAACGGCACGGGCCTCGGCCTGACGCCATTGGGTCTGCTGGCCCGTGATCCTCGCGTCCGCCTCATCGCGAGGACAGCCAACGACGGTTTCGCGGCGGCGTTCAACGCCGGATTGGCTGACAGCCGGAGCGAATTCGTCGCCCTGCTGGGATATGACGACATTTCGCTGCCACAACGAATCGAGAAACAGATCGCGCTGCTGCGGTCGGAGCCGTCGTTGGGGTTGGCCTCGTCGTGTGCCAAGACAATCGACGAGCAGGGGCGGATCACGGGACGGTCCTTCGCCCTCGTTGAGCCCCGGCAGCAGCATCTTTTTTCCACCTACGACAATCCGTCGCCAACGTCGACCTGGACCGGCCGGCGGGAGGTCTTCGAACGTTTTGCCTTTCGGTCTCTGTTGGAACCGGCGGAGGATTTCGATTTTGTGACCCGTGTGGTGGAAAGCGAGCAGATCGGCGGACTGCCCGACGTGTTGTTGCACTACCGCCTCCATGCCGGCCAGGTCTCCCGGGAACGCGGGGGCGATCAGGTGCTCAAGGCCTGTGTGATCCGGTTGATCACGGCGCGACGGCGCGCCGGACGTCCCGAAAACCTGGCGGCGGCCGTGGATGCCCTGGGCGCCTGGATGACGGCGCCGCCCGCCCGATCAGCGGCCTACGCCCGCTTCGCCGATTGGTGCCTTGACGAGGAGTTTCACCTGCTGGCGGCCTATTTCGCGCGCAAATTGCTCTCGGTCCGGCGAGACCACGGCGGCCTCCGGGAGGCCGTCGGCGTCCTGGCGCAGGCGCTGAGAAAGGCGCCGGGTCGGCGCATCCAGCTGGCGCGTCTGTTCTTCACCGGGCCGCTCCGCACGCACGGGCTCACGCCGCTTTGAACAGGAAATGGCGCGCCAGCGGCCGATTGACCAGCCACGGAAGAGCCGGCGTCACCAGCAACCACCGTTCAAACCACACCGAACCGCAGCTGGCCGCCAGAAGGCCGGAGGCCACGAGCAGCGCCGCACTGGAAAGATCCACGGGACCGCACGCTTTCTCGCATTTGCCAGCCAGCAACATCACGTCGAAAATGCTGGCGGTGGTGAGGGCGACGGCGAAGCCACCCGCGGGCAGGATGAGACGCAGCGCCGGTTGGTAACCGGGGCTGATGAGGATTCCGACCAGCATGGGCGAGACCAGATGCACCGCCGCTACCGCGCCGAGGACGCACAACCAATAGCCGGCGGCCAGGCGATCGACGCGCCGGGCCAGGCGCTGGCGGGCGGCCGGCGAGGCGCACTCCGCTGCGAACAGGGACGGCTGGAAATACTGCACGAAAACCGTGATCAACACCGAAGGAGCAATGGCGGCGAGATTGCTGGCCAGCGTGAATTGCCCGGCCGCCGCGGCGCCGAAAAAGGCGGCGACGAGCCAGCGATTGAGTCCGGTGAGTGTCCATCCGGCGAGGGCGAGCACGATGAACAGGGGTCCCTCATACACGGCATGGATGGCCGGCCGTGGTTGCGCCTCCACCACGGGCTTCCGCCACTGCAGCCGCACGCTCAGCCGGGCCGCCGTCGCCAGCGTCAGAGCGTGAAAGGCAAACCCGGCGAACAACGCGGCGACGGCCCCGCCCGTGAGCACATAGAGAATGATCGGCGCGAAGGTCCGCGTCAGGGAACCGGTTCCCGCGACGACCACATCCCGCCAATGTTCCCGCGAAGCCTGCAGAGCGGCCTGCCCCAGGGCGCCGAAGGAAAGCGCCGTGGCGGCGACAAAAAGAATGGCAAAAACACCGACCGCCTTCGACTGGGCGATCGCGACCGCGGCCCCCGCGCAGGCCAGCGCCAGCCACGGCAGCTTCCGTATCGTCGCGTGGCGGACCGTGCGCCAAAAACCAAGACGATCCGGCGCCTCGGCCCAATAGCGATAGACGAACTTGACCAACCCGGCGTGCACCACCCACATGCCCAGGGGAGTAAAGGTCAGAAAAACGCCGTACATCCCGTAGTCCGCCGGGACGACCAACCGGGTGGTGATCTTGACTCCAATGATGCCGCAGAGCAGTCCGATGGATTGGGCCAGCACAATGGGCACGAGCCGGGCGCGTGAGTTGGCGGGCTCAACAGACATGGGCGGCGGGCAGCAGGCGAATCATGACAGCGGGAGGAAACGGCGTCTGGGACGTGAGTCCTCGCTCTGGGATTGACGGCATGGGTCGGGTCGGGCCGTCCCACGACAGTCCATCGGCATAATTCGTTTTGTCGATGCGGCGTTTTTGTGCGCAACTCGGCGGGTGGCTCTTCATGAAACCGACCGTTCTGCATTACACTGGTAGCGCCCGGGATGGGGGAGGCATCCACGCGGTGGTACGCGCGCTGGCGGCCACGGGCGGCTTCCGTTGCATTCTGGGCGTGCACCCAGCTCTGGAGCAGCGGCATGCTCCGCACCTGCATTTGTGGCGCGGGCCGGCGCTCAAGGCCGACCGCATCGATCTGTTGAACGCGTTGCGCGCGCTGGCCGTGGCGTGGCGCGTGCGCCGCTGGCTGCGCCGCGGCCGGCGCCGGATCTTCCATGGCCATTCCCGGGCTGGGCTGTTGGTGGTGATGTGGCTGCGGTTGCTGGGCGCCAGACGCGTCGTCGCCACCGTGCATGTCCTCGGTCGGCAGCGCTGGTTCTATCGCCTCGCGGCGCGATGGTTGAAAGGGCGCATCTACTGGTTGGGCCCTGCCATGATGGCGCACTACCGGATCGGCGGGCGGGACTGGTCCGCCTGCCTGCCCGATTGTTTGCCGCCGGCCGCCCGGCGGCCGTTGAAGGCGCGTTGCCCGGGGCGTCCGCCAGTCTTTGGCTGCGCGGGTGCGTTGGTGCCGGTCAAGAACTGGGAACTCGTGGTGCGGGCCGTGGCGACCGTTCCCCCCGAGGTTCCGGTGCGGGTGGTGCATGCCGGCGGCGAGGATGGCACGCCGGACAGTGCGGCCTGCGCGGCCCGCTTGCGGCGTGAAGCGGAGGAATCCGGAGCCGCCGGGCGGATCGAATGGCGCGGGGTGGTGGCGGACATGGGCGCGTTTTTCGATGAGATCGACTGCCTGATCGTGCCTTCGCGCTGGGAGGCGTCGTCCGTGGCGGCGCTGGAAGCCATCGCTGCCGGAGTGCCGGTATTGGCCTCGGCGGCGAGCGGGACGCGTGACTTGGTCGAGCGCTGCCAGGGAGGCTGGTTGTTTCCGGCTGATTCGGCGGAGGCGCTGGGTCAGCGGATGATGGCTCTCTCCCGCGGTGCGGACCTGTCGGCGTGGCGGCGGAATGATGCGGCCTTGGACGAGTTCACCACACCCCGCAGCGCGGAGGCTCATTCCGCGGTCTACCGTTCCCTGCTCGAATCATGAGCGCTGGCCCGCTTCGCGTGGTTCACGTCTCGCCGCGCGTCCAGGCACGCGGCGGCATCGAGACCTTGCACGACTACCACCAGCGACTGCCACTGCCCCAAACGTTCGTGGCTTTTTTCGACCGTCGGCCTACGCCTCGGTCCGGTTACATCAACCTCGATTTCAACTGGCGCACGTCGCTTTGGCTGATGCGGCGCCGATTCGCCCGCGCCCTGGCGACGCAGGCCGGCAGCCTGGTGGTTTATCACAACGGCTGGGGCCTGCCGCTATGGCACGATTTGGACGCCGCCAGCCGCCGCGCGGTGTTTTTGCACGCGAATCCCGCCTATCATGCCGGTGACTTGGCGGTGCAGGCCGGGTTGATCGACTGGGCCGCGGGCGTGACTCCGGCGTTGCGCGACGCTTGGAACCGGGTCCTGCCGGAGTTGACACCCGCGCGCACGGTGATCGTCCGCGCTCCCGTGGAGGCGCCGCCGATGCCGAGAGGCACCCGTCAGCCGGGCGAGCCCATCGTCCTCGGCTGTGCGGGGAGGATCGAGCGTGGCCAGAAACGTCTGGATCGGCTGCCGGCCCTGCTGCGCGCCCTGGAGGTGGCCGGACTGTCCTTCCGTTTCGAAGCACTTGGCGATGGCGCGCTGCGCGTTCCCTTGGAAAGAAAGCTGGGCCGCCAGGTGCGCTTTCACGGCTGGGTGCCCAAGCAGGAATTCTGGCGCGTGCTGGCCGGCTGGGATGCCATTGTGTTTTTCACTGACTTCGAGGGCGGTGCGATCGCGCTCTTTGAGGCGATGGCGCTGGGCGTTGTCCCTTTCTGGCCGGCGATTGGGGGCAGTTGGGGTGACGTCTATGTTCCGCAAATCGACCCGCGCTGCTATTACCCGCCGCGCGATATGGCCGCGCTGGCCGAGGCCATTCAAAAGGTCTTTCAGTCGCCGCCGGGGCGGCTCGACGCCATGCGGGCTCAGGCCCGGGCCTTGGTGGCGGACCACAGCAGCGGCGCTTATGAGGCGGCCTGCCTGGCCTGGCTGCGTACCCTCATGGAGCTGCCACGGATCTCTTCAGCGCGGCGCCGCCGGCCGCGTCTGACGGATCTTCTGCCGCTGGGACTAGTCACGCGGCTGGCCCCGGGCGCTCTGCGGTTGAGTTAGCCGGGGGTTGGGCAGCGCCCGACCATCGGTTATCTCGAGGCTTGGAAAGCGCAAGGGGGCCGTGATGATGTGGGTTGGCTCATGAGGGTTTTCGTCGCATGCGACTTTCCGCGCGGACCCGTCCGCTGGCTCACCGCGGCCGGTTTTGCGCTGACGGCGGGCGTCGCGCGCGAGTGGCGCCGCATGGACGAAGGTCTCCCGCCGACCGTGCCATGAAGCTCGCTCTGTCGATCCTCTGCGAAAACCCGTGGCGGCGCACGGGCCTCTCGACCCTGTTCCCGGCCTTGGTGGCGGAGGCGTTGCGGCTCTTCCCACACGTGCGATGGATCGTCTTCGCCGGGCCGGAACAGCCGTGGCCGATTGACGACGAACGCGTGGAAGTGGTGCGTCGGTTTCCCGCCAACGACCGGTTGTGGGCGCGGCTGCGGGCGGACCATTTTTCGGTGGCCACCGAAGCGGCGCGCCGCGGCGCGAACGCGCTGCTGACCGTCGGCTTCTTCCCGCTCCGACCGGCGGGTCTGCCCGTGGTCACCCACATTTTCACCGTGCATCATTTGCACCAGGGCGGCTTGCGCAACGCCTACCGTCGTTGGGCGGTGGCGCACGGGCTGCGCCGGGCGGCGCTCGTCATCGCCAATTCGCAGTGGACCGCGGTGCAACTCGCCGTTGAGCCCGGGCGCCTGCTGGTAAGCTATGAAGGCGTGCAGGCCGATCGCTTCCGGCCCGACGGACCAGCGGGGACGCCGGATCTTCCGCCGGGTTATCTGTTGTGGGTGGCCAACTTCTATCCCTACAAACGAGCCGAGCTTGTTCTGGCCGCTTATGCCCGGCTCCCGGTGGCGCTGCGCGCACGATACCCGCTGGTCATGGCCGGAGGTGACTGGACGGGCGGGCGGGCGCGGGCGGAAGCGGCGGCGGTTCAGTGTGGAGTGGCGCGGGAAGTGCGTTTCCTGGGTTGGGTGGATGACGCGGTGCTGCCCGCGATCTACCGGGGCGCGCGGGCGCACGTGTTGTCGACAGCGGAAGAGACCTTCGGCCGCAGCGTGGTGGAAGCGATGGCCTGCGGCTGCCCGTGTTTGTTGCAGGAACTGCCCGTCCTGCGTGAAGTAACCGGCGGCGCAGCGGCGTTTACCGATTACACCGATCCGGCGGTGGCAGGCGCCGCGCTCGCGGCCCTTTGCACCGACGATGCGCTCGCGGCGCGCCTCCGGGCGGAGGGACTCGCCCGGGCGGCGCAGTTCAGCTTTGCCCGGCTCGCACGTGAACGCGTGGGGGCGATTCTGCGGTTGCTCGGGGAGCCGGCCTCCCCCGCCGAGCCATGAGAAACCAAGCCGATGCCGGTCGATCTTGGCCCTCCTGGCTTCCTACAGCCGGATGCGCGCTGGCGGGGTGGGCGGTCTTCCAGTTTTGGGGCAACGCGACGCAGGGCTACATTCACACGCGGTCGTTGTTCTGGTGGTGGGGCTCCCAGTGGTTCGATCCGACGTCGGAGAGCGAGCACGGGCTGCTGGTGCTGGGAATCTCCCTCTGGCTCTTTTGGCGGAACCTGCGGGGACAGCTGGAGCCGCAACCCCTTGGTCGCGCCCGCCGCGACGAGGGCGTCGCTGCTCCATGCGCTGCGATGCTCGGCGGGCTCGCGCTGCACCTGCTCGGTTACGCGGTGCAGCAGACGCGTCTGTCGATCGTGGCGTTTTTGCTTTTCGCCTGGGGCGTGCTCGTGCTGGCGGGCGGGCGCCGCTGGGGACGCGCCGCGGCGTTCCCGCTGGCGTTCCTGGTCTTTGCCATTCCGCTCAACATCCTGGACACGGTAGGATTCTACCTGCGGCTCGGGGTGGTCGACGTGGCCTGTGCGGCCGCGCGCGACGTCGGCCTCGGAGTCTGGCACAACGGAACCCAACTGCTGTCGTCGCGGGGCGGCTACCAGTACGACGTGGCCGCGGCCTGCTCCGGTGTGCGCTCCCTCATGGCGCTGGCGGCGCTGTCGCTCCTGGTGGGTTACCTCAATTTCCGCCCTTGGTGGGCGCGGGCGTTGCTGCTCGGGTTGTCTTTGCCGTATACCTTTGTCGGCAACGTGGTGCGCATCTTCGGAATCATCGTGGCCGGAGAGTGGCTGGGACAGAAGGCGGGGATGACCGTGCACGAGTGGTTCGGTTTTCTGGTGTTCGCCATCGTGCTGGCCCTGCAGCTGGCCACTGTGGCGGCGTTGAGGCGCGTAGTGCCAGGGCCGAGTGAAAGTGAAGGGGAGAGTGAAAGGGTGAGTGGAGGTGAGGGGGCAAGGGCAAGTGAGGGCGAGAGTGGAAGGGAGGGGAGACCGCGCGGGGCACTCGTGATGGGCGCGGTGTTCGGCGCCGCCGCGCTGGTGGCGCTTGCCGCCCGCCACTTGGATGCCGCGCAGACCAGCCCGCAGGTTGGCGTGCGGATGGCCGCAGACGGCCGGAACCCCGCCGACCTGCCGATGTTTCTCGGGGCGGACTGGATCGGCCAGGACGTGCCGGTCTCGGCGGTGGAGCGCGACCTTCTGCCGCCGGATACCGGATTCTCGCGCGAGAACTACGTATCCGTCCGCGATCCCAGGCAGCAGGTGTTCGTTTCGATTGTGCTGAGCGGACGGGACCGCACTTCCATCCATCGCCCGGAGCTCTGCCTCGTGGGGCAGGGATGGACGATCCAAGGGCGGTTCAGCCACCGCTTCAAAGGTCCGGGCGGACCGAATTCCAGCATTGCGGCGACCGTTCTGCGGGTGCAACGCGAGGTAGTGCTGCCGCGGCGGGGCCGGACGACGGTGCCGTCGTTGGTCGCCTACTGGTTTGTCGGGCATGACCGGACGGTGGCGACACATTGGGAGCGGATGCTCTGGGGGGCGTGGGACCGCCTGCGTCATTGGCAGGGCCACCGATGGGCCTATGTCTTGGTGCAGACCAACGCGTTGGACAGCGAAGCGGCAGCCTTGGCCCGCCTGCAGACCGTGCTCGATCGGACCCTGCCCGCGTTGCAGCCGCCGCCGGGCTGAAGGGTGCGCGACGCCGGGAAGGAGGTTGATCTTTCCGCCTCGCGACCTAGTCTGGCAGAGCTTGCATTTGGGAAGCGTAGTGGAACCTGCCTTGCTGATTCTCCAGAGCGAACCATTTCTGATCACGCTCGCCGTGGCTGGCGTTGCGGGCGCTGGCTTGGGTTTCCTGCTGGCTTGGGCCGTCACCCGCCATACCCGCCGCATGGCGGAGCGGAATGCCGCCCAGTTGCTCGAAGTCGGGCGGCGCGAAGCCGCGGTCGGGGCGCAGGAACTGAAAGCCAAGGCCGAAGAGGAAATCCAGACCAAGCGGGCCGAAATGACACGGGAGTTTGACCGCCGCGAGATCGAGATCGACCTCAAGCTCCGCGAGATCCGTTCCCACGAGGAATCGCTGTCGTTGCTCGATTACCAGCTGGAACAGAAACAGGAACGACTCGTGCGCGAGAACGCCGCCATCAAGCAGGCGCGGGACGCCATCCGCGATCTGTCCAAGAACGTGCGCAAACGCCTCGAGGGCGTCGCCCACATGGACGCCGAGGACATCAAGCGGGCACTGCGTGAGGAGGTGCTCCTGGAGTGCCAGGACGAGCTGCGCGCGCTCCGCCGCGAAACGCTGGAAAAGTCCGAACAGGAGCTGCAGCGCGACGCCCATCGCATCCTCGTCACGACCATGCAGCGGCTGGCGGGCCGGCCCAACAACGACATCACGGCCACCATCGTCCAGCTGCCCAACGACGAGATGAAGGGCCGCATCATCGGCCGCGAGGGCCGCAATATCAAGGCGTTCGAGGCGGCCACCGGCGTGACCCTGCTCATCGACGAATCGCCGCAGATGGTCCTGGTGTCGTCCTTCGATCCGGTGCGCCGCGAGATCGCCAAGATCGCCCTGGACGGCCTGATCAAGGACGGGCGCATCCATCCGACGAGCATCGAGGAATTTGTCGCGCGCGCCCGGGAGGAGGTCCGCCTCAACGTCATGCAGGCCGGCGAGGACGCGGTGCAGCGGCTGCAGGTCAACGGGCTGCATCCGGAAATCATCAACCTGCTGGGCAAGCTCAAGTTCCGCTTTTCCTACACCCAAAACGTCCTCGACCATTCCGTCGAGGTCGGCTTTCTCTGCTCGATGCTGGCCTCGGAGGTTGGCCTTGACCCGCAACTGGCCAAGCGCGCCGGGCTGCTCCACGACATCGGCAAGGCCGTGGACGGCGAATACGAGGGCAGCCACGCGCTGATCGGCGCCGAGTTCGTCAAACGTCACGGAGAAACGCCGATCGTGGTCAACGCTGTCGCCGCCCACCACGAGGAGGTCAAACCCGAGACGGTTTACGCCGGGTTGGTGATTTTGGCGGACACGATCTCCGCGGTGCGCCCCGGTGCCCGGGCCGAGTCCATGGCCGGCTACGTCCAGCGGCTTGAGCGTCTGGAGAAACTCGCGTTTTCCCTCGAGGGCGTGCAGCAGGCCTATGCCATTCAGGCCGGACGCGAGGTGCGCGTCATCGTCAATCCCCAAACCGTCACCGATGATCAGGCGCGGGACCTGGCCAAGGAGCTCCGCCGCAAAGTGGAGGAGGAGCTGCAGTATCCCAGCACGATCAAGATCACGGTTATCCGCGAGCAGCGCTTCAACGAGACAGCGATGTAGCGCCGCCGCTTTAGGCTTTGAGCTTAGAGCCTGAAGTTTAGAGCTTCCCATCATGGCCGACCCGAAGATCCTCGAGACCTTTCCGAACCCGCAGCCCGGGCGCGATTACGTGATCGAGCACACGCACCACGAGTTCACTTCGCTGTGCCCGATTACCGGCCACCCTGATTTTGCGACGATCACCGTGCGCTATGTCCCGGACCGGCGGTGCGTGGAACTGAAATCATTGAAGCTTTACTTCCACGCCTTCCGCAACGAAGGCATCTTCTTCGAGGCGGTGACCAACCGGATTTGCGACGACCTCGGAGCGCTGCTCCAGCCCCGCCGCCTCACGATCATCTCGGACTGGAAGGCCCGCGGCGGCTTCACCTCGGTCATCACGGCCGAATGGAAACCGCAGCGCCGGGTGCGCCGGCGCTGATGGCACACAACGGGCTGGGCCTTGTTAATCTTGAAGTTGTCAGTGGCGGGACGGCGCCCTATTTCCCGTTTGTGCAAAACTTCGCTGTGCATGGAGGCAGCGCACGGCGCCGCCTGGCCGTGGTCGCTGTCGTTTCGGCTGCCGGTGCCGTCTTCCTGGGAATCCCGGCCACCGCGGTGGCGGCCCCCAAACAGGAGTGGCTGCC